>WNFX01007099.1_pt1 | contig 10542 bp, 6 predicted proteins | sample 5400111 | NCBI WGS metagenome assembly WNFX01 (sample SAMN13153363, study PRJNA577476) | soil metagenome | isolation source: 40 cm soil or saprolite under grassland replicate 1 | place: USA:California | collected 2016-06-15 | reverse complement strand
CAGCCCCGATTTGGTCCATTGGACTGACCTGCCAGTAGCCCTGACTCCAACCCCAGGGAGAGCCGATGCCGAGGGTTGCTGGTCGGGTTGCGCCATTGACAACCACGGCATTCCTACGCTGCTGTATACTGGGGTTCATCCCCAGGTTGTCTGCCTGGCGACCAGTGCCGATGATCTGCTGACCTGGCACTATGACCCAGGGAATCCGGTCATTGAAGGCCCTCCGGCTGAACTAGTGGCTGGTGCAGATGGCTATTTCCGTGACCCTTTCGTCTGGAAAGAGAGCAATTCCTGGTACATGCTGATGGGTTCCAAGAGAGAGGGAGTGGGTGGGATGATTCTGCTCTATCGCTCCCTTGACCTGACGACATGGGAATATCTCCATCCCCTGCTGGTCGGGGACGCCAGCACATTTCAGCCAGTGTGGATGGGGGTGATGTGGGAATGTCCGAATTTGCTCACCTTTGGCGACCGGCGAGTGCTCCTCATTTCAGTCCATGGTGTCCTGGACACCGATCTTCTTTACCCGCTTTACTTTAGCGGCACTTTTCGGGATGAACAGTTTATTCCCCAAACGCAAGGGATGTTAGCACATGGGGGCTACTTTTATGCTCCTCAAGTATTGCACGATGATCGGGGTCGCTCTATCATGTGGGGTTGGCTGATGGAAGGTCGGAGCAATTCCCTCCTTGCAGAGGCTGGTTGGGCCGGCGTGATGTCTTTACCCATCATTGTAGCACCCCTATCCGGAGGCAGGTTGAGCCTTGAACCAGCCCCTGAGCTGACAACGCTACGGGAAAAACATTGGCGTTATGAAGGGATGGAACTGAGCGAAGCCAGGAACTTCCTGCATGACGACAGTCGGGATGATCGTCTCGAAATTCTGGCTGAATTCGAACCGGGTCAGGATTGCGAGTTTGGCTTGAAGTTACGGTGTTCTCCGGATGGTCAGGAGCAAACACGCCTTGTGTACCAATCAGAGTCGCAGCAAGTTTCCATCGAGCGTGAGCAATCGAGCGTAAATCCCGAAGTAGATCGAGAGAATTGCTCTGTAGTGGTAGAAGCTGATTCAGGTGAGGTAGTAAAGCTTCACATCTTTCTTGATCATTCAGTGGTAGAGGTGTTTGTGAACGGTCGTTGCTATCTGGCAAGCCGTATCTACCCGGAGCGTCGTGATAGCTCGGGACTGGAGCTGTTTAGCCGCAGAGGGAGGGTGAGGGTCAAGTCACTCGACATCTGGCATCTGGCATCAATCTGGAACATATGAACTGACAACGTGTCGGGTTATTGAAACCGGAGGAGGTACAACCGAGGATCCGCACTTGTATGATCTGGTGATCGATACCGCCGTGCTCGATGTGGACAGCGCCGTCGATCTGATCTGTCTCGCAGTGGAGCGCAAGGCGAGCCGACTCAGTGTGCCGGTGGAGGAATTGGGACCGGCCGCCGGGCTAGCATCCTATGCGGGCCAGCCCGCCGACTTTCGCGTGCCGGGACAGTCATCCGGCTAACGCGATGGACACGTTTTCGTCTGAAGCAACCGACTGCGCCAGCTAGCGTAACGGCCTCACTGTGGGAAGTGTCAAGGGCTAATGGTGCTGACAAATTTCGGAGAGGAGTAAACACGCCTTGTGTACCAATCAGAGTGGAAATCAGGTCATGCGCGTAGCGGTGTTGTCAAAAAGTCCTAGAAATGGTATTGCATCACACCCGCTCGTATCCACTGGTCCGGTAAATCCAGGTCCTCCAGCAGCTACGTACCCATAACTGGCCCCAGACAAATCAGGGCTCACCCAGAAAGCATAGAGTTGTCCGTTGGTCAGGTCAAACTTGAACTTCACCGGTTTGTCTATGAGGGGAGATACGTCCTCCACATCTTGCCAGGTGATCATCTGCATCGTCTTATTGGTACAAATGGAATGGCAGTTATTACGGGAAAAGGGGACAATGACCTGATCGTTCTGATCAAGAATCTCTACACGTAGTTCGCCGTCCTTTGTATTGGTATTGACAAACAAGTACTTCCCTTTGAACGTTACCAGACGGGTCGTTAATGAACCGGGTGAAGTGTCGGCATCCATAGAGGCAAAGCCGTCACGATGAAGGAGAGCTAAACCTGTACTGCCGCCCGCGTACATATGTCCACCCAGTTTGGGTGAAAGGCCGGACCATGCACCGAAATAGAAATAGATCTCATCCTCAACAATCAGGCATGAGCCGCCAGCTGAGTGTAGATACGCACGATTCCACGTCCCTTCCTCCTGTGAAGACGCAATAAAGGGGTGACGGTTGGTTCGATCCCAGTGGAAGCCATCCCGACTGAATCCGACCATTACCTCGGTGATTTTTGGAAAACCACCTTTTTCACAAACTGGATTAGGCGGTCCCTGATGAATTTGGAAGAGACCGAGCATCACACTCTCATAGGCTACAGCATCAACGTTGTACAGCTGAGTCTGATACCCCAATAGTGGGTGGGGCAGATCCAGTTCATCAGCCCCAATCCAGAAAACCACGTCTTTCTCATCCCACCTGGAGCCCTCGATAAAATCACGATGTTCACGGTAACATCGGAAGCGATAGGTTTGCGGGTCTTGCTGTCCGTGGTATCTGCTATAACGGGAGACGTGCGCGTCTTGGCCCCTTATACTGTAGACCCACATTTTGCGAAATGGATTATAAAAGAACGTGGTATTATCCCCACATGGTCCAGTTCTGCTCGGCTCACCCCAATGGATACCGTCCGGTGACGTATAGACTTCGCCTCCCTCCCATTCCGGAGTACGAAAATAGGCAAACATTTTCCAGCGCTGCTTCGGGTCTGTCGCATCGTGATCTAACCATACTCCCACACCGTCCCGCTTATATCTCTCACGTGCCGCGAGTACCCTGTTAGTTCCAGGCTCCACATCCAACATGGGTCTTTCCCAGTGTAGAGCGTCCTTACTTATCGCATACCCTATGCCGTCGAACCATCCAGCGTGATACCACATCTTAAACAACTGATCTTTTGGATCATAAAAAACACCATCATTAAAAGGGCATGCAACAGGACAGATTCCATTGTTCATTTCCAATGAAGTCTCGGGTCTGAGAATGGGGTTATGTTCATACAAACGTGGCGTGTGGAATGAACGATGAAGCGTTGTATGCTCGATGAGAAAATCATCTACGAACAACTGCCGCCCTATATTGATAGGAATGACGGATGGTGGATTCTTCAAATAGGGGACTGAGAGTGGTTCACGAGATGTCTCGGAGAGGTTCTTCGGTGGCCAGTGCTTCGGGAGACAAATTCCATTATAAAGCATTTCCGTCATTGAGGGATACCAATTCCCTTCCTTCTTTGTGTGGTTGCATTGCCTCATTATACATCAATACAATGAAGGGAGACTACCTCCTTCCACCCATTCAGAAAAAACGCTCCTGGACATGTCACCTCTCCCTTCACTTCTCGATGTCCTATGATCCTGCTCTTCTGCACCTGGGCATACTGATCCCGTATAATTTGCGCCGTTGCGACAATTTGCGCGAGGGGAGGAGTATCTTCTTCGTAATTGCCGGAGAGGGCGATGCCAATGCAGCGTGTGTTGGTGTCCCAGTGTCCGGCGTGCCAGCCGATATATTGGTCTTCCAGTAGCTGTATGGCTGTGCCGTCTGGTCGAATGAGCCAGTGATAGGCGAAGAAGACCATGTGGCCGTCGCGGAAATGCCCAGACCAGATGGGCTGACCTCTGACGTGGTGACCCAGGACGTTGTTTTCGAGGTATTGGAAGGCATATTGTCTGATCAGGCCAATGGCCGAGAGCTTGCCGAGGCTCATTTCTGGCTCTTCCTCGGTATGGTGAATGACGATGGTGTCTATGGCTTTTCTCTCGCTATCGAGGTTTGGGCCACTTGCGGCGAGTGGGATACGCTGGTTTGCCAGCAGCTCGGCAACTAGACCATAGACCTGATTGCGAAAAGCTTTCAATTGAGGGTTGTGGTGGACGACAGGAAAGAAAAGCTGCCTTAGCTCAGCCTCAAGTCTGACGTACCAGTCAGGGTGTTGAAGTTTGTTTATCCAGTATTCTCGTTTAAAGTCCAGGAGCATTGCTTTCTCTGTCGTCACGATACAAGACCTGACATAGTTTAGCACATGTGGCTGTACCCAATCCGCCATCATCAGACTTACTCCCTAACAAATCCGCTCGAAGTTGGGTATGCTCTGTAAATGATGTGATAAAACTCCCTTGGGCAGTTAATCAGGCCAGTGTCCTGCAGGACACTGGCCTCTTTTTATGCTTTCCTTCTAGGAGTACTCTCCACTGGTGATAAGGACAGAGTATAATAAAGCAGTCATATCTTTCCTCTGTGAGGAAGGATAACATCACATAAAGAATCACATGTATGGACGTTCTGTCCCACTCTACACACATTGCTTCTATGGGCGTATCGGTGTAGTTTCAGTGGTGACCCATCCGAAGGAGAACAAGTATGTTACTTGCTGGTGACATTGGTGGCACGAAAACGATCCTGGCTGTTTTCTCGCTTGAAACTGGGCCGCGTGTACCTCTGGCCCAGGAAACATTTCCAAGTGCTGCCTACCCTCATTTTGAGACGCTTGTGCGTGAATTTCTCTCTCATATTAGTTTCCCTATCGATCGCGCATGTTTCGGGGTAGCGGGTCCGATAGTCCTTGGTCGAGCGACGATTACGAACTTGCCTTGGGTGATAGAGGAGCAAGAACTTCAGACGACACTGCACCTCTCCGCTGTGCGACTCCTCAATGATTTGCAGTCTATTGCATACGGTGTTGACTTTCTGGAACCAGCAGAAATCCACACCTTGAATGCGGGGGAGCCGGTTCTTCATGGGAATATTGCCGTTATTGCCCCTGGCACTGGCCTGGGTGAATCCTTTCTTACCTGGAATGGATTGGATTACCTGCCCCATGTATCTGAAGGAGGGCATGCCTCGTTTGCCCCACTCAATGAACTTCAGATTGGCTTGTTGCGCTATCTGTTTGCTCGCTTTGGACATGTCAGCTACGAGCGTGTCTGCTCTGGCATGGGCATACCCAATATCTATGCCTACCTGAAAGAGAGCGGCTTAGCTAGTGAGCCTCCCTCGTTGAGTGAGCGTATAGCAGCAGCACCTGATCCCACGCCGCTTATCCTGCAATCTGCGCTTGATGGCTCCTCTGAACTGTGTATCGCGACACTCAAGACGTTTGTCTCAATTCTTGGCTCGGAGGCCAGTAATCTGGCTCTGAAGGTAATGGCAACAGGAGGCGTCTATATCGGTGGTGGCATTCCACCGCGTATCCTCTCCTTCTTAGAGGATGAACAGTTTCTAGAGGCGTTCCATCACAAAGGTCGCTTTGTCAAATTACTTCAGGATATTCCTGTGCGTGTGATCCTTAATCCTATGGTCGCACTTTTAGGTGCGGCAGCCTATGGGCTGGGACTAGAGCCGGGCTGAACTCACAATGAGCAAAGATTGTATGGCCTCTGTAGTGCTAAAGATGTGATACATCTCTTCTAATGTTTGTAGGGAGCAAAAAAACCAGTTCCATTATGATCTGGTTCTCTGGACATTGCAAAGATGCTTTGTGATGGAATATCATGAGATGTGATCAACGTCGGCCACTACGTGTTGGTTTCAGCACCGTTCAGTTTCAAAACGTTCTTCTACTAGAGTGAGGAGGATAGTATGTCAAACGTTGACCAGACTCGTCTTGATCTGATGCACCGCTATTGGAATGCACTCAATTACCTGACCGTCGGTCAGATATATTTACAGGATAATCCTCTGCTGAGAAAGCCTCTGCGTTCCGAGCATATCAAGCCGCGCTTGCTGGGGCACTGGGGAACATCACCGGGGCTTAGTTTCATTTATGTCCATTTAAACCGGCTCATTCAGGATTATGATGTGGACATGATCTATCTTGCTGGGCCAGGCCATGGTGGGCCTGCGCTCATTGCAGGCGTGTACCTCGAAGGGACATATACCCAGGTTTACCCAGAGATCACGCAAGATGCAGACGGGATGCATCGTCTCTTTCGGCAGTTCTCAACGCCGGGAGGAGTGCCCAGCCATGTGAGCGTGCCTACCCCAGGCTCAATTCATGAAGGAGGAGAACTCGGGTACGTGCTCTCGCATGCCTTTGGTGCGGCCTTTGATAATCCCGATTTGATCGCTGTGGCGGTCATTGGTGATGGTGAGGCAGAAACTGGGCCACTCGAAGGCTCATGGAAGAGCATCAAGTTTTTGAATCCGGCTCGTGATGGTGCTGTTCTCCCTATTCTACATCTCAATGGGTACAAAATTTCTGGACCAACCGTCTTTGGGCGCGACGATGACGAGTCGATCCGGCAAGTCATTGAGGGCCATGGGTACGATGTTCACTTTGTTGAAGGTGATGATCCCATGGCTATGCACCGGGCTTTTGCCGAAACATTGGATACATGCTATGCAAAAATTCGCTCCTACCAGGAAGAGGCTCGCAAGAACGGCTTCACCAAAGTTCCCAAATGGCCTGCCATCATCTTACGTAGTCCGAAAGGATGGACTGGCCCAAAAGAGATAGATGGTCTTCCTGTTGAGGGGACATTTCGTGCGCATCAAGTACCGGTAGCAGAAGTGAAGAACAATCCTGACCATTTGCATATTCTTGAAGAGTGGATGCGCAGCTACAAGCCAGAAGAGCTTTTTGATGAGCAAGGACGGTTCCTGCCTGAACTTGCTGCACTGGCTCCCAAAGGTGATCGGCGAATGGGAGCCAATCCACATGCCAATGGAGGAAAATTGCTAGTTGATCTGGATTTGCCAGACTTTACAGAGTATGCCCTGGAGGTCGAAAAGCCTGCGGTAACGCATTATGAGAATACGCGAGTTCTTGGTAAGCTGATGCGGGATATGTTTACACGCAACGCCAAACAACAGAATTTCCGTTTCTTCTGTCCTGATGAAACCAATTCCAATCGCCTTGGAGATGTGTTCGAGGTACAAAATCGCACGTTTGAGGAAGCCATTCTGCCGATGGATGACCATCTCTCTCCTGATGGGAGGGTCATGGAGGTGCTGAGTGAACACCTGTGTGAAGGATGGTTAGAAGGCTATTTGCTTTCCGGACGGCACGGCTTATTTGCTACCTACGAAGCATTTGCTATGATCGCTGACTCGATGATGATTCAACATTCGAAATGGCTGGATGGGTCACTCGAACTGCCCTGGCGCAAGCCCGTCTCATCGCTAAACATTCTCTTGACATCGACCTGCTGGCGCAACGATCACAACGGTTTTAGTCATCAAGGACCGGGATTGATCGATACAATTCTTTCAAGAAAAGGCACCGTGGCGCGCATCTATTTGCCACCAGATGCGAATTGTCTGCTCTCCGTTGCTGACCATTGCTTCCGCAGTCGGAACTATGTGAACCTTATCGTCATTGATAAACAGCCACATCTTCAATTTCTCACGATGCAGCAAGCCGTAGACCACTGTACTCGTGGTCTCTCCATATGGCATTGGGCCAGCAATGCGGGCGAGATTGAGCCAGATGTGGTGCTGGCGTGTGCTGGTGATGTCATGACAAAGGAAGCCGTAGCCGCGGCATGGTGGCTGCGCAAGCATGTTCCAGAGTTGAAGGTGCGTGTGGTGAACGTGGTAGACCTGATGACGCTGTACTCACCCGATATACACCCTCATGGAATGGATGATACAGCTTTTATAGAATACTTTACAGAAGATAAGCCAGTCGTGTTCGCCTTCCACGGCTACCAGAGGGCCGTTCACCAACTCATCCATGGACGCCCGAATCCGGGCCGTTTCCATGTGCGAGGTTTTAACGAGCAGGGGACGACAACGACGCCCTTCGATATGGTTGTGCTCAATGAAGTCAGCCGGTATCATCTCTGTATCTTAGCTATGCAACGTGCAACACGTCTCCGGCAAACCACTGGGCCGCTCATACAGGAGTGCCGGGATATGCTGACACGGCATCATAGCTATGTACGAAGCAACTTTGACGATATACCAGAGATACGTGACTGGGTATGGACTGACTAGCTCATCACGGACCAAGTAGTGCCATCGAAGTTTCAATAGTGTGTGCTAATTTGGAAGCAGTGAACGATCCAAATCCGAGGAGTGGGAGGTATGGCTTCTGCCCTTCTCTACTGTGATACCTGTGGTGCAGCAAATCCATCACAAGCTGCCTCTTGCTTCTTTTGTGGAACAGCGATGAGTACTCCTGTGCCGTTCGTTATGCCTCCTGCTGTCCAGATGGTTTATGGCTACCTGCTCAAGCAACGCTACCGTATTCTTGATCTTATCGGCAAAGGGGGCTTTGGGGTTGTCTACCAAGCAGCTGACATACTCTTTGGCAATCGGTTGGTGGCTATAAAGGAAATGAGCCAAAGTGGACTCAATCCGCAAGAGCTTCTTGCTGCAACGGTGTCGTTCCAGCGTGAAGCACATATGCTTGTTGATCTCTCGCACCCCAATCTTCCACGCATCTACGATCAATTCGCCGAAGGAAGACGCTGGTATCTGGTAATGGAATTCATTGAAGGCCAAACGCTTGAGGAACGGCTTACCATGACGAGCCAGCGTCTTCCACTCGAACAAGTTCTCCATATCGGCATAGAACTCTGCACAGTACTTAGTTATCTGCATACTCGCCAGCCGCCCATTATCTTCCGTGACCTCAAACCTTCCAATATCATGCTGACTTCAGATGAGCATCTCTACCTGATTGACTTCGGTATTGCTCGGCATTTCAAGCCGGGGCAGAGCAAAGATACGGTTGCATTCGGGACCCTTGGCTATGCGGCACCCGAACAATTTGGCAAAGCGCAAACAACGCCGCGTACCGATATCTACAGCTTGGGAGCCATACTCCATCAATTGATAACGGGCAATGATCCCTCAGTGACTCCTTTCCGTTTTGCCCCTTTCTACACAAGCGGTCCATCTATGCTTGCTGGACTTGAGTCTCTGATTATGAAGATGGTCGAGATAGACGAGAGCAAGAGACCAGACAGCAGTACAATTGTCAAGCAAGAATTGCAGCGCATTGTTGCCTTGCATGCCGCGAAAAAAACGCAATCCTCCCAACCTCTCGTTGGTAGTAGGCAGTTGGGCCTTACCCTTTACACCTATAGAGGTCACACTGACCGGGTGAATGCCATAGTGTGGTCACCTGATGGGACATGCATCGCTTCAGGGAGCGGAGATAAAACAGTTCAGGTCTGGAATACGCTCACTGGCGATCAAATTTTCACATATTGTGGTCATTCAGATGTTGTGAATAGTGTCGCATGGTCACCGGATGGAACTCGCATCGCTTCCGCAAGTAGTGACTCGACAGTACAAGTATGGGATGCTACTACGGGACAGAATGTGTTGACGTACAATCGTCATGCCAAGGGGGTATATGCTGTGGCCTGGTCGCCTGATGGCAAACGTATCGCCTCTGGTGGTGATGATAATAAAGTACGGATATGGGAAGCTATCACTGGCGAACCGGTCTATACATACCGCAATCATTCTGGTTGGGTACATACTGTGGCCTGGTCGCCTGATGGAGCCCACATTGCCTCTGGAAGTGATGATAATAAGGTACAGGTGAAAGATGCTACGACGAAATTTAGCCTTTCTATCAAGGGTGCTTATCGAGGACATTCTCATTGGGTGCGTGCGTTAGCCTGGTCGCCTGATGGCCTGCATATTGCTTCTGGAAGCGAGGATAATACCGTGCAGATCTGGAATGTCAACACGAAAAGTGCCATATTCACCTACAGTGAACATGTCAATGGAGTGCATGCCATAGCATGGTCGCCGAGTGGAAAGTATATCGCTTCCGGGTCGGGAAGCAGCGTTAACTATGGGGCTGATAATAGCGTGCGGATGTGGGATAGCGCTACCGGACGGACTCTCTATGTCTATCGAGGTCATCAAGGTCCTGTGCTTGCTCTAGCATGGGCAGCCAAAAGCCCTTCGTCGTTTGCTGGACAGGGCTCGCGTATCGCCTCTGGAAGTAAGGATGGAACGGTGCAGATATGGCAGGCAATATGACTGACTCTAAGGGGTAGTCGCTACACATTAGACGTTGTATCCAACTCCATTAGGTCTTCCTGGACGTAACCGGCGTCGAGTTGAAATTCTTCGAGGGCGTCGAGGGCGGCTTTGTACTCGTTCCAGGTGAGGCGACGATTGAGAATAGGGTCGTTGACGGCTTTCCAGGCGGGGAAGTATTGATCCATGAGGCTGACAGGGGTATCAGGGCCAAGTTCGGTGGCGATCCAGCGCAGGACTTCGCGGGTGCCGGAGATATCTTCGGGCATGACGAGGTGACGAATGAGCAGGCCGCGCCGAGCGATGCCTTCTTCGTCGAGTTGTAAAGGGCCAACTTGGCGATGCATTTCGCGGAGGGCAGCTTGATTGTGATCGACGTAGCGGGGCATCTTGGAGGTACGCAGGGCGTTTTTGTTATCGGAATATTTGGCGTCGGGCAAGTAGATATCTACTACCCCATCCAGAAGTTTGAGAGTTTCC
>WNFX01020131.1_pt1 | contig 10546 bp, 9 predicted proteins | sample 5400111 | NCBI WGS metagenome assembly WNFX01 (sample SAMN13153363, study PRJNA577476) | soil metagenome | isolation source: 40 cm soil or saprolite under grassland replicate 1 | place: USA:California | collected 2016-06-15 | reverse complement strand
CCTTCGAGGGTGGCGGCGGCTACGTGACGGCCACCATCTGCCGCGAGGCGAACGAGACTCGGGTAGAGCTCGAGACACGAGAATGGGAGGAGCAGGTCAAGCAGTTCGCCCGGGACGTGTCGTGAGATGTGGCGGGCTTGCTAGAGTTTGATCCGAGCCACTTCCGACGTGATCGGCCTGCCCAACCGCCGCCACGGTGGAAGGATCTGGGTGAAGAGTGAGCTGGGCACAGGCTCGACGTTCATCTTCACGCTCCCGGTGCGCCGGGACGATTGAGCTGATTCTTGTCAATTGCTTCTGCAATCTGGATTCGTCGGTTACGCCACCATCTGGATCATCCACAGGTCATCGCAGAGGTTGGAATCGGTCAGGTACGCATACGGGATCGTGAAGTAGCCTTGCATCCCCCACGACGTGCCCCAGGAATTGCGCATCACGAAGCGCTGTTCAGCGTCGTTGTACCCGACCGCGAGGATGGCGTGGCCGCCGAGTAGCTTCTCGCTGATCGGGGGCATCGGGACGATGCCGGACCTGGCGACCTGCTGCGACTCGAAGGACTCGTACACCGAGATTCCCAGGACGATCGGCAATCCCGAGGCGAGGCATCCTTTCATCTGGTCGAGGGTCTGGACGACCCGCTGATAGGAGAGGGCCTTCCCCAGCCGAGCGTCCTTGAAGGCGCGGGTGGGAGGCTTCTGGGCGAACTTCGTGATGACGTACGGCCAATCGGTCTCGGGGCAGGCTCCGATATGGTTGACCGATTTCATGCCGTCGCGGATCTGCGCGCCCGCGTCCTGGCCCACGGTGTGCTCCATCACCCGTTCGTTGTAATAGATGAACAGCCGGGACGGCGCAAACGGCTTGGGTTCCTTCTGTCGGATCTGTTCGAATTGAATCGCGGCGGCGATGGCGTTGGCGGTACACGAGCCGAGCTGGCCCTGATCGTAGACGGGCGGACAGCCGGATCGCAGGTCAACCGAGGGCGGCAGGGTGGTGATTCGCGCCGCCGCATAGACGAGGTCCCGATGGTCGGGGACATCCGGCATCCATCCGTAGTGCCCGAGATACTTGCCGCCCGAGGCGACTTTCGACGTCCTCTTGGCGCCCCGTCGACTCTTCGATGCCGTCCGCCGCTTTTTCTTGGCCATCACTTCGCCTCCTGACTGACTGTTAGATGCGCCACCCCATGGCCTGATCACTCCATGCCGGCAGGCTAGTGGGGCGGCGGCACAGGGTCAAGGGGGCAGTGAAGGCAGAATCCCCAGCCCAGGTCGCTAATGTGGGAAGCAGACGACAGGACCACCGGGCGGGAAACTCCTTCCCGGTCATCGCGACTCGGGTCATAGTGAGGGGTGCCTCCAAAGAAAGGGCCACAAGGCGAAGGGGAGGGGTGTATATGCTTTGGTGCAATGAGGCGCTGGCGTCCAGGGCCGATGAGTTGAAATCCTCACTCCGTTGCGTCGCCCTTCTGCTTTTCCTCCTGGCGGCAGGTTGCGCCGGGATTACGACTGAGCCATCCGGGAGCCCGCCGCCCCCACAGACCGGCGGAGGGCCCACGGCTCACGACCTCGATCCGCAGCAGGCCGAACGCGTGCGACGTATCATGGCCCCGCTTGTGAGTCACATGAATAATCCACGCCCGTTGAGTCAGGTTCGCGTTCGCATCATGGACGATCCGCAGATCAACGCGGCCAGCGCCGGCGGGGGCGAATTCTATGTCACACGGGGTCTGCTCGAAAAGGCCAACGATGAGCACCTCAGGGGCGTGCTGGCCCATGAGCTCGCCCATGATGATCTGGGCCACGTGGCGAAAGCGCAAACCCTTGGCGCGGGCTTGAACATCGGGATGATCCTTCTCGACCAGATCTTCCCCGGGAGCGGCAAGCTCACTCCCATCGCCGGGGTACTCGTCGCGAATAGCTACAGCCGGCAGGAAGAGTATGAGGCCGACCGGCACGGTGTGGACATTCTCACGCGGGCCGGCTATTCCAAGGCCGTCATGGTCAATACGCTGACCTGGCTCCTTCAAACGTCGGGCGCGAGCGGCGGCGGAATGCTCGCCACCCATCCGGGGACGCAGGAGCGGATCGACGCGCTGAAAAAACTCTGATGTCGCAGGGGTCTCCTTACGGGCGCGCGGTCATCTGCGTGGGGTCCATGCCGTAGAACAACCGGGGCGCGGCCTCGCCGGGGCGCGGCCATGGGTGCTCGGCCAGCACCTTCTCGTTGACGTCGGCGCCCCAGCCGGGAGCGTCGGTGAGCCAGATGTGGCCGTCGCGGATCTCCGGCGGCCTCGTCACGAGCGCGCCCTTCCACGGCACGTCGTCGATGTCGATCTCCATGATGCGCACGTTGGGCAGCACGGCGCAGAGATGCAGCGAGTGAAGATCGGCGAGGTGGCTGTAGTAGTTGTGGGGCGCGATGTTGATCTCGCACGCCTCGGCCAGCCGGCCGATCTGCACCGATTGCGAGAAGCCGTTCCACGGCACGTCGATGATCGCCACGTCCACCGCGTGCTTTTCCAGGAAGGGCCGGTACTGCCGCACCGACACCAGGCTCTCGCACGAGGCGAGGCGGGTTGAGGTCGACTGCTTGATCTGCAGCAGCGCGTCGGGATCCCAGTTGTCGTACTCCAGCCACTGCATGTCGTACTTCTCGAGCAGCTTGGCGATGCGCAGGACACCCTCGGTTCGGAAGTTGTAGTTGAGGTCGAGGCAGAGCCCGACCTTGGGCCCCACCGCCTGGCGGAAGGTGCCGATCAGCCGGTCGATGGCGTCCAGGATCTCCACGGTCGGCGCGCCGTCGGTGGTGTTGATCCCGCTCGCGAAGCCGGGGAAGTAGACGGTCGCCGGGTCGCCGGGAATCACCATGTTGGTCTTGAGCGCGGTGAAGCCGCGGGCCACCACCTCGCGCCCGAGGGCGGCGATGTCGTCGTAGGTCTTCAGCGGGGCCGTGCCGAGCATGGTGCCCATGCGGGCCCGCGTGGTCCCGCAGTGCGACCAGTAGAGCCGCATGCGATCACGCATGGGCCCGCCGAACAGCTCATAGACCGGCACCCCGAGCGCCTTGGCCTTGATGTCCCACAGGGCCAGCTCGATGCCGGCCATGGCCTTGAAGGACACGCCGCCGTAGTTCTGCCGGCTGGCCCGTAGCATGTCCCAGTACAGGCGCTCCACGGGACGCGGGTCCTGCCCGACGAGCAGGGGGGCGAGGTCGCGGACGCTGCCCGCGATGCCATACGGGCTGCGGTTGTCGCTGCATTCGCCCCAGCCGACCAAGCCGGTGTCGGTCTCGATGCGGACGAACGTCCATGGCCGCCAGCCGCCGTCCGCGTGTAGCGTCTCGATGCGCGCGATCTTCATAGTGGCCCTCCGGCCCATGACTTACGAATTGGCAGCAGAGACTAGGGTCCCACCCGGGCTGTAGATGTCTCGGGAAAGCTTCGTAGCCTCAAGCCTGATTTTTTGTCGAACAGGTGATACTGCTTGAATGTGAGCCAAACTTGATCGCCGGCTCGGAGATCCTCCTCGTCGGCGGCTTCGGCGTAGACCTCGTGCTCCGCCACGTGGATGCGGAAGATCGTGGCGTTGATCATGGGAAGGCTCACTTTGCCGGCGACGGTTCCCCGGATAGCGTCTTGTCCTTCTCGTCGTGACACTGCGACATCCTCGGGACGGACTCCCACGTTGACGTTGCCCGGCCGCTGAGGGTGAGCCATGCATTGCGCGTCTAGGAGGCTGAGGGGCGGAGTACCGATGTGCCGGTTCAGGAAGCCCGCCACGAACACGTTCTTGGGCCGCGTGTAGATCTCATCGTATGTGCCCACTTGCTCGATGCTCCCCCGATCCATGATGGCCAGCAGGTCGGCCAGGATCAATGCCTCATAGTGATCGTGGGTCACGTAGACCGTGGTGATGTCGAACTGCCGCAACAGGATCTTCAAATTGACGCGATATTTCTCCCTGAGCGCTTGATCCAGATTCGAGAAGGGCTCGTCCAGCAAGAAGAGGGCCGGATCTCTGGTGATGCAGCGCCCGAGAGCCACGCGCTGCTTTTCGCCGCCGGACAGCGTGGTCGGCTTGCGGTCCAGGAGATACGCCAGCTCCACCCCCATGAGCTCGCTCGTCCGCTGATATTTGGCCTGGGCCATGGCGGTCATTTCGGGCGTCTTCTTCCTGAAGAGGAAATAGGACAAGACGTTCGCCCTTGAAATCAGATGGGGGTACAGCGCGTAATTCTGAAAGACCATGCCGATGCGCCTGTCGCCGGGGCGAACATGCTTCACGTCCACGCCGTCGTATCGCACGTCACCTGAATCCGGTTGGATCAAGCCGGCGATGATCTTCAGGAGCGTGGTCTTGCCGCAGCCGCTGGGGCCCAGGATGACCATGGTCTTGCCATCGGGAATTGTCAGACTCAGATTCTGGATGGAGAACGCCGATCCTTGGCCCCCACCCATCGGCATCGAGACCAGATCCCTCATCGGCGGAACGAAGGGCGATGCAAAAGCTCCTCTGTCGCGGTCTTTGAGCGTTTTGCACACGTTGATCAGATCAACCCGCGCCATGCCATAGCTCCCGACGACCGTAGGCGAGTCAGCGGCGGGCGGAGCCGGTCCGCTGAAACGGGTGGAGATGTGTCCCTGCGCCACTCGCGGCTTTTTGATTTCGGCAGGGTGAGGGTAGCCGACCGGGTCGCCCAGTACAAGGCGGGTTGGGCCGTGCCTTCCTCGGGGCTTGACTCTGACTCCAGGGGGGCGCGATCTTAGCTCGGGATTTAAGGGTAATATCATGCGGACAGCGACCCCATTCTGACAGGAGGGACCTCATGAGCGAAGTCGACGGCGCGACCTTAGTGGCGAGAAACCTCAAACGGCAGGGCGTCCAGTTCATGTTCGGGATCGTCGGGTTTCCGGTGGGCCCGATCGCCGCGGCCGCGCAGAAGGAGGGGATCACCTACGTCGGGATGCGCAACGAGCAGTCAGCCTCGTATGCCGCGCAGGCGGTTGGCTATCTGACCGGGCGCCCCGGCGCCTGCCTCGTCGTGTCGGGCCCCGGCGTGGTCCATGCCCTCGCCGGCCTTGCCAATGCGCAGCAGAATGGCTGGCCGATGGTCCTCATCGGTGGCGCTTCGGAGTCCTGGCGCAACGGTATGGGCGCGTTCCAGGAAGAGCGCCAGGTGCTGATCGCGACGCCGTTCTGCAAGTTCGCGCATGCGGTCGAGCACGTCCACCGCATCCCGTTCTATGTCGAGATGGCGGTCAGGAACTCGATCTACGGCCGGCCTGGCGCGACGTATCTCGACATGCCGGATGACATCATCACCGGAAAGGTCGACGAGGCGCGGGTGGAGGAGCCGGCGCGCTGCCCGGACCCCCCACGCACCCAGGCCATGCCGGAGGATGTCGAGTGCCGTTCCTCGCCTCGCCGATGGGCAAAGGGGTGATGCCCGACGCCCATCCGCTGTCGGTCGGCGCGGCGCGCAGCCACGCGCTGCAGAATGCCGACGTGGTGTTCCTGATGGGCGCGCGGCTCAACTGGATCATGCATTTCGGCCTGCCCCCGCGCTTCAACAAGGACGTGCGCATCATCCAGCTCGACATCGCGCCGGAGACGATCGGCCAGAACGCGCCGACCGCGGTCGCGCTGGTCGGCGACGGCAAGGCGATCGTCGGGCAGCTCAACAAGGCGCTCGAAAAGCGCGAGTGGGTCTATCCCAAGGACATGCCCTGGCATGCGTCGATCGCCGAAAAGGCGGCGGCGAATGCGGCACAGATCGCGCCGCAGCTCGTCGACGACGCGGCGCCGGCCAACTACTACCGCGCGCTGAAGGACGTGGCCGCCTGGGCGCCGGAAGACGCGGTCATCATCGGCGAGGGCGCCAGCACGATGGACATCGGCCGCACCCAGTTGTTCAACGCGAAGCCGCGGCACCGGCTCGATGCGGGCAGCTACGGCACGATGGGTATCGGCATGGGCTTCGTCATCGCCGCCGCAGTGGTGCATCCCGACAAGCCGATCATCTCGGTCTCGGGCGACTCGGCGATCGGCTTCTCCGGCATGGAGATGGAGACGGTCTGCCGCTATCAGCTGCCCGTCAAGATCGTCGTCTTCAACAATGGCGGCATCGGCCCCGGGCACGCGGAGATGCCGAATGACCCGCTCCAGAACCTGAAGCCGAACGCGCTGATCTATGGCGCCCGCTACGACAAGATGATGGAGGCCTTCGGCGGCAAGGGCTTCTTCATCGAGAACCCGAAGGACCTGAAGGGCGCCTTGCAAGAGGCGATGGAGTTCCGCGGCCCGGCGCTCGTCAACGTCCGGATCTCCCAGGAGTCGGCCCGCAAGCCGCAACAGTTCCGCTGGCACAGCTGATCGGCTGAGGCCTCACGGCAAGGGGCCGCTCCCGAGGGGGGCGGCCCCTTTTCTCCGACGACCGCCAAGAAAGGCTCGGCGAAAGGATTGACGCCATGCTGACGATCGATGCCCAGGTGCACGCCTACGAGCGCAATCACCCCGGCCGGCCCTGGGCGGCGGTGCTGCACGGCCCCCCGGAAGTCACGGGCGACGACATGGTGGCGGCGATGGATGCCGTCGGTGTGGATGGCGCGTTGCTCGTCTCCCCGTTCGCCATGTACCGCTACGACGCGAGCTATGCGGTCGATGTGCGCGCCAGGCACCCCGGCCGGTTCGGGCTGATCAAGCCCGTCGATCCCTCGGACCCCGCCGTCGCCGAGACGGTCGCCGACTGGGCGGCCACCCCGGGCACGGTCGGCATCCGCATCATGATGAACCGCGGCGTGTCCGAAGACCCCGCCGATCCCGGGATCAACCGGGTGCTGGCCGCGGGGGCGCGGCACGGGCTGCCGGTGAACATCCTGTGCTGGGGCCGCCTGGAGCAGGCGCGGGCGCTGGCGGCCCGCAATCCGGATACGACGATCGTGATCGATCATCTCGGCCTGCAGCAGCCGTTCGAGCCGCCGCCGCCCGCGCAGCCCTTCGCCGATCTCCCAGACGTCTTGAAGCTCGCCGGCCATCAGAACGTCGCGATCAAGATCACCGGGGCCTGCACGCTCTCGCGCGACGCTTTCCCCTTCAAGGACATCTGGGACCCGCTCGCACGCATCTTCGACGCCTTCGGCATCGCTCGCTGCATGTGGGGCACCGATTGGACCCGCGCGGTCGCGCTGCTGACCTACCAGCAGGGCGTCGACGCGTTCCGCGACACCGATCGCCTGTCCGACAGCGACAAGGGCACGCTGATGGGAGGGACGCTGGAGCGCGTGTACCGGTGGCGGCCGAAGACGTCGTGAAGCGAGGCGGGTCTCTGGACTGGCGGGTGAAGGCCGGCTAGCTGCCTCCACCACCTTCCCGCTGCTTGCGCAGGAAGTCCTGGAGCTCCCGCATCAGCTTTTCCGAGTCGAGCTCTCCGCCAGGTAGCGGTTGCTGCTCTTCGCCCGCTGCTGCGTCGTACTCCTGCTCCAGCTTCCGAACGTGCTCTCGGGTAGCGCGATCCCGAGCCACCGCCTGATCACACTGGGTGCGGAAGTCTTGGATGGCCTCGGCGAAGTGGGACATGTCCGGGCTCAGGTTGAGCAGGCGGGCCACATAGCTCACCAGGGTCTCGATCGCCGCCGGATTCTCGGACTCTGGGAGATAGTGCGGCGCTTGCCCCATGAAGCCGATGTGGTGCATTCCCCGTCGCTCCGCCGCGTCCAAGACGACCGAAGAAATACCGGTCGGGCCTTCGTAGGTCGGGGGACGATAGATGCCCCAGGCTTCGAGCAGCGATCGGGCGGCGGGGTCGTCGCTGCGAGCCGTGACACGGACTGGCCGGGTATGAGGAGCGCCCGCCAAGAGCGCCCCGAGCGAGACGATCCGCCTCACCCCACAGCGCTCGGCCACATCGAGGAACGCCTTCGTATAGGTCTGCCACCTCTGGTGGGGCTCCGGGCCGCAAAACAGCAGGAGGCCGTCGCGGCCATCCCCCGGATGCCATGCAAGGAACTCGCTCAGAGGCCACTCGATGTCGCGGCCCCCATCAGCCCTCAACCGCACCTCGGGCCGCTCCTGGGTGAACACGAAAAACTCTTCAGGGTTTATCCGGGCCAACCGCTCGGCCCGCAGGTCGCGGGTCAGGTGGCGCAAGGCGCCCGTTGCCGCCCGGCCCGCATCGATCCATCCCCCAAACGCCATGACCATCGTCGTCAGGTTGGCAGGCGGCTCGCGATCGAACTCTACGTTGTCCATGAGCATCCTCTCGGCAGTGGCTCCTTCGTCAGGCTAGGTCGGGTCCACTCTCACCGACCGGCCCGTGGCGGAGGACCGCTCGATCGCGTCGATCAGCTTGTGGCGCTGGACGGCGAGGTTGAAGTCGACGTCGAAGGACCCACCGCCGCGCAGGGCGTCGGCCGCGCGCGCGTAGGCCTGGGCGACGTTGTAGGCCGGGCCGGCCGGAGTGCCCTCCGGAGCGACCTTGTACTTGGACGGGACGGGCATCGAGGCCATGGGCTCCTTGCCCTTGCCCGCGTGCACCTGGCTCGGGCCGATGTTGAGCGAGCCATCCGCCCGGATGACCAGGGCGCCCTCGCGCCCGTAGATCTCCATGCGATTTCCGCCGGGATTCGAGGGAACGGCGGCCACGTTGACCGATACCTCGGCGCCGCTCGCCATGCGGCCGACCACGCTGATGCTGTCCGGCGCATCGACGGGGACCGGCTTTCCGTCCAGGGTTCGCCACTCCGGGATCCGGGTCGACACCCGGGCCGAGAGCTCCACGAACTCGCCGAGGACGGCGCAGAAGGCGTCGATGGCGTGGCCGCCGGCGATGGTCAGCGTGTTGGCGCCGTTGGCGCGTACGCCCTGCCAGATGCGGCCCGGGCCCCGCTGCAGCACGGCCTGGGCCACGGTGGTCAGGTTCGCCGTGAGCACCTCACCGATATACCCCCCCTGGACCAGGTCACGCGCGTACAGAATGGCCGGGTCGCTGCGTGCCTGCAGGCCGACGACGGTCGGGAGCGCGCGCTGACGGGCGAGCCCGGCCATCTCTTCCGCCTCGGCCAGATTCGCGCCCAGCGGCCACTCGCAGAGCACCGGCTTTCCGGCCTGCAGGCCGGCCATGACCAGATCCCGGTGCCCGGGCACCCGCACGCAGACGACGATGAGGTCGACCTCCGGATGCGCCGCCATATCGCTGAACCGATGGAATGCTCGCTCGGCGCCAAACGCGGCGGCCGACGCCCTGGCGGTGTCCTCGTGCGCCGTGCAGACCGCCTTCAGCTCGTAGTGGGGCAGAGCCTTCAGGGCGGGCACGTGGGCATTGGCCCCCCAGCCGCTGCCCCCTTGTGTCACGGTCGCTCCCACGATTCCCACGCGAATCTTGTCTGTCATCTGAGCACACGCGGCATGAGCAGGTCTCCTGGTTGGGGATGATCAGCGACAGTACCGCTTGACACCTCCGCCTCGCAAGCGGAACATCCGGCCAATGCGGCAGATCGCCGAAGAGAAGCGCTTGCCGGCCAATATCGACGCTCAGCCCCCGGTGCGGGCCGCGGCCGCGCTGCAGTCGGTGATCCGCGGCTATCGTGAGGAGCTCGAGCGCGAGCAGCGCTTGCCGAAGGCGCTGGTGGAGCAGTTTCACGCCGCCGGCTTCTACAGCCTGGTCATTCCGCGCGAGCTGGGCGGGCTGCAGGCCGACCCGCTGACCTATGTGCGCGTCGTGGAGCTGCTCGCCGAGGCCGGCGGGTCGGTCGGCTGGAATCTGGCCAACAACAGCATCGGCCAGCTCGTCACGCTCGGGTTGCCTGACGAGGGCGTCCACGAGATCTACGCGCACGGCGCCGACACCGTCATCGCGGGCACCGCCGTGATGGGGGGCGGGCGGGCCGTCCCTGTCGATGGTGGCTACCGGGTCACCGGTCGCTGGCCCTTCGGCACCGGCTGCCAGGAGAGCGCCTGGATGCTCGGCAGCTTCCAGATTCTCGACGGCGGAGAGCCGCGCCGCAGCCCCGACGGCGCCTCGGTCTACTGGCGAGGAGTCTTCAAGCGTTCGGAAGCGCAAACCGTCGAGGGGAGCTGGGACGTGGCCGGGCTGCGCGCGACCGGCAGCTTCGACTGGACGGTCGACGATGTCTTCCTGCCCGAGCGACGAACGATGGTCCACGCCGGCGTTCCGCTCGACAACCAGTGGAAGCGCTGGCCGGGGATTTCGTACGCTCTGCCGGCTCAGGCCTGGGTGGGGCCCCACCACAGCGCCGTGATCACCGGCATCGCCCGGGCCGGCATCGACGCGCTGATCGAGCTGGCCGGCGAGAAGACACCGCGCGGCCGGACCGGTCGCCTCTGCGAGAACCCGCAAGTGCAGGACGCGGTCGGTCGGGCCGACGCGATCCTGAATGCCGGTCGCGCCTACCGCAGCGCGATGATCACCGAGCTCTGGAACACCATCGCGGCCGGCGAGGACACCACGCTCGAGCAACGGGCGCGTTGCCGGCTGGCCGCGGTCCACGCCGCCGACAGCGCTCGCGAGGCGATGGATCTGGTGTACC
>WNFX01014326.1_pt1 | contig 10546 bp, 6 predicted proteins | sample 5400111 | NCBI WGS metagenome assembly WNFX01 (sample SAMN13153363, study PRJNA577476) | soil metagenome | isolation source: 40 cm soil or saprolite under grassland replicate 1 | place: USA:California | collected 2016-06-15 | reverse complement strand
CGGCCGTGTAGTTGTGCTTCTTAAGCATCGTAGATGCTCTCCCCGGCGCGCGCCGCCTCGAGCAGTTCCTCGATTCCGATCAAGGCGAGAAATTCGCTCCACGATTTCGGTCCGTAGACGTAACGTTCCATGTATTGCTGCATACCCTTGACAGGATCGTCGTTCACCAGCGCGACGTAATCCTCCATGTGGCGCAACATGGGCTCGTACACGCCGTAACATTCATGCGGCGCGCAGCCGAACGGCAATTCGACCACGGCGTCGACGGCAAAGAAAGGTATCTTCGTCCGGTCCGGAGCGCGCCGGATCTGATCGTTGGAGACGATGCGCTCTGTCGTCAGGATGACCTTATTGGCGGCCATCGCCAGATCGATATCCATGAACTGCAGCCCGTCGATTTGCGCGTTGCCGTAAGGATCGCAGCGCTGGACGTGGATCAAGGCGACGTCGGGATTGAGCGCGGGAACGAGCAGCAGCTTCTCGCCGGTGAATGGGCACTCCATCTCGATCGCTTCGGGGCGTTGCTTGCGGACATCGGAGCCCAGCATCGATCGGATCGGCATGAAGGGGACGCCCATAGCGCCGGCACGAAACCGCATGCCCATGGCCATGTGGCTCCACTCGTCGTATCGCGCCTTTCCGCTTTCGACGTGATGGCGCATCACTTTCGAGACCCCCCACAGAATTCCCTGGCTGAACCAGCTCGTCACCATGTGATCGCAGGCGCCTGACGCGAATAGGAGGTCGCCATCGCTTGAGACAATGCTGCGTGCACAGGTGAGTCGCTTTCGACCGGCGCGGACCAGCGCCCAGATCATGCCCATGGGCGTGCGCGACATGGTGCTGCCGCCGATCCCGACCGAGTCTCCGTCGCGCACGAAGGAGGTCGCCTCTTCAAGCGAGACGACTTTGTCGCGCAGGCTGCGGTCGCGGCGCACTAATTCCTCGCGCAGCTCCGCATAGCTGCGAACCATGTTGCCGACCGGTTTGCCATTGGTCTCTGCCATGCCGATCAGCGGGCGCGGGCGGCGCCGACCTCCGCATTGAAATCCTCGATCAAATGATCCCACATCGGCAGCGACTCCACGAGACTGCGCCAGAACCGCTGGTCCTTGCGCCGTTCGAAATCATCGATCGTCACGCCCTGCTGCTCCACCCAGGTGAAGTAGCCGAGATTGAAAATACGCTTGCGGTCGAAATGGGTCAGCTCGAGCATGTGGTCGTCCGCGATCCCTTCCAAGTGGCGGCTGAAGATCTCGCCGGCATTGACCTCGTCGAAACCATCCCAATAGCGGCGGGCGAGAAACCCTTCCCGCTCGCTGGCATAGAGCAGCGCGCTGTCGGTCGCTACCGTCATGACCACGTCATCGGCGCCAAAATCAAGATGCTTGGCGACCTTTATGGCGGCGACGATATTCGCAAGCCCCGAGATGCCGATATCGTCGAAGGTCCGCACCACGTCCGGATCGATCTTGCGCCGGCCCACCAAGTAGCTGCGTCCGGCATTGCCGCCGAAAAGCAGATTGAGCGAATCGCTGGCCAGATCGGACACGCCGACGACGAAGTCGGTATTCATGACGTTGTGGATCAGCGGGATGTGCTTGTCCCCGATGCCCTGGATGTTGTGCTGGCCGTATCCATTGCAGAGCATGGTCGGGCATTCGATGGCCTCGGCCGCGGCGATCTTGGTGCCGTGCCGCGCTTTCAGGTAGGCCGTGCCGCGCTTTCAAGTAGTCGCCGGCCGCGATGGTTCCGGCCGAGCCGGTCGCCGCAACGAACGCCGCCAAGCGATAGTCGGGGTTCTCGCTTTTGAGCTGCGAGAACACGCGATCGAACGCGGCGCCGGTGCAATGATAATGGATCAAGTAGTTGGCGAATTCGGAAAACTGGTTGATGATGATATTGCGTTTGTCACGCGCAAGCTCGGCGCACTTGTCGTAGATTTCCTTGACATTGCTTTCCGTCCCCGGCGTGCGGATGATGTCGGCGGGATCCGACACCCACTCGTTGAGCCAATCGAAGCGCTCGCGGCTCATGCCGGCGGGCAGCACGGCCACGCCGCGGCAGCCCAGGATGCGTGAGATGGCAACGCCGCCGCGGCAGTAATTTCCAGTGGATGGCCACACCGCCCGGTCGTGCGCGGGGTCGAAGCGGCCGGTCACCAGCCGAGGCACGAGACAGGCGTACGCGGCCAGCACTTTGTGCGCCCCGATCATCGGAAACCTCCGGCCCAAAAGAACGATGATCGGCGCCTTCACGCCGGTCAGCGCCTGCGGCAGGACGACATAGCCGGGCAGCGCCACGCGATGCCTGCGATCGGCGCCGTTGAACCAGTGAACGCGCCAAAGATTCTTCGCATCCGCCTCGTCGGGGCCGACCGATTTGAGGCTCGTCCCCACGGCAACCGGGATGTGCGCCGGATCGGCCAGCTCGCTCCAGGTCGGCAAACTCACTTGCGCGTCGCGCAGGCAGGCGATGGCCGCGCGGCGGCGCTCGGCGTCCAGGACCTCGGGCCGGATGAGGAATGGTTCGGTCATGGAGCCGATGCGAGTTCTTCAGGCTGCGCGCCATCAGCCGCGGCGAACGAGGCGCGGTAACGCTCCTCCGCGACCGTGCGGTAAAGCGTGTCGCGCTGGCGCGGTCTGCGGCCAAGGGAGCGAATGGTGTGCTCCATCTCAGCCGGCGTCATTTCCTGTCCGTGGCTCGCCCCCGCCGCGCGCGTGATCGTCTCATCCATCAACGTGCCGCCGAGATCGTTGGCGCCGCTGCGCAGACAGGTCTTCACGCCCTCGCGGCCCATTTTCACCCAGGAGGTCTGAATGTTGGTGATCAACGGATTGAGCACGAGCCGCGCGACCGCGTGCATCAGTATCGCCTCGCGGAAGGTCGGCCCGCGCCGCGCGCGGCCTTTGAGATAGATCGGGGCTTCCATATGCACGAACGGCAGCGGCACGAATTCGGTGAAGCCGCCGGTCTCGCTCTGCAGCTCGCGAATGCGCAGCAGGTGCCGCGCCCAATGCTGGTAGCCATCGACATGGCCGAACATGATGGTTGCGGTGCTGGGCAAGGCGTTGCGATGCGCGGCACGCATCACCGCGAGCCAGCACCTGGTATCGATCTTGTCCGGGCAAAGCACGGCGCGCACCTCATCGTCGAGGACTTCCGCCGCCGTGCCCGGTAGCGTGCCGAGCCCCGTCGCCTGCAGCGCGCACAGAAACTCCTCGACCGGCACGCCGAGCGTTGTGGCGCCTTGATGCACTTCGAGCGGCGAAAACGCGTGGATGTGGATGCCCGGGGCAGCGCTTTTCACAGCCCGGCAAATCTCGAGATATGTGGCGCCGCTATAGCTCGGATGGATCCCGCCCTGCATGCAGACTTCGGTGGCGCCGCGCGCCCACGCCTCGCGCACGCGCAGTGCGACCTCGGTAAGCGAGAGTTCGTACGGCCGGCCACGCAAGTTCTCGCTCAGCTTGCCTTTGGAGAAGGCGCAGAATCCGCATTTGAAATAACAGATGTTGGTGTAATTGATGTTGCGCGTGACGACGTAGGAGACCACGTACCATTCATCGCTGCGCGGCCAGCCATCGGCGTCGATGCGGCGGACGAGCGCGGTCCGCAACGCGGGATCGACCCATGTATCCGCATCCCGAGCGAATGCCGGATAGATCGCCAGCCGTTCCACCAGTTGCTTGCCGGCGGCGTTGGTGGCGCGCTCGAGGGCGTCCAGAGCCGGCCACGGCGCCTCCGGATTGACGTGATCCGGCGTGACCGGCGACACGCCGCCCCAGTCGTTGATGCCGGCGTCGATCAAGCGCGACAGCACGCCCGGATTGAGATTGGGGGGAGCCTGGATGTTCATCGACGGTGCGAACAAGAGCCGCGCAATCGCGATCGTCCAGAGTAGCTCATCGAGAGGCGGCGCAGGCCGATGCGCCATGCGGGTTCCCGCCTTCGGCCGGAAATTCTGGATGATGATTTCCTGGATGTGTCCATAACCGTCGTTGAGCGCGCGCAGAGCAAGCAGCGAGTCGATCCGTTCCTCGCGCGTCTCTCCGATGCCGATCAGAATGCCCGAGGTGAACGGCACGCGCTGCTCGCCGGCGGCGCGGATGCTCGCGAGCCGCCTGCGCGGGTGCTTATCGGGCGAGCCATGATGGGGGCCGCCCCGCGCGCACAGCCGCTCCGACACGGATTCGAGCATCAGCCCCTGGGACACCGAGACCGCCCGCAAGACGGCCGCATCGGCCGGCGTCAAATGGCCTGGATTGAGGTGCGGCAGCAATCCCGTTTGCTCGTGCACCGCGCGCGCCGCCTCTGCGAGATAAGACAAAGTCGTCCGGTGCCCAAGGCGGGCAAGCTCATCGGCAGCAATTCGATAGCGTAGCTCCGGCTGGTCGCCGAGCGTGAACAGTGCCTCCTTGCAGCCGGCCGCCTGACCCGCTCGTGCGATGGCAAGCACCTCGTCGAGCGAGAGATACGCTCGCTCATTTTTGCGCGGCGGATGAGCAAACGTGCAGTAGTGACAAACATCGCGGCAGAGCTTGGTCAGCGGAATGAAGACCTTGCGCGAATACGAGACGATCGAGCCGTGGGCGGCATCGCGCCGGCGCGCCGCCACGCGCAGCAGCGCGTCAAGCTCGCAGTCGACAAGCGACAGCGCTTCCTCGCGGGTGAGATTGTGCCCGAGATCGTCGGATAAAATAGCAGCTGTGCTCATCCGGTATCACCGCCGCTGCGCTGCCGGTAATCCGGTGATGCGAATGCCGGCGCCGTCGATCTTATATCGCCGATTGATGCCGATGAGGACGGAGGTCAACGCTTCCGCCGCCGCGGAATTGGCGAGCGGCCCGCCGTCGACGCCACGCGCGCCCGCTGCATTCGCCAGATCGATCACGGCCGCTCGCGCCTCGCGGTCGTCGCCGAACACGAGAACATCGCAATCGACACTGCCGCCGGAATGGAGCTTCGATGCGCTGACGTTGTGGAAGGCGGACTGGACGCGCGCCGCTTCGCCGAGCAGCCGCTGCGCGATCAAGGCGGCCGATCCGTCGGGCGGAAGCTTCACGACCGAGACTTTGGGGGGAACGAGCGGCACGACGGTGTCAACGACGATCTTGCCCGCGACGGCCGGCTTGATCTCGTTGATGATGGCTTCGTGGCTGGCGTAAGGGACGGCGATAACGACGATGTCGGCGGCGGCCGCGGCCGCGCGATTGTCGTCGCCCGTTACGGACCCATCATTGGCGTTCATTTCTTGGGCGGCGGCCTGCGCTTTCTGCTTGGATCGCGAGCCCAGAACGATGGGATAGCCGGCCGCCGCCCAGCGCTTGGCCAGCGCCGAACCCAGCTCCCCCGTTCCGCCTATGACCGCGATAGTGGGCCGTGCTTGCAACAATGTCTCCCGGTCTAGTCCAAGTTCCTTGTGCTTGAAGCACGTCAGCGGCGCGTACTCGGTGGGCTCCACTCCCCCTTGGGGAGGGAGCAGACCGAGTTCGCCGCTCCGCTGATTCCACTCCGCACGAACATGCTCTACCGGCGATCGACGCCGCACCAGTCGCAGATGCTCAGCGCAACCACTTTGATCGCGGTGAGATAATCATCGATGGAAACGTACTCGTCGTTCGCGTGCATGACCGCGGTCGAGCCGGGTCCGAAGATCACGGTCGGCGTATTGGCATAGCGGTTGAGGAAGCGCGTATCCGCCGCGCCCTGGCGGCCGCTAATCTCGGGATCGCGGCCGGTCACCTGCTTGTAATTTCGGCAGACCGTTTCCACGATCGGGTGATTTCTCTGAATCTCGGATGCTTCCGCGTCGTAGCCCACGAACCGCACCTTGGGCGGGGTGTGCTTCATCCAGGAATCCTCGGCCGCCGCGCGTGCCACCTGCTCCACGAGGCTTTGCTTCACGCCTTCGTGGTCCTCGCCGGGCACGGTGCCGATGCTGCCCTTGAGCAGGCAATTGACCGGGAACGCGCTTGGATAATTGCCGGCCGAAAAGCTGCCGATGATGCAGGGAAGCGTATCGAGGGCGTTTGGATAGAGCGGGTGGGTGACCGTCGCGACGCGCTTGGCCTCGAGATCCGCGACCGCCTTGACGATTTTGTTGCCCAGCTCAATTCCGCTGATGCCCTCGTAGCGCTTTTGAATGCCGGCGGGCTTGCCGTGTATCTCGATCTCGAACCAGATGCGGCCGATGCATGCGGGCTGCACCGCGAGATCGCTGGTCTCGCCGGAGATGCCGGCGTCCGCCTTATAGCCGCGGATCACCGTATCGAGCGTGCCGTGACCGCTGACTTCCTCATCGACGACCACGTTGATGTAGACGTCGCCCTTGGGCTTGAGACCCTCGGCCATCAGGCATTCGACCGCCATGATATGGCTGGCAACGCCGCACTTCATGTCGGCGGAGCCTCGCCCGTAGATCCGGCCGTTCTTGATGGTGGCGGACCACGGATCGTCGCTCCAGCCTTCGCCGCCGCCGACCGGAATGACATCGGTATGCCCGTTCAGCAGCAACGAACGGCCGCCGCCTGTGCCCTTCAATGTCGCGACGATGTTGGGGCGTCCTTCGTAGCCCCGGTCGACGGGGCGGTAGCCAGGGTGCTTTTTCAACTCCTCCCAGTCCGTTTCCCACAGGTCGACATCGAGGCCGATCTTCCCCATGTAATCCGCAAGAAACTTCTGGATCTTGGCTTCGTCCCCGGTGACGCTGGGGATGGCGATCATCTGCCGCAAAAACGAGATCGCTCTGTCGCGACTGTCGTCGATGCTTTGCAGAAGCTTCTCGGTGACACTCGCGCTCATTGCGATCCCCACAAATCCAACCAGATGAGCCGTCATTAGGCGGCGATTTCAACTCAGTCAATCGGCGCTGGCCTTTGCGGTCCGCTCCGCGATGGCCCCGACGATGCGCTGCGGCGTGATCGGCGACACCAGCAATTCGACGCCGAGCGGCCGCAGCGCATCATTGACCGCATTGGCGATAGCCGCCGGCGGCGCGATGGCGCCGCCTTCGCCGATCCCTTTGACACCGAATTCCGTGTAAGGCGCCGGCGTCTCCATATGTTCAAGCAGCAGGGCCGGGACCTCGGTCGCTGCGGGCAGGAGGTAGTCCGCCAGGGTGGACGCGAGCGGCTGTCCCGAACGATCGAACGGCATCTCCTCGTAAAGCGCGGTCCCCACGCCTTGCGCGAAGCCGCCGTAGATTTGTCCGTCAACGATCATGGGATTCACCAGCTTGCCGCCGTCCTCGATGATGACATAGCGCAGGATATCCACCTCGCCGGTCTCCGGATCGACCGCCACCAAAGCGGCGTGGCTGGCATAGCTGAAGGTTCCGCTGTCGCGCGCCGGTTTGTAGCCGATTGTGACCTCGAGGCCGCCCGGATCGACGTCGTGCGGGAGATCTTGCGGCCGCAGATACCAGGCGCGCGCAATCTCCGCCAAACCGATGGCACCGTGCGGACCGGCGGCCTGACCGCCACGCACCAACACCTGCGCCGGATCGGTCTGCAGGAGCCGCGCGCCGATCGTCGCCGCGCGCTTGGCGATCTCCCGGCACGACGTTGCCACCGCGCCGCCGGCCATCACCATGGAGCGCGAGCCCCACGTGCCGGTCGAATACGGCGTGAGCGCCGTGTCGCCGAGCACGACCCTGATCCTGCCGATGTCGATGCCGAGGATGTCATGGGCGACTTGCGCGAGTGTCGTTTCGAGCCCCTGTCCGTGCGAATGCAGGCCGACGCGCAACTCCAGGCCGCCGTCGGGGGTCAGCCGGGCGGTGGCCTGCTCGTAGCCGGGCACCATCGGAATGCCCCAGCCGTAATAGACCGACGTGCCGTGCGCGGCTTGCTCGCAATAGGTCGCAAGACCAACGCCGATCAACCGTCCGTTGCCTTCCCCGCGCTTCTGCCGCGCTCGCACTCCCGCGACGTTGATTGCCGCCACCGCGCGGCGCAACGATTCCGGATAGTCGCCACTGTCAAAATGCTTGTTGGTGATGTTGTCGAACGGCATCTGCTCGGGTCGTACGAGATTGCGCCTTCGCACTTCCTGCGGCTCGATGCCGGCTTCGCGCGCCACCGCGTCGAGCACGAGTTCGAGTGCGAAACAGACTCCCGTGCGCGCCACCCCGCGATAGGGCAGGATCGGGCATTTGTTGGTGGCGACCGAGAAGGTGCGGCAGCGGTAGGCGGGAAAATCATAGGGTCCCGGCAGGATGCTGGCGACTTGCGCGGCTTCGAGGCACGCCGAGAACGGGTAGGACGAATAGGCGCCGGAATCGACCGCAGCCTCGCAGTCGATACCGCGCAGCCGCCCGTCGCGCTCGGCGTAGGCGGTGATGCGGTAATGGTGCTCGCGGCAATTGGCGCCGGCAATGAGATGTTCGCGCCGGTCCTCAATCCAGCGCACCGGATGGGAGCAACGCATGGCGAGCCACCCGAGACAAATCTCCTCTGGCAACAGAATGCCCTTGTAGCCAAAGCCGCCGCCGACATCGGGAGCGATGATGCGGACCTGGCCCTCTTCGAGACCAAGGCATTCGGACAAGCCGGTGCGCACGATGTGCGGCATCTGGCAGGCCGAGTAGACCGTCAATTGTTCGAGCCGTGAATCCCAGAAGGCAACGACCCCGCGGCCCTCGATGGGCGCCATGCATTGGCGCGCGGTGCGGATCTCGCGCGAGACTTTGATCGGTGCGCCGAATGCCTTGCTGATATCGACGTCGACGAACGTCTCCAGAAACACGTTATCGCCCCAGTGCTCGTGGACGAGGACGCCGGTGTTCGTGCGTGCGTCCAGCATGTCGTAAACGGCCGGCAATTCTTCGAGATCGAGCGCCACTGACGCGGCGAGGTCTTCGGCTTGCGCCCGCGTCGAGCCGACGCACATCGCCACCAATTCGCCGACGTGGCGGACCTTGTCGGTCGCGAGCGGCGGCTGCTCCGAGACTTTGAAGCCGCGCAAGCCGGAGACCGCGCGGATCGGCTTCACGCCGACGAGATCGGCTGCGGTGAACGTGTTGCCGCGCTGATCGGGGGGGACGGAAATGCCGCGAATGCGCCCATGCGCAACGGGGCTGCGGACGAAAGCGACGTCCTTCATTGCGGGCAGCCGAATATCGGCGACGAACTGCCCGCGACCGCGCAAGAGGCGATCGTCTTCCTTTCGCCCGACGCGAGCTCCGATGCCTTGTGAGGACGTGCTTGCCTGTGTCATCGGCGAAACCTGCCCACCAATCGCGCGAGCGCGTTCTTCACCCGGGCGACAATGACGGCGCCGAGCAACGAGGTACCGGCCCCCCGCCTACACCTTGACGCCGGCCACGGCCAAGATCGAGCGCGCCCGCGCGCGCTGATCATCCGAGATCGTCAGCCGCTCGGCAAATTCGCGCCCCGCGGGGCGGGTCGCGTCGATTCCCATCTTCGTCAGGGTGAAAGTCTCCGGGTCGGAGGTGGGGTCGAGGATCGCGCCCTTGGCCCCCGGAATGAAGACGATGTCTTTCTCCGCCCGCATCCGCGTGGCGAGCGCCCACATGACGTCGTTGATGTTGAAGATGTCGACGTCGTCGTCCACGACGATCACGTACTTGGTGTACTGCTCGGTGCCGAGCGCGGCCATGATCGCCATCTGCGGCTCGCCTTCGGCGATCTTCTTCATGGAAATGAAGGCCATGAAGGCGCCGCAAGTGGTGTGCGGCACGTGCACCGCGCGCACGTTCGGCAAATTGCGCCGCAGCGCGTTGAGGATCTCGCCTTCCCGGGTGATGCAGGAAACCAAGATATGGTCCCGTGACATCCCCGAGGTGACGCTGTGGAACATGGCGTCGCGGCGCATGCGAATGCGACGCGCGACGAACACGTTCTGGGTGCTGCGGTAGGAGGCGTAACCGGTGAACTCGCTGAACGGACCTTCCGGCTCGCGCACATTGGGTAGGATTTCACCCTCGATGATGATCTCGGCGCCGGCGGGTACTTCGAGATCGGCGACCCCGCAGCGGGCGAGCCGATAGGGTTCGCCGAACAAGCCGCCGATGATCTCGAACTTTCGCACCTGCGGCGGATAGGCGTAGACCATCGAGCCCATATAGTGCAGCGGGTGGGTCCCGAGCGTGATCACCGCGGGGAGCGATTGCCCCCGCTCCTCGGCGCGGCGATGGAATTCGTAGAGGCGACGGCGCGAATGCAACGACACGCCAAGCCGATTCTTGCCTTTTAGCATCAGGCGGTGGAAGCCGGTCGTGTCGACGCCGGTCACCGGATCGCGCGCCACGATCTGGCCGGCGGTGATGTAGGGCGCGGCGTCCACTTTGAATTGCAGCGGAATCGGCAATTTGGCGAGGTCAACGTCGTCGCCTTCGAGCCCCACGTCATCCCACGCGCCGCGGTCGACGACTTCGCAGGGGATGTACTTTTGGCAGCGCTCGCGGAAGGCGCTAGGCAGATCGGCGGGTTCTACGCCGAGACAGGCGGCCAAGAGCTTGCGATTGCCGGCGACGTTCGTCACGAGCGGCATGCCGCTGCCGCGCACGTTCTCGCACACGACG
>WNFX01011777.1_pt1 | contig 10546 bp, 7 predicted proteins | sample 5400111 | NCBI WGS metagenome assembly WNFX01 (sample SAMN13153363, study PRJNA577476) | soil metagenome | isolation source: 40 cm soil or saprolite under grassland replicate 1 | place: USA:California | collected 2016-06-15 | reverse complement strand
TAGCTTTTACGGATATCGTCTTCCATCCCGAAACCGGTGAGAGCAATTCCCAGAAGCGGCTGCGTGGAGTGGAGCTTCTGCATCAAATCAATTCCATTGCCATCCGGCAAAGCCAGGTCGCTGATGAGCACATCAAATTGCTCCTTTGCGCTTAAATTGACCGCGGATTGAAAGCTCAGCGCTGATTGCACGTGATAGCCGCGTCGCCGAAGCAGATTCGTAAGCGAGCGATTTGTATCCTCGTGATCTTCGACAAGCAGAATTCGCATGGGCTGACGTTCCGGCAGCCTGGGCAAAGCCGCCGGGGCAATTTGCGCCTCCGTTTTATCGCACGTCGGAAAAACCAACATGAACGTTGCACCTTTATTTCGGCCGGCGCTTTGCGCGGTGATCGTTCCCTTGTGAGCTTCCACAAGGGTCTTGCTGATTGCGAGTCCGAGACCTAGCCCTCCCAATTGAGTGCGCCCCCCTTGTTCGAACGCGTCGAAAATTTTCGGCAGAGCTTCCGCCTCGATCCCGAGCCCGGTATCAGCGATTTCAACACGCAGTTGTCCCTTGGAATCGTTGCTGGTGGTGATGATAATTTGCCCGTTCCTCGGAGTAAATTTCACCGCGTTATTGATCAGGTTCCAAAAGATCTGCTGCAGGCGCGCGGAGTCTGCTCGCATATGCACCTTTTGTGCGCCGAGGTTGAGGGCGCGCGCCAGATTCTTCCGATCGATTTCCGCCTGACAAATGTCGAGAGCGTTTTGCAGCAATGTATGCGCATCAACGACTTCAAAATTTAGCTGCACCTTGCCTTGATCGATGCGCGTCAGATCAAGCAAGTCATCGATCAGCCGCGCCTCTAATTCCACGTTGCGACGAATCATTTGCAATGATTCGTGAATATCCTTCGGCAACTCCGGCTCGCTCTCCAGTGCAAGAGCGGAGGCGAGTACCGGCGTAAGCGGCGTCCGCAATTCGTGGCTGAGCATGGCAAGAAATTGATCTTTTGCCAGATTCGAGCGCGCCTTTTCTTCCAGTTCCAGGTTTGTCTTCTGCAACTCCGCTGCGAGCGATTGCGATTGTTTGAGCAGGTTCTCCGTTTGCGTGCTGGCTTCGATCGTGTTGAGCACAATGCCGATGCTCTCGGTTAATTGATCGAGGAACGCCTGGTGCGTCGGACTGAATCGCTCAACCGACGAAAGCTCCATGACCGCTTTTACCTGGCCTTCAAAAAGAATCGGGAGGACCACGATGTTCGTCGGATGAAATTCGCCCAAACCGGAACTCACTTTTGCGTAGTTGTTCGGTACATCGGTCAGAAGAATGCGCCGTTTTTCCAACGCCGCTTGTCCGATGAGACTCTCACCAAATTTGAAGCGACTCTTTGCGCCGTTGCCTTCATGGGAAGCATAGCTCGCCAGCAACTTGAGCTCCGATTCTCCGTTAGAATTATCGATCATGTAGAAAGCGCCTTGCTGCGCTGAAACCAGCGGAGCGACCTCGGATAGAATCAGTTTGCCAACCGTCAGAAAATCGCGCTGTCCCTGCAACATTCGGGTGAACTTGGCGAGGTTTGTCTTGAGCCAGTCTTGCTCCTCATTCCGCAAGGTGGTGTCCCTCAAATTGCGGATCATTTCGTTGATGTTGTCCTTGACGAAGGCAACCTCGCCTTGTGCTTCCACCTGAATCGAACGGGTGAGATCGCCCTTCGTGACTGCTGTCGCCACATCAGCGATAGCACGAAGCTGCGTGGTCAGATTTGCCGCCAGGCGGTTAACGTTGTCGGTCAAATCCCGCCATGTGCCTGCGGCGCCAGGCACGTTCCCCTGACCGCCGAGTTTGCCTTCCACGCCTACTTCGCGCGCCACGGTCGTAACCTGATCGGCGAACGTCGCGAGGGTATCGATCATGTTATTGATGGTGTCGGCGAGCTGGGCAATTTCACCTTTGGCTTCAAGGAAAAGTTTGCGGTTCAAATCGCCGTTTGCGACCGCCGTCACCACCTTGGCAATGCCACGCACCTGATCGGTGAGGTTTGACGCCATGAAGTTGACGTTGTCCGTAAGATCTTTCCACGTCCCCGAAACACCTTTCACTACCGCCTGGCCACCGAGCTTGCCTTCCATTCCGACTTCGCGCGCCACGCGAGTGACTTCGTCCGCGAATGACGACAGCTGATCCACCATCGTATTGACCGTGTTCTTCAATTCGAGAATCTCGCCTTTGACATCGACGGTGATCTTCTTTGTGAGATCGCCTGTGGCAACCGCAGTGGTCACGGCAGCGATGTTGCGCACCTGTGTCGTTAGATTGGACGCCATGAAGTTGACGTTGTCGCCGAGGTCCTTCCATACGCCTGCCAGACCTCGCACATCGGCTTGTCCACCCAGCTTGCCTTCCGAACCGACTTCGCGCGCCACGCGAGTGACTTCGGATCCGAACGAGCGTAGTTGACCCACCATCGTGTTAATCGTGTCCTTTAGTTCCAGAATCTCGCCTTTGACATCGACGGTGATCTTCTTTGACAAGTCGCCCATTGCGACCGCGGTGGTCACAGCCGCGATGTTGCGGACCTGTGCGGTGAGATTGGAGGCCATCGAGTTCACAGAATCGGTCAGATCTTTCCACGTGCCGGCCACACCACGCACATCCGCTTGGCCTCCGAGCTTGCCGTCCGTGCCGACTTCACGGGCCACGCGCGTCACTTCCGCCGCAAACGACGAAAGTTGGTCCACCATGGTGTTGATGGTGTTCTTCAACTCGAGAATCTCGCCCTTTACGTCCACCGTGATCTTTTTGGTGAGATCGCCGGTTGCGACTGCCGTCGTGACCGCGGCAATGTTGCGGACCTGAGCAGTGAGATTTGACGCCATGAAATTTACTGAATCGGTCAAGTCTTTCCACGTGCCGCCGATCCCGGACACCTGCGCTTGGCCGCCAAGTTTTCCTTCCGTGCCGACCTCCCGGGCCACACGCGTTACCTCCGCAGCGAAGGAGCGGAGCTGATCCACCATGGTGTTGATTGTGTCCTTGAGCTCGAGAATTTCGCCGCGCACGTCCACAGTGATTTTCTTGGACAAATCACCCTTGGCGACAGCGGTTGTGACGTCTGCAATGTTGCGAACCTGTGCCGTGAGGTTGGAGGCCATCGAGTTCACTGAGTCGGTCAGGTCTTTCCAAGTGCCGGCGACGCCCTCGACAGCGGCCTGGCCACCAAGCTCGCCTTCTGTGCCGACTTCGCGCGCTACGCGCGTCACTTCCGATGCGAAGGAGGAAAGCTGATCCACCATCGTGTTGATAACGTTTTTGATCTGCAAAATTTCGCCGCGCACATCGGCAGTGATTTTTTGGGTCAAGTCGCCGCTGGCAATCGCGGTCGATACCTTCGACATGTCGCGCAGTTGCACTGTGAGGTTGGACACCATGAGGTTGACCTTGTCCGTCAAATCTTTCCATGTGCCGGCGACGCCTTTGACATCGGCCTGGCCGCCAAGCTTTCCTTCCGTGCCCACTTCGCGTGCCACGCGCGTCACTTCCGAAGCGAAGGAAGAAAGCTGGTCCACCATGGTGTTGATGGTGTTCTTCAATTCCAAGATTTCGCCCTTGACCTTGACGGTGATTTGTTTCGAGAGATCGCCGTTGGCTACCGCAGTCGTCACCGCCGCAATGTTGCGGACTTGTAACGTGAGGTTCGACGCCATCGAGTTCACCGAATCCGTCAAGTCTTTCCACGTCCCCGAAACTCCTTCGACCTTGGCCTGACCGCCGAGAATGCCTTCCGTACCGACTTCGCGCGCGACGCGTGTCACTTCTGACGCAAAGGAACGCAACTGGTCCACCATTTTGTTGATGGTGTCCTTTAATTCGAGGAATTCGCCCCGAACGTCCACGGTGATTTTTTTCGCCAGATAGCCATTCGCGACCGCCGTTGTCACTGCAGCGATGTTGCGGACCTGTGACGTGAGGTTCGAGGCCATCAGGTTCACGTTGTCGGTCAAATCTTTCCAGGTCCCAGCGACGCCTTTGACTTTTGCCTGGCCACCAAGCTTTCCTTCAGTTCCCACCTCGCGCGCCACTCGGGTTACTTCGGAGGCAAAAGCGCCAAGCTGGCCAACCATCGCATTAACGGTTTTGGCGGTATGCAAAAACTCTCCTTTTAGTGGGCGTCCCTCGATCTCGGTCGCCATTGTTTCGGACAAATCGCCTTTCGCGACAGCACCAATCACCCGCGCCATTTCACTGGTTGGACGGACCAGGTCGCCTATCAAAACGTTCATGCATTGGATGACATCGGCCCAAGAGCCGGACACCTCGCCAATCGATGCCCGCTGGCTGATCCGGCCCTCTTTTCCGACTGCGTGTACAATGCGTTCCAGTTCCCGAGTCGTGCGCTGATTCGTTTCGATGACCGTATTAAACGTGTCAGCGATCTTGCCCGGCACTCCCGTCCAATTCTCCGGGAGGCGTGCGGAAAAGTCACCGCGCTTGAACGCCATTAAGGCGGCAAGCAATTGCGAGGTGTCGAATTCACTTCCGTTAGTCTGCGCGACCTTTCGCGGTCGCGCCTTTGTAATAAGGGGAGCTTTCTTCATAGAGTGGGGATGCTTAGAAAGGTCGGTGTTTCTTCGTCGTCGCGAATTCGACGCGTAAGATCAGAATGGTCATATTCCAGCGCCGTAGAGTAATCGCCCAATCAATCGCACTCAGTTGTATTTTCTTCAACAAACCGCCGCCACCCGGTTTCGTCGCGGAAAAAGCCTACTGGCGAGAAAATCCTTGAACGAGAGGTACAGAGCAGCCCAGCCGTGTGACCTCGTTGGTTGACGAGCAAGAGCAAAAGCGAGAAAAGGGCGTTCCCCTGACTAGGGTGCAGCAAATGTCGGCAAGCTGCGCAAGCGGAAGCCAAAAATGATTCCCAGAACACCCAATATCACTGCGTACCACGCCATAATCCAGATCAGCGCCGCCGCACCCACGGCCGGATTCCACAAAAGCATGACCGCGAAGACAATTGAAACCAACCCCATGAGGATCAGGAACCATTCGCCTTTGATTTCGCGGCGCAGCTTAATTGCCAGCGCAATCTCCGTTGCCCCAATCATAAGCGCCCAAGCCGCGATATAAATGATCAACGCCAGCGCAGTTATTTGGGGTGCATGAAATGTGAGAAACCCGATGATAATCCCCACAATTCCGATGATTAGATCGAATCCCCATTCTTTATCGGAAGCACGATGCCCGATCGCGCCGATGACGCGAAAGATGCCGTCAACCAGCACCCAGGCCCCGAATAACAGCACCAGCACTGCGACTGTTAAGCCAGGATAGACGAAAGCGATTACTCCGAAGACGATTGCAGCGATACCCCTTATCACCGGCACCCACCAATGACGTTTTAAGGTTTCGATAAGCATTCCCGCGTTTTAAAGGTCGACCTTCGCAAAGGCAAGCTCGATTTGTGATCGCGCTTCTGGTAGGGGCGGCGCGCTGCACCGTCCGGTCAACGCAGTGCGTTGACCCAACCTACGTGCAAGCGATCGGTTTTGCGATGGTTATAGGCCGCACTTGGCGTTGGCTTCCAAGATACTGGAACGAGTTCGCAGGAGAGACGCCAAATAGGTATCGACATAGGGCGCGCTGTTGATTCGCGCCAGATTCGCAGGCGTCTGAAGACGCGAAAAAATGGCGTAGGCGATCTTGCTGCGCGGAACAGATTTCTCACCGTAGCCGGACGGAATGTTGCTTGACCAATATCGGACGTACTGTCCGTCGGCACGATTCTCCATTCCAAGGAAGATTGTGGAATGTCCGTGCTCGTTTCTCCCGACCTGGCGTGACCAGAAAATCTTCATGAAATCGCCCGGCTTCGCCTGATCGAAGTTATCGAAGTTTTGCCCAAGTTGCAGCTCATGAAAAAGGCGGGCCGTGCCTGGCCCATTCGCATTCCACCGGCCCCAGATTCCTTCGCCGTCGCGTTGATCTCGGATGATTAATCGCTCCAGTGTAGAATAATCGAGGCGGAGCTCGCCTCGCGCCCGCAAAGCTTCGATCGTCCTAATGAACACCAGGTACGTTGCGCCCGAGCAGAAACTCGGTGAGGCCGCTGACGGCAGAATGAAAAATTTGCCGGACTCGAAATGTGCTGAAGATTGAAGGCGGATCTTTGCGAAATGCGAAACAGAATAACGGCCGCCTTGCGGCATCTGTTTGATTTGGTCGAGAACCAGGGTGTTGTAATCGCCGGCGAAAGAGATCTGCACCGTGAGGCCAAGAAGCGCCGTTACAACCGACACGCCCAGTTTTTTCACGGCGGATAAGTAAACACCGAAACATCATCTGGCAACAGAGATTGACCTCTCTTGTAGTGGCGGTCTCTGATAGCCGAAATCATGCGATCCTCGGAGAACGCCGCTACCGCATCGCGTTAGCTTTGGTCACCGACGTATGCTAGACGAAATACGTATGCTGCGTTTCACGAAAATGAACGGCGCGGGAAACGATTTCATCCTGATCGATAACAGGACAGGGGATGTTCATCTTGATCGCAGCCAAATAGCGCATCTGTGCGATCGTCACCGCGGCATCGGTGCGGACGGAATCTTGTTGCTCGAAAAGCCGTCGAACCATGCCGACTTTCGGATGCGCTACTTTAATGCGGATGGAGGAGAAGTGGAAATGTGCGGCAATGGCGCACGCTGCTTTGCCCGTTTTGCAAAAAAGGTTGCCGGAGCGCAGGAAAAAATTTCTTTTGAAACGCCGGCAGGCGTAATTTCAGCGGAGTTGGTGGGTGATCTCGTCACGCTGCAAATGACCGAGCCGACTGATTTACGGCTAGATATCAAGTTCCTGGTGGCGAATGAGAACAAAACCGTTCACTTCATCAACAGCGGCGTGCCGCATGTAGTCATTCCCGTTTCACGCATCGACGATGTCGATGTGCGGCGAGAAGGTTCAGCCATTCGTTATCACAAAATGTTTTCGCCGAAGGGCGCAAATGTGAATTTCATTGAGAAACGTGGACCGAAGAAAATCGCTGCCCGCACCTACGAACGCGGCGTGGAAGACGAAACGCTGGCGTGCGGCACGGGCATAGTCGCAAGCGCGCTTATCTTCGCCGCTATCGAAAAGGTGAACGGACTGATCAGTGTAACTGCCCGCGGGGGAGACGAACTTCAAGTTGGATTTGAAAAGAGCGATAATCAGTTTCACAACGTCACGCTTACGGGTCCCGCTGAATTCGTTTTTGAAGGCACGGTCGAGATTTAAATTAGCCCGACGGGCCACGATGCCTTTTAACTTTGTAACCTTTGTAACGTTTTAACCTCTTCCAATGTTTCGCGGCACTTTTACGGCGTTGGTCACGCCATTTCGCAATGGCGGCATCGACGATTCTGCTTTCAAAAAACTGATTGAAACCCAAATCGCTGCAGCCATCACCGGCATCGTCGCGATCGGAACCACCGGTGAATCGCCGACACTTTCGCACGAGGAACGCGAACAGGTGATTCGGCTGTCGGTCGCAACGGCGAATAAACGTTGTCTCGTCCTTGCGGGAACAGGCTCAAACGCCACGCAACACGCTGTGGCCGACACTAGGATCGCTGAGCAATTTGCATCGCTGCCGATCGTGCTCTACAACATTCCCGGACGCTGCAGCGTAGACATCCTTCCGGAAACGGTTGTACGTCTGACAAAAGAGTGCCGCAATATTGTCTCGATTAAAGAAGCGAGCGGAAGCGTGGAGCGCGTGGGTGAGTTGCGCCGGCGTTTACCCGAATCGTTTACAATTTTGAGCGGGGACGACTCGCTCACGCTGCCGTTCATGGCTGTAGGCGCAACGGGCGTCGTAAGCGTGGCCTCGAATCTGTTTCCCTCTGAAGTTTGCGGGCTGGTTCGCGCCTGCGAATCAGGCGATTTGAAATTAGCGGGAAAATTGCATTGGAAATTGTTGCCGCTGTTTAAGGATTTGTTCATCGAGCCTAACCCGGTTCCCGTGAAGACGGCACTCGGCTGGCGCGGCGCGATGTCGGGTGAAGTTCGTTTACCGTTGTGCGAAATGAGCGAAGCGAACCAGGCGCGCTTGCGCAAAACGCTCGAAGACTTCGAGAGAGGCGAATGAAGTCGCCTGTACGCATGTTGCTCGTGGGCGCGGCCGGGCGCATGGGGAAAACCGTTGTCGATCTTGCCGAAGCCGATCCGAAGATCGACATCGTCGCGCAATGCGATGTAGGCGACCCAATCGAGCCAGCCATGAAAAATTGCGATGTGGCGATCGATTTCAGTCACCGTGATGCCGTTAGCGAAATCTGTCGCACTGCGCTAAATCTCCGTAAAAGTCTCGTCATCGGCACGACTGGCCATTCTCAGGAGCAGCGTCGAACAATCGAAAAGACCGCAGAATCCTTGCCTATTGTTTTCGCGTCCAATTTCAGCGTTGGAGTCAATGTGCTCTTCTGGCTGTCGCGCAAAGCGGCCGAATTGCTTGGACCGGATTTCAGTCCCGAGATCATTGAAACGCATCACAAAATGAAAAAGGATGCGCCGAGCGGCACAGCCAAAACTCTCGCTGAGGTTTTGAAAGCCGCACGAAAGACGAAGGACGAAATACTGATTCAATCCATTCGCGAAGGCGAGGTAGTCGGTGAGCACACCGTAATCTTCACGGGACCCTGCGAGCGCCTTGAGTTCACGCATCAGGCAGCGAGTCGCGAAATTTTTGCACGGGGAGCATTGCGCGCGGCGAAGTGGATTGTGGGAAGACCGCCGGGGCTGTACTCCATGCAAGATGTGCTGGGGCTGTAGGACTGCAGCGGCGCTCTATGAGCGCCGAACCAATTTGACACGGCAGTTATAGACCGCCGCTTCAACGATGAGAACCGCCGTTGCCCTTGGATCCAATCTTGGTGATCGCCTTGGCAATTTGTGCGCCGCACGAAAAGCAATTCTCGGTCTCTCAAATGTGAAGCCTCCGATTCTTTCCTCGGCAATTTACAAAACGGACCCGGTCGATTGCGAACCTGGGGCGGATAAATTTTTAAACGCGGTCGTTGAATTTGAGTACGAAGGCGATCCGACGAGTTTGCTCGACCAACTCATTGGAATTGAAAGAACATTAGGGCGCCGGCGCGGTCACCCCCAAAATTTTTCGCGAACCATCGATGTCGACATGCTCTACTGCGGCGACCGCAACATTGAGAATGAGCGATTGCAACTGCCCCATCCGCGGATGCACCTGAGAAAATTCGTCCTGCAACCGCTGGCCGATATCCGGCCGGATTTGGTGTTGCCGGGTCAAACGCAAACGGTGGATGAGCTGCTGGCGAAACTGAAGGAATCCGGCGAGATAGTTCGCTTTATGGACAATTGGTAAGCTTCGACGGCGTCTTGCCATCGCGCAGAGCGTTCTAGCACCGCTTTTAGGGCAAGCTTGCGTTCTCAAATCGGCGGTTGATCTTCCGAGCAGGTGCGATGAAAGATTTTCGCCAAATGAAGCAACGCGGTGAGAAAATCACCGCGCTGACGGCCTACGATTATCCCACGGCGCGTTTGCTCGACGAAAGCGGCATTGACATCATCCTCGTGGGCGACTCGTTAGGCATGGTGGTGCTTGGTTATCAGGACACGACCAATGTAACGCTGGAAGAGATGTTGCATCACACGCGCGCGGTGGCTCGCGGGGTGAAACAGGCACTGCTCGTGGCCGATATGCCGATTCACAGTTACGACACACCGGAGCAGGCCGTAGCTAGGGCGCGGCAACTTGTTGATGCCGGTGCCCAAGCGGTGAAGCTCGAAGGCGGCGTCAGTCATGTCGCGCAAATCGAAGCGATCACACAAGCAGGCATTCCGTTCATGGCGCACATCGGCATGCTGCCCCAGAGTGTACGCGAGGAAGGCGGCTACAAAGTCAAAGGCCGCACTCAGTTCGAAGCGGAAGCGCTGCTGGTCGACGCGCGCGCGGTGGAACAAGCCGGCGCGTTTTCTGTGGTGCTGGAGATTGTGCTCGCGGACGTCGCAAAGCAGATCACAAATGCGATCGGCATCCCAACTATTGGCATCGGTTCGGGCGAGCATTGCGATGGACAAATTCTGGTCACTCACGATTTGATCGGACTGTTTCCCTGGTTTACACCGAAGTTTGTCTCGCCTGAAGCGCGTGTGGCAGATGAGATTCGTGGCGCGGCGCGCGCGTTTATCGAGCGCACGCGAGGAAATGGAACTCGGCCTTCCCGTGGCTCAAGCGGCCAAATGTGATATTTTAGGAACCGAGCGCAATGAGAGTTTCCGATTTCGACAGCTTCGAGACCCAGGGTCTGCTCAGTGGCAGCAAAGAACGCAGCTGGATCTGGTTCGGATTGATCGTTTCGCTGGCAATACACTTCGCGCTTTGCGCTTATTTTTATCGGACACGTTTCGCGCCTACGGAAGCGGCGTTCGTCCAGAACGAGCAGACGCCCATGTTCAAGGTCAGGAGTATCACCGAATCGAACCTCGACAAGAGCAGCGCCGATCAAACAAATCAAGCGGCGAAACCGAACCCTGACAACACCGATGTGCA
>WNFX01007095.1_pt1 | contig 10547 bp, 9 predicted proteins | sample 5400111 | NCBI WGS metagenome assembly WNFX01 (sample SAMN13153363, study PRJNA577476) | soil metagenome | isolation source: 40 cm soil or saprolite under grassland replicate 1 | place: USA:California | collected 2016-06-15 | reverse complement strand
GAGTTCGTGCTTGGGGTTCAGCTCGAGCGCGCGCCGCCAGAGCTCATTGGCCTGCTCGCGATCGTTTCGCTTGTACGCGATGTTGCCGAGCTTGAAATACACGTCGTCGCCGAGCTCGGGGGACAATTCGATCGCGCGCAGATACAACGCCCACGCCTCATCGTAGCGCGACCCGCGGTAGGCCAGATCGCCGAGATTCTTGGAGAGCTGCGGCAGCGACGGCTCATCCTGCAGCGCCGCACGCGCCAGCTGCTCCGCTTGCGGCAGCGCGCCGGCCAGCTCATGCAGCACCGCCAGATTGTTGCGCAGCACACCATGCTGCGGAAAGGCCTCGACGGCCTGCGTGGCCACCTGTTCGGCGGTCTCGAAGTCGCCGGCCGCGGCTGCCGTGAGCACACGCGCCCAGTACCAGATCGGCGGCACTTTGCCGGCAAACAGCTCCTTGGCGCGGTCGAGCCGGCCGGCCGCGCTCGCGTGATCGCCTTGCTTCAACGCGACGATGCCCCATCCCACGTACACCCGCGGATCGGTGCGCGCGCGCGTCGCGGCCTCGGCGTAGGCCGCCTCCGCATCTTCCAGGCGGCCGAGCTGCTCGTAGGCGAGCCCCAGGTTGTGGAGCACGGCGGGGCGCGAGCCGCCCTTTTCCGCCGCCAGCCGGAGCGCGTCCATCCCCTCGCGCCAGCGCGCCTGCTTCAACGCGACGAGACCGATGAAGAAGTGCGCGTTCGCGTCCGAGGCGCGCAGCTCCGCCACGCGGCGAAACTCGCGCGCCGCTTCATCCAGCATCCCGGTCTTGTAGAAGGCGATGCCCAAGTTCCGGTGCTCTTCCACGCGCGCGTCCGTCATCTTCACATCTTCCGCGCTGGCCGTGCGGCCGGCGCGATGCAGGAAGCCCGCGGTCACCAGGCCGTACAGCGCCTTGCCGACTTCGAATTCGCCCAGCCCGGAGTCCTCGATGACCTGATTGACGTCACGCGATCCGTCGAGCAGCGGCAGCAGCCGATCCTGCACCTCGGTCAACTTCGCGTCGCTGATCGCCAGGCGATCGCGGTCCACGACGAAGATCAAATCGAAGGAGGGAATCTTCTTCTCGATCAGGCCCCACTCGTCGACGCGGCGCGCACCTTCGAGGAGCAACGACTCCGGGTTGATCGAGACCAGGAAGTCCTGCTGCTCCGGCCGGACATCCGCCTCGAAATTGAACGTCCCCTGCGTCCACGTGAACAGGTAGTAAACCGACTCCTCGATCTGCATCCGCATGTAGCGCTCGAGCTCCTGCTGCGTGAGCACGTTTTGCATGACGAGGATCTCGCCGAGCTTCTTGGTGCGCTCTTTGGCCTGGCGGTGGATCGCGGCGTCGAGCTGTTCCTGCGTGATCTTTTCGTGCTTGACGAGGATGTCGCCGAGGCGGTCGCGCCGGTTGACGATCGACGCGTAGCTGATGCGGCCCTTGTCGAAATAGATGTAGCCGAAGTTCGAGCGGTCGGCGATCGACAGGCAGCCCGTCTTCTGGCCCAGCGCCAGCAGCTGCAGCACGTCGGGCAGCGACGCTTCCTTGAGTGATCCCTTGATGGCCATTAGCGGAGGTCCTCGATCACGCGGTCCCCCGAGGCGGGCCAGTCCCACACCATCTTTTCGCGGCTGCGCACACCCCCCGCGCTCGACACGACGATCCCGCTGGTCCTAAGCCCGGCCGTGCGCCGCGGCGCGGGCGTCCCCTCGAGCACGTCGCGGGCGAGACCCGCCGACACCGGCGCATCCTGGGCGGCGGCGGCCTCCACAATGCGCTGCACAATGCCGCTCAGACTGCGGACCGAATCGATCGGCCGGTCGGCGAGATAGTCGAGCAGCGCCGGCTCGATGGGCACATGCTGATGCGTGAGTAATCGCTCCACCAGCCCGCGGCGCAGCTCCTTGTCGGGATCCGAAATCTCCGTCACGAGCCCGCCCTCGAGCCGGGACACGATGCGCTCCTCGAGTCCCTCGAGCCTGTTGGGTTGCGCGGGCGCCGTGAAGATGAGCTGGCGGTCCCCGTCGACCAGGTGATTGAACAAATTGAAGAGCTCTTCCTGCGTCCGCTCCTTGCCGGCCAGCAGTTGGATATCGTCGAGTAACAGCGCGGTCGCGCGGCGGTAGCGCGCCCGCCACCAATCCACACGGTTGCCGTCGATCGCCGCGATGAGCTCGTCCACGAACTGCTGGGTCGAGAGACACGCCACGATGGCCTTCTTCTTCTTCGCGAGCTCGAGGCCGATGGCATTGAGCAGATGCGTCTTGCCCAGGCCGCTGCGCCCCACGATGACCAGCGGGTTGTACTTCTTGCCGGGTTTGGAAATCACGTCGCGCGCGGCGTTGAGGGCGACCTCGTTGGACCGCCCGGCGACGAAACTCTCCAGCGGGAATGCACCCGACGGGGCCGGCGGCGGCGCGGCGCCGTCACGGATCCGGGCGGCGGCGGCTTCGGCCTCCTCCATGTCGTCGGGATCGCGGAACACCTTGTCCCCGGCGGCCTGCGGATCCAGCGTGGCGACTTCCGCCTCGAGGGCCTTGAGCCGCTCGACGTCCTGCACGTACGCGGCGATCGCGTCATCGACCGCCGCGGGCGATTCCTGGTCGAGCAGCTTCTCGAGCCGGCCCGTCCGGTACCCCTCGCCTTCCCAGCGCAGGACCGCCTCGGCAACGCGTGCGCGCCAGGCCTCGACGGCTTTCCCGACCGTGACGGTGACGTCACTCAAGAACTGGGAGAACTCGTCGCCGGAAGACGCCGGAGTCGCCGGAGGCGGCGCACCCTTCCCGCGTCCCTCGTCCCCCTTCCCCGGTATGCCCAGCACTCGCCGCGCGGCTTCTTCATTGATCGGCATGTCGTTGACGGCCTGGAAGGCAATCAGCCGATTCAGCGCGCCCATCAGCTCGCGCACGTTGGGATATTCGACCTTCGCCACCGTCTCGAGCACGCCGGGCTGAAACGACGAGCCCCGTTCTTCCGCCTTGCGGCGCAGGATCGCCACGCGCGTCTCATAGTCCGGAATGCCGATGTCGACGACGAGGCCGCCGGAGAAGCGCGAAATCAGACGCTCGTCCAGGTCGGCGATCTCCGCCGGCGGCCGGTCGCTCGCCAGCACGATCTGATGCCCGGACTGCTGCAGCGCTTCCGTGAGCCGCAGCAATTCTGTCTGCATCTCCTTGCGATTCGTCAGGAACTGAACGTCGTCCACCAGCAGCACGTCCACGTTTTGGAAGCGGCGGCGGAAGGAATCGCCCTGCCCCGCCGCGATCGCGGCATGGAATGCTTCGACGTACTCGTCCAGGGTCAGGTATTCGATATTGAGCTGGGAGGCGATCGCCTTGACCGCATGCCCGACGGCCATGAGGACGTGGGTTTTGCCGAGGCCGGAGCCACTATAAATGAAGAGCGGGTTATAGGCGGAGCCGGGGTTCTCGGCCACGGTGCGACCCGCCGTGACGGCCAGTCGGTTCGCCGCCCCGACCACGAACGTCTCGAATGTGAACCGGGGATTGAGCGTGCTCGTCATACCGTCGGCGCCCCCGCAGCCAGCTTCTTGAGCACGAGCTCCGAGATCCCCTTCAACGTCTCGAACACCCCTCTGCCGTGCAACGCATCCGCCGCGAAGCTCGGCACGCCGCGGAAATTGAGCGCGTCATCCAGGTCCGCCGGGGTCAGGATCAGCTCCGCTGGCAGGTCTTGCTTGTTGTATTGCATGACGAACGGCATGGTGCGCACGTCGACGCCGTGCTCCAGCAGATTGCTCTGGAGGTTCTGGAGACTCTCGATGTTTTCGTCGAGCTGGCGTACCTGGCTGTCGCCGACGAACACGACGCCGTCGGCGCCCTGGAGCACGAGACGGCGGGTCGCGTTGTAGTAGACCTGTCCCGGGACCGTGTAGAGCTGGAAGCGCGTCGAGAATCCGGAAATCTGACCCAGGTCGATCGGGAGAAAATCGAAGAACAACGTGCGATCCGTCTGCGTCGCGAGCGAAACCATGCGGCCGCGTCGCGTCTCGGGCACGCGCCCGTACACGTAGTGAAGATTCGTCGTCTTGCCGGACCGCCCCGGTCCGTAATAGACGATCTTGCAGGTGATCTCGCGGGTCGTGAAGTTGACCAGGGACACGGGCTATCTCCCAAACAGCGTGTTGAGGCTGTCCGTCAGCTCGCGCTCGAAGTCCGCGGCCAGGACCTGCTTGGGCACGGCACCTTTGGGACTGGCTGCCTTCAAATCCCCCGCAAGTTGCTCATAGAATAACTGCACCAGGCCGAGCGATGAAACGTCGAGGTCGTAGACGGCGAGCACGGCCAGCGTGCCGCGCTCGGTGACGAAGGTCGCCAGGAAGAAGCCGGTCTTCGGGCCCTGGTGGCTGAGTGCCGCGAAGGGCGGTTGGCGCAGCTGTCGCGCCAGCTCGCTCGTGGACGCGACGATCGCCGCGGCCAGCGCGGCGGCGGACATCACGTCGACGGCGCGCGAGAACCCCGACTGCGCCAGGACCTGTCCCGAGGGCGTGAGCACCAGCACCAAGCGCGCCGACGCTTCGCGGACGAAGTCGGTCAGCGGTTGCAGCGTCCAACTTTCGACGGCGCGCGTCTGGGGACTCATAGCCCGGCCTCGACCGCGCGGAGCAGCTCGAGCCGGACGAGCCCGATGTTCACATCCGGCTCCGCGACCGCAACCACAAGGATTCCAGCTCCCGGGACGACGAGCAACGCACCCTGCTCCGCTTGAAGATGCCAGAATGCCGCGGCGCCCGTACCGGCGGCGTCCATGGCACGCCGCAGTCGACCGGCCAGACTGGCCGCGAGCGCAGCCACCGCGGGCCCCTTGATCCCCTCCATCAGCTGCTCGGCCACGACGATCCCGTCCTCCGCCGACACGAGCATCGCCCCGCGGACGCCGCGCACGCGTGTGATCATGTCGAGCGCCTGACTCACTGCTGCTCCAGCCAGCGGCGCGCCATCAGCGTGGCGCGCTGCGCCAGAATCGCCAGCCGGCCGAGCGGCATGCCGCGCTCCCGGACGACGAGCAGCAGCGCGCCGGACGTCGGATGGGCAAGATGCACGTTGCCGTGCTGGCCCTCCGCGGAGAGACCAGTCCACGCTCCCAGCCCGAGCAGCTTGGCGGTCCGCGCCGCCTCCTGCGACACGCCGGCCAGATAGGCGGCGACGGTGTCGGTCACATCCGTGCCGGCCCGATCCTTCAACGCTCCACCGAGCACTCTCCCAGCGCCGTCAATGAGCAGCAACCCTTCGTTCGCTCCTTCCAATCCGGCGAAGACGCGCGCTTCATCGAGACCCGAAGAGGCGGCGGTCGGGGCGGTCGCTGGCGGTTCAGGAGCAGGAGTCGGTGTGTGCGACGGCGGTCTACCTCCCCCACGAATCATGTCGAACGCCTGCTCGATGCTGGGATCGTCCGGCTCGACTCGCTTCGCCGCGGCAAGGTGCGCTTCCGCCTGCTCGATGTCGCCGACTTTGAAATAGAGGAAAGCGAGTCCCTTCAACGCGCCCGTATGATGGGGCGCGATACGGACCGCCATGTCCCACTCGTCGAAGGCACGTTCGTAGTCGTGCTTGTCGGTCAGAATGCGCGCGTACAGGTCATGCGCGTCGGCGCGATGCGGCTGGCGCTCGAGGCCGTTCATCGCCACACGCAGCGCCGCCTCGAGCTGCCCTTTGCGTCGCAACGCCTCGCCCAGCCGCAGGAACACGAGGCTTTGCGGATCCTGGGCGAGCTGGGCGGAGAGTGCGCGGATGTCATCCATGAGCGAACACTCGAGCGGCCTCGCGCGCGCGGTGCACATCCGCCCGCTGCGCTTCCTCCTCGGGCGTGCGGGCCAGACGCTCCCATTGATCCCAGCTCTGCACTGCCTCCCCGAACCGCCCCATGGAGACGAGCGCAAATCCCAGCTGGCGATGCGCCGCGGCCAGCAACGGATCCAGCCGCAGCGCGCGGCGCAGCTCCTCGGCGGCCGCGGACGCGTGCCCCTGCGCCAGATGAATCCGCCCGAGCAGCAGGTGCACGGTCGCGTCGTGCGGCTGCATGTTCGCGGCTTGCTCGGCGGCGGCGCGGGCGGCGTCGAGATCCTTGGCGAGGAGCGCCCGCTCGGCTTTCGCGGCCAGCTCGACCAGCTCGCTCGCGGCACTCGGCTGGCCGCGCTTCGCCGTCCCCGGATCCACCAGGACGATCACGCCCGCACTCTCGAGGCCGAACAGCGTTTTCGCGACTTCGAAGTCCGACCGCCCCAGCTCCGTCGCCAGGCCGCGGACCGACCGCTCGCCGTCGATGAGGGCGAGCACTTCCCACTCCGGCGGCAGGAGATCGAGCTCACCGCCGCCTCCTTCGGGCGGTGGCGCGAGCGATGGGACGACGCCGACGTGCGGAATGCGGTTCTCGATCCGCGACCACTCGTCGATGCGGCGCGCGCCCTCCATCAAGAGCGCCTCGACGGGAATCCGTACCGTGACCTCCGTGGGCACCTTGCTTTCCGACTGCTCGGCAAACGAGAAGTAGCCCTCGTTCCAGCTCATGACCTCGAAGACCACTTCCTCGATCTGGAAGCGCACCTGGCGCTCGACTTCGCCCTTCGTGATCACGCCGAGGGCCACGAGGATTTCGCCGAGCCGGCGCTTATCGCCCTGGCGTTGCTGCATGTCGCGCGCGCGTTCGAGATCGGCCTCGGTGATCTTGCCGGTGCGCAGCAGCAGTGCGCCCAGCGGATGCGGGTTGCTGCGGATCTCCGCCGACACGACCACGCCGTTGTCGAAGTAGATCGTGCCCTCGTTGTGCCGTAGCTCGGACGTCACGCGCAGCGCGCCCGTCTTCCGGCTCAAGTCCAGCAGCTGGAAGACGTCGTGAATCCCGAGCTCGCGTAGCGGTCCTTCGATCGCCATGCGCTAGGCCGCGTCCGAGGTCGAGAAAATGTGCTGCAGGTCGACGGCGGTCCGCGCGTGCATGCGCGCGCGCTGCGCGAACGGACCGCCCGGATCGATGCGCGTCACGCGGTCCCAGGCATCGACCGCCTCGCCGTAGCGCTGCAGCCGCGCCAGCGTGGCCCCGAGATAAAACAGCGCGCCGGTGTGCCGGGGATCGAACTTGAGCGCGCGGCGGAATGCTTCCAGCGCCTCGGCCGGCCGCTTGTCATCCAGCAGCGCGCGGCCCAGCAGCAGCAGCGCGTCCATGTCGTAGAGGTCCTGCTCCAACATGTCGGCGAGCCGGAGGATCGCGGCGCGGGCGTTGCCGGAGCGGCGCAGCAGGTCGGCCAGCGCCAGGCCCGCCTCGTGAAAGGTTGGCAAGGCCTCGAGCGCGGCTTCAAACGCGCGCTGCGCGTCCGCCCATTCTTCATCCTGTTCGTGTAGCCGGCCGAGCTCGAGCCAGACCTGCACGAATCCCGCATCCAGATCGAGCGCCGCGCGATACGCGGCGCGCGCGCCCTGCCGGTCGCCGACCTTGAGGGCGATGTCCCCCTGCAGCTTGTGCAGGTCGGCACGCGCGGGTGCGCGCGTCTGGGCCTGGCGCAAGGCGGTGAGCGCGCCCGCGGCGTCGCCGGTGGCGGCCCGCGCGCGGGCGGCGGCGACCAACACCTCCACGTCGTCCGGCGCCGTCGCCACGAGCTCTTCGGCGAGCGGCAGCGCCTCCGCCGCCCGATGCACCGCGAGCAGGCTTTTCACTTCACCCAGGAGGGCGGCCGAGTTGGCGGCATCGAGCGTGCGCGCCTCGCGGTACCGCTCCAGGGCTTCGCCGTGCAACCCACGCCGCGCATAAATGTCGCCGATCATCGTCGCGGCCTGGCCGCGATCGGCGCCGCGCTGGACGGCGCGCATCGCTTCGGCGACCGCGAGGTCCATCATCCCCTTGCTGACGTAGTCGCGCGCGAGCGCGAGCGGATCGTCGGCTTTCTTGGCAAGGCCCCCAGGCGCAGCCTGCGCTGCCGTCGCCGCCGGCTCCAGCTCCTGGAAGATGTTGTCGAGCAAACGTTGATCGAACGCGAACTCGCCGCCGAGACTCTCGGCGCTGACGTCGGCCGAGATCTCGGGGACGATCCCGATCGCCACCGTCTCGTATTGCAGATCGATCGCCAGCGCGAATTTCTGCGACACGTAATACGGATCGAGCTCCAGCGCGCGCTTGGTGGCGCGCAGGGCGCCGTCGTAATCGCCAAGGTTCGAGAGCGTGAAACTCAGGTTGTAGTGTGCGCCCGCGTTGTGCGGATCGGCCTCCACGGCGCGGACGAACGCGTTGCGCGCGTCGGGAAAGCGCTTGAGCTCTACCAGGACCAACCCCACGCCATTCCATGCGGCCGCGGAGACCGGCTGATCGGCGAGCACCTGGCGGTACGCTTCGAGCGCGAGCTGGAAGCGGCGCAGATGAGTCAGGAGCAGTGCGAGGTTGAGGCGCGCACCGACAAATTGTGGGGACAGCTGCAGCGCCTTCCGAAAGGCCTCAATCGCATCGTCGGCGTCGCTCTGGTGCGCGAGGACCACCCCGACGTTATTCCAGGCGAGCGCGTAGCGCGGATCGACCTCCGTCGCCTGCCGGTAGGAGGTCAGGGCGTCCGCCGTGCGCCCCGCCTGATGGAGCACGACACCCCGCTCGTTCCAGAGCTTCGGCGAATCGGCAGTCTCGTGAATGAGAGACTCGTACAGCTCGAGCGCGTCGGTGAAGTCACGCTTGAGGAGGTGCACCTCCGCCATCGCCTGGCGCACGAGCTGTACGAGTCTCGCCGCGCTCGATCGCGAGGCGATATTCGCGCAGGGCCTCGGTGTAGTAGCCCTTCTGCCGGAACGCGAGGCCGAGATTGTGATGCGCGAGCTCGCTGCCCTCGGCGACTTCCGGCGTGGGCTGCTCGCGCAGCCGCTGCTCGGCCGACTGGCGCTCGGCGCGATAGCGCTCCAACGACAAATTCGTCTGCGCCCGCGCGAGCGGCGGATTCAGCTGAATCGCGCGCTTGGAGGCGGCCCGCGCGTCCTGGTGCCGGCCCATGTCACCCAGGACGAACGCCATCAGATAGTGCGCGTTCGCATTGTCCGGATTGAGCGTGACCGCGCGCTCGAGCGCCGCGAGGGCCGGCTCGTTCAGCCCGCGATTGTAGTAGACCTCGCCGAGATAGAACTGCACGACGGAAGAATCCGGCTCGGCCTCGGCGGCCCGCAGGAACCACTCCGTCGCCACTTCCAACCGCCCCCGCGCCTTTTCGGCGAGCCCGAGCTGAATGATCGCGGCCACGTCGTTCGGCTTGTGGGCCAGCAGCTCCTCGAACTCGGCGACCGCGTCCTCGAAGACGCCGAGGATCGCGTAGGTACGGCCCAGCTCCCAGCGCGGGTCACGCTCGTCGGGCGCCTGCCGCAGCTTCTCCTGCAGCTCGGCGACCCGCCGGTCATAGTAGCCGGTCTTGTGATAGGCGATCTCGAGGTTGCGCTGCGCGACCTGCATGCGGGAGTCGAGCTCGAGCGCCCGCGTGAACTGCTCGATGGCCTCGGGCACGAGGCCCTTCTGGTAGTAGAGAACGCCGAGATTGTTGTGCGCGCCCGCATCGGATGGGTCGATCCGGCGGGCAAAAGACCTCAGGACGGCGACGTCACGCTCTGAGACCGTCAAGTCAGCCGAATGGCGTCGAAGATGGCCTTGAGGGACGCCAGGTCGGGCAGGAGCAGAAAGTGGCCGCGCAGCCCGTCTTGGGCCTCGATGCTGAACTCCGTTTCGACGCAAAACACGAAGTCGCGATCATGCCCAAAATTGAGGTACGTGGTCGTGAGGACGGCGGCCGAGAGGTCCACCACGAGACTCGGCACCGACGGCAGCAGCAGCATGCCCATGAACTCGGACAGGGCATTCATGTAGGCGCCCGACAGGATGTTGCCGGCTTCTTTCAGACACGACTGCTCGATCGTCTCGAACGCCTTCGTGGTGCCGAGCGGCCGCTTGAGCAGCATGTCGCACAGCTGCCGGCCGACAGGCTCCGGGAACAGCAGCAGAGTCCGTCCCGTGAGATCGCCGAGCATGTGCATGAGGACTGCGGCGACGACCTCCTGCGGATCGCCGATCAACCCCGGCACGTCCTCGAGGCGTGCGATATTGATCTCGGGGACCGAGATCATGATGCGGCGGTGCGTGAGCTGTGACAGCGCCGTCGCGGCGTGGCCCGCCCCGATGTTGGCGACCTCTTTCAAGGCGTCGAGCTGCAGGGCTTTCAGATCACGGACGTCTTCCATGCCTCGCTCCCTTCACACCCTGAAGGGTGTGAAAACCTAGACCAGTCCGGCCGCATCGAGAATCAGCGCGGGCACTCCGTCGCCCATGATCGTGGCGCCGCTGAAGACCGGCAGCGTGCCCTGCGGCGCGTCGAAGGCCTTCACGACAATCTCCTGCTGGCTCAACATCCCATCCACCACAATGCCGGCGCGACGCTCTCCCATTTCCAACACGATCACCGGGCGGCGCGGAGGCGGCGCAGGGGCGCCGCCGTTCGTTCCCAACAGCTTCCTGAGATCCACCAGCGGCACGACGCGATCGCGCAGCACGATCGCATCCTTGCCTTCCA
>WNFX01017863.1_pt1 | contig 10548 bp, 8 predicted proteins | sample 5400111 | NCBI WGS metagenome assembly WNFX01 (sample SAMN13153363, study PRJNA577476) | soil metagenome | isolation source: 40 cm soil or saprolite under grassland replicate 1 | place: USA:California | collected 2016-06-15 | reverse complement strand
TACATTCCTCTTTTTTGTAGGAGGAGAATAGTAGAATTAAGAATGTCTTCACTCTGTTTGAATTGTTGATGACCTGTTGCCTGCTAGTTTCATGTTTCTCATGATTTATTTTGAGGACAGACCAGACTTTTCTTATCAAAGCTTCTATTCTTTGCTTTCGCGGCAGGACATTTTATTTGCTTCGACTGGTTTCACCCTTCTGTCGGATATATTCTAGATGTTTAATGCATTTAGAAATAATTGATTCTTACCCCTCTTATACGCTAGGACACATTTCAAAATAATGTCGTTAAAGTTTCTTCACGGCAGCCACACCTGCCATAATCAATTCTCTATCTATTTTTCTCTTTCAACATATGCGATTACTTGGTTGTTTATGAAATCTTCAAAAGTGGGGTCTGAAGCTCCAGACAGATGAATCCTATTATTTGTAGTGTCATATAGAATGCCAGCCTTTACTAATGGCTTCTCTTAATGTATCGTATACTTCGAGTTGCTTCCTATCAGATTCCTCAGAAGGTAGGGTTTCTAGTAATTTTCTCTTCTGATCTTGGATCATTAATTCAATAGAATCTAAAATACCTTTGAGTTCATTTTTATCTAATTCAATTGTTACCATTTCTGAGGATTTGTCGATTTTTAATGTCTTGGCCATTTTGTCGTATATTAGAAATGTATAGTTAATGGGTATAATATATTATGTAATACCTGAAATAGCATCATATTACACCTGCAATAATCAACTTCTTTAGTAATTGAAATAAAGGAGAAATTCGCATTCTTCACAAACATAGCCTATCATGCATTCCTGGCATTCTGACATCAATCTTCAAGTTTAATGCAATAAATTTATAGGCTGAACTATTAAGTTAACATAATGAGCGTAGACGATAGTGATGAATTGGCCTATCTATGGACTAAAATTAAATTCGTGAAGAGATAGATGACCAAGAATACATGTAATAATTTGGAAGACGCGGAAAAAGAGTTCCACGGCTGGATCGAAGGGTTAATGTACAGTAGAATAGAACGAATAAACAAAATGTTAAACGCAAGGTTTCCTGAGTAAGCAATATAAATATACAGACTTTTCATTCTTGATTCGAATATTATCAGTATCAGCTAGGGGATAGGTGTAAGAGATGACAACAGGTCCGCACAGGTGTCGCTTGAGTCACTTGTCAATCGAATCTGTGAGGACCAGTAATGTCAACGAGTCAACCTAAGGCCTTGGAGAGACAACAATAAGATCCAAGGTTGCTAATGAACGAAGGTGGTGGTTTCTTTCCGGAGGAGAGCGAAGCATGATAAGATTTATGCCAATTAATTCATGATTATTGCTATTCTAGATTGTTGTATGTACTTACTATCGTTACCAGCATGATCTCAATCTAATTTTTCTTGGTATCCGGATAATACTCGGAAATCTTGTCTTTTAAGAGTGTATAATGTGAATCATTTATCTTTCCTTTCGTATACAAATTCATTATTTGGTTCTCGATTGTAATTCGATCTAATTTGTCATGCTCAGAATCGATTCTGTCAACAAGTTTCCGCAAATTTTTTCTCCGTCTCAGCCCGTTTAACCAACGGAAAACCGAAGGGGCAAAAGTACCAACCAGTTAAAAAGTGCGGGAGGTGGGATTTGAACCCACGAACCCCTAAGGGATGAGGTGCCCCAGTCAGGCTATAACATCTGAGCGTCGTGTCGACATGTTTGTCTGATCTCACGCCGTTGACCGGGCTTGGCAACCCCCGCATCGGATCTCCCTGTTAGACATTATCCTAGTTTTATAAGTATATTTTCAAGGTGTCTACTCTGATCAGCAGATCATTATTTTCATCATTACTCTTCATTTCGACGGTTAAAAGATGCTTTCAACAATGCCAAAACAGGATGACACAAAGTCATAAGATAGATAGATTGGCAACGACTAAGACAGGATAGAAATAATCAATATTTTTCTGGATCGCGGTATGGAAATAGGGCATTTAGATTCACAGACGACCCATGCATTTCTGGATATCTTTATTGATCCTATCCCAATGGTCCACTCAGCCGCTTTCGGATGAATACGGTTGCTAATTTCATCCACTCTGAACCAGACCTTTTTTCTTTGTGAGAGCCATACGCATCAATTAGATTAATCTCAATAGCTGAGGTCTTCCTTTTGATCTCAATAGTCTGAATAGAAAAATCCCTAATATCCCAGTAGCTTTCTTTTCCCAAATTAATTCATCTTTCAGGAATTGAATTATCCTATCATTTGCTTATATCATGCTATGTGGTAGATCATATCAACGGAAGAGTTATGGCTCCTACTGAGGCAGAGCTCACTAATGAGGCATATTTGGCAAGTATGCCTTTTGTATAATGTGGTTTTATTGGTCTCCATTTTTTCATTCTTTTATTTATCTCTGACTTTGATACCATTAGGTCGATCTTCCCCTTTATTGTATCAATCATGATTTTATCACCATCCTTTACCAGCGCTATTGGTCCTCCGGCCATTGCCTCAGGGGTAATATGACCAACCATAAATCCCCTAGTAGCACCAGAGAACCTTCCATCTGTAACCAATGCGACCTTTTCTCCTAATCCTTGACCCACCAGTGCAGCTGTTACTGAGAGCATTTCTCGCATCCCAGGACCTCCTTTTGGACCTTCATATCTGATTACAACTACATCGCCTTCAACTACCTTCTTTTTTGATATGGACTCAAATGCATCTTCCTCAGCTTCAAAGACTCTTGCGTTACCTGCGTACTTTGTAGCGTTTATACTAGCAATCTTCATGACGGCACCATCAGGAGCAAGAGAACCACTCAGAATCTTTAGCGTGCCTTCCTTATGTATTGGGTTATCAATCGATCTCACAATTTTCTGATCCGTGTTAACACTAAAATTCGATGATTCAAGATTCTTTTTCATTGTAGATCCTGTCACCGTCATTACATCTGCGTGTATCAGTCCCTTTTTAAGAAGGCTATTGAGAATTACTGGAACTCCTCCTATCTTATCGAGATCTACCATCACAAATAGACCACCAGGTCTCATATCTGCGATATGTGGTGTAAGCTTTCGAATTCTTTCAAAATCTTTGAGAACTAATTTAACGCCTATCTCCTTTGCAATCGCCAGAAGATGAAGAACGGCATTAGTTGAACCCCCTATAGCATTTACTATTGCGATACTATTTTCAAATGCTTCGAAAGTCATGATATCTTTCGGACGTATGTTATTTTCAAGTAAATTCATGATTGCCCTTCCAGAATTATGACAGAATTCTTCGCGCCTATCGCTTTCTGCAGATGGAGAGGCACTACCAGGTAATGACATTCCAATTGCTTCACCTATTGAAGCCATGGTATTAGCGGTATACATTCCCGCACAGGATCCTGCAGATGGACATGCCACATTCTCTAGACTTATCAGCTCCTGCAAAGTTAGCTTTCCTGTTTCATACCTTCCTACTCCTTCGAAAACGTCTTGAACCGTTACTTGCTTACCATCCCAACTCCCCGGCATTATTGTCCCTCCGTAAACAAATATTGATGGTAGATTAAGACGAGCCATTCCCATTAAAGTGCCTGGCAGACTCTTGTCACACCCTCCAATCCCAACCACTCCGTCATACTTATGTGCCCTAACCATCAATTCAATCGAATCGGCAATTACCTCTCTACTTATTAGAGATGCTTTCATTCCTTCATGACCCTGGGTTATAACGTCGGATACAGAGATGGCGGTAAATTCTCTTGGCGTACATTTCGCCTCCCTTACTCCATCCTTAGCACATTGTCCGAGCCTTCCCAAGTGCATATTGCAGGGCGTGGCCTCATTAGAAGTGGTAGAGACACCGATCAATGGCCTTTTTAAATCCTCGTCACTTAACCCCATCGCCTTGTACATGGCTCTATGGGGAGCACGCGACGGTCCTTCGATAGTATTTCTGCTTTGAAGCTCCACAGTATAAGGAATTAAGATCTGTGTATTAAGATTAACTAAGCAGTGACGTTTCACACAAAGGTTATTGGTAGCATTCTTAGAATTAACCCTTTGTTGCTATGATGTAAAGGGGGATATTTAATAACATATTATTCTCAATAATATAATAAAGGGTCAACTTCATGATCATAGATTGCCATGTTCACCTCAATCAATATGGATATGCCACTAATATTACTTTAGAAGAGAGATTGCAATCATTACTTGATACCATGGATAATTATGATGTTGATTACTCACTTATTCTTACATCATATAAAGTTACTTCAGATAGACCATCCACCTCCAAAATAATCGAAATCACCAAAAAACACGATAACCTTGGCGTGGTTGCTGGTTTTTCGATAGATCATCATAGTGACGATGACCTTCAGAATTGTAGAAGATGGTTCAAAAAGGGTTTCATTAAAGCGATAAAGCTCTACCCTGGCTACGAACACTACTATCCTTATGATATGAGATACCAACGAGTATATGATTTGTGTGTCGAATTTAATGCCCCAGTCATGATTCATACAGGGGATACTTTCCTAAAGGAAGGTAAACTCAGGTTTTCACATCCGATAAATATAGATGATGTTGCTGTTGATAACCCTGATCTAAAGATAGTTATGTGTCATCTTGGGAACCCATGGATTTTAGACTGTCAAGAAGTGTTATACAAGAACAAAAATGTTTATGCAGATATATCTGGATTGTTTTTTGGCGATTTTACGCCGGTATCTGAAAAATACTTGGGAAAAAAGATAACAGAGTTATTGAATTATGCAGGTAAACCACGGTACCTTTTATACGGAACAGATTGGCCGATTTCTGACATGGGAGTTTATTTCAATTTTTTCCAAAAGATCAAACTCAATTCCCAAGAAAGAGATCTAATAATGTTCAAGAATGCCAAGGTACTTTTCGCAATCTAATGTCACTGTGGTGATCCTGATAGTCAAAATTCAAATTGTCCATATCTCTATGATTATTAGAAAGAAAAGATATGGTAGTAAGATGAGTGCCAGAATCATTGTTGACCAGAGCCATTGATACACAGTCCACTCATGTAAGAATGGCTTCAACGGCACGATCGTTTAGATTTATGGTTTATTGTTATCATACCCTCCCGTATTTGCATTCACGATGTTAAAGACACAGCACTGAAAAGCTAACATTAAAAACATTTCCATTTAATGCCACGGCATCAATACTGTGGCAGATACAAGAACTGCTTTTATTGTTTTAACATTATTTATTAATCTGGATGGAACATCAATAGCTCAGATGCCATAAATATGCATTTTCAATACTTGAAAGTAGATAACGTTCATGTCCGATACCTTGCCACTGAATCCACAGGTGATCCTGTCTTGCTGATTCATGGATTAGGTGGTTCAATAGAAAGTTGGATAAATAATGTTGAGGCAATTTCATCTCATAAACTTCAAGTAATTGCACTTGACCTACCTGGATTTGGTCTTAGTGATAAACCCGAAATTGCATACACTATAAAATATTACTCAAAGTTTATATCAAAATTTATCAAGAGATTGGGGTTAGATTCTCGTTCATTGTCTATCATTGGTAGTTCTCTTGGAGGTCATATTGCAGCGGAATTTGCTATAAATTTTCCGCCTACACTTTCTAAACTTGTACTTATAAGCCCGGCAGGCGCTTTACCTGTTTCATTTAGAGGAACGCCTGCGTTACAAAATTACGTCAATATTGTAGAGGCAAAGACCGTGCAGCATGTAAGAAGAGCTCTCTTAGGCATAGATAAAAATGTCAAGTCCATTGAATATAATTATGCAAAAATGTTTTTCCAGAGGTTGGCATTGCCTGGAGCTAAAGAGGCATTTAAGTCCGCTTTAAACGGGAGTGCGCAGGCACCTAGATTAAACTGTAAACTTTCTTCATCCTTTTATAAAAATGAAAAGTTGTAGAGTAATTCTCCTTGAAAATTGTGGTCATACGCTACATATGAATAGCTCGACGCTTTTCAATAAAATTGTTATTGACTTCCTTGAGGAGTAGATGCCTTTAGTGGCACCATTGAAGAGTGGTAGAGTCTTGCAGTTTCACGCCAATTCAATACGAATTTGTAATTCTTGAAGATACTACAATTATTTCATTAGTATGGATTTTGATGTGATGTCAAGAATGCTGTTGCTGCTGTTGTTGTTGCTACAGTAGTTTTACGTTAGAAGTCAATGGAACCCATTCTACCATTTCGATAATCCTCAATTGCTTGATAGATTTCTTCCTGTGTATTCATTACAAATGGTCCGTAATGCGCGACTGGCTCATTAAGTGGCAAGCCAGCAATAAGTAATATATCTAGAGCCGAGTCTGTATTCATGGGATTTCTAATTGACACTTTGTCAGCATCTTTGGCAAAGAGCACATTTGACCTCTCTTGGCTAGCTGCTGATCCTCGTTCTCTTTCAATCCGAAAAGACCTTCTTTTCCACCGATCACATATGCAAATGCATTAAACTCTCTTGGAACCCGCTGAATAATACTTCCACCAGGTTGGAGAGTAAAATGCAGGTAAGTAATTGGAGTTCGTGTATCTATTATTGCCTGAGCACCTAGAGCTACTTTAACGGTGACAAGTCCGTCGCTAGATTGTCCAACAGGAATCTTTGCGTGGCTTAGTCATCTTATCACGTCTAGGAAGATTAACCCATAGCTGGAAAGCATGTAACTTTGCTAACAGTCTCAAAGCCAGGGTGTGGATGATCCGCTGCTCCTTTTGCTTCTCTGGGGCGTAAATTGCGAGGACCAAGTTCATCTAGCAGAAGAAATGGATCGAAATCCGAAAGAAAACCAGTCGGAAAAACCCTGTTTACTATGAAGCCTTCGCCTTCAGTTGTTTGGACGCTGTCTACAACTTTGGACACCGAGCGAACGTTTATTTAATTGTGATACTTTTGACGTGGTACACTATTGGCGACTATCATATTTAAATTAGGTAGTAATAATTGAGTTAGTCAGTTAGTCGCACCAAATCTGATAATAAAAAATTAGCCCCTATTCAATCTGACGGACCCAGTTACTGGAGATCCTCTCTTCTGTTATTTGTTTCAATCCCGATACGACCATTCTGAGATCTGTTATGCTGAATTCGTTTTGTTTTTAAATAAAAAGGTAAACTTGACCTAAACATAATTTAAGGGTATAGATTTCATATCTAGGTGATCTATGAAATTAATTAAATCAAGGGTATTGTTCGATGGTGTTGATGAAAAACAGAATCTGCTAATAGGATTTGAGGGCGATGAAATAAGGTATGTTGGGAGCAGGAAACCTGAAGTGAACAGAGATACTGAGATAATTCTAGAAGGCGAAGATATTGTTGTCACTCCAGGATTCATAGATTCGCATAGTCATATTGGGATGGTAAGATCTGGTGAGCCAGGCTCAGAAGAGGAATCTAACGAACAAATGAATTCGGTGTTTCCCTTGGTAACTGCCTTGCACAGTATCTACATGGATGATCCATCCTTTATTGAATCAGTCGAAAGTGGTGTTCTCTATTCTACGGTACTACCAGGCAGCGGAAATATCATAGGAGGAAAAGCCGTTCTGATACGTAATTTTGTTCAGGATATTGGTCAAGCCTTTATCATGGAAGTTGGAATCAAAGCGGCATTAGGTTATAATCCACGTAGTACCATGGAATGGAAGGGCAATAGACCGTCCACACGCATGGGTGCTGTGGCAATGTTGCGTGAGAACTTCATTAAAGCAAGGAAAATGCAAGCACTTCTACAAAAAGAAAAGAAAGCAATAGATGAAGTAGAACCAATCACGGAAGTATTCATGGATATACTCTCAGGCAGGTTCAAAGTGATGTTCCATGTTCATAAAGAAGATGACATTATGGTACTAATTCAACTAGTAAGAGAGTTTGGAATAAAAGCTATTGCAAATCACTGCTGTGATGTACATAGAGAAGAAGTTTTTGTAGCCCTGAAAGCATCTTCAGTACCAATAATCTACGGACCTATGGATGCATTTCCATACAAGGTAGAATTGAAGCATGAAAGTTGGAGAAACGCAGAAAAATTATTGAATTCTGGTGCAAAATTCTCTATTATGAGCGACCATCCTGTTATTCTACAAAGAAATATCCTCTACAGCTTAAGGCATATGCTACGATTCGGTTTATCTAGAGCTAACGCAATATCTAAAATCACCAGAGAAGCTGCAGAAATTATTGGTGCACATAATATAGGGCAGATCAAACCAGGCTTTAAAGCGTCGCTAGTTGTTTGGAATGGAGATCCCTTTTCGCTATCTAGTCATCCTATATTAGTTCTTGCCGAGGGAAGAACACTCTATGATGAACGATAAAGAGATAGAAATGTATGAGGTAGCTGTCTAGACAGACCAATACAGACGGCATGTGCAAAAAATATCGTACTTTTATGACTAAAATATTTTTATAATTGTGTTTTTAGATCATTTGTTGTTGTATCATGAGACCTGAATCCGTATGTCCTATTTGTAAAAAAAAATTGATCAAACATTCGGAGCTCCAAGAAAAAATATGTAAAATGATTACGATAAAGGAATTTTCAAATAACTCCCCGGGTTTTGATGTTCAGTTTAGGCCTTTCTTCGAAGATTAGATACTGTATTTTTATTTGTGTATCCTCTCTGTTATTTGAGTTTATAGCGCGACAACCTTTGCAGTATATCTATTTCCATCTACAAATGTTACATCTACTATCTTAGCATCACCTACTACGTGCCCATTGGTAACTATATGTCCTTGTTTATCATAGACAAATCCAGAACCTAATGTAGTAGCATTTTCCGATTGAGGATCTAGGGGGTTAGGAGCTCCTGTTGGTACTTTGCTTGTTATTTGTACAACGGAATTCTCCACGTTTTTGAATATAGCCTTGAGAGGCGAGGAAGTAGAAGAAGAATTAGTATTTTGGGAAGAAGAATTAGACTGTTGTTGTGCTGCCATAACTGTGGGCTGAACTATAAATGTACTGAATGGAATTATTATTAATCCTACTACGGATACAACGATTGTTGTGAAAACATTTGGTTTTCTCATTCCTATGACCTATATCTAAATCAACTATTCATATTTTTTTGACGGATAGATCCTTCTTTCTCCTCTCATTACCTTCCACATATTCTTTCAATGACTTCAAATTATAGTCATACATATCCTCAAAAAATTCTACTAGCTCTAACGTTTTGTCTCTATTCAATGAATAAAACCTGTTCTTTCCATGTTTCTTTTCAGTTATCAAATCTGCCTCTTTCAATATGTGTAGGTGAGATGAGAGGGCAGGCAAGTAAAGTTAAAGTGTTCAGCTATTTCAGTAGGAACCATATCTTTCTTTTTGAGCAGTAGTAGGATTTCTCTTCTACTGTCATCTGATATTGCTTTCCATGGCGAACCCATAACCTTAATATTATATAAGTTAAGGAAATATTTAACTGTTTAAATACCGCTTTTTTGTAATATCCCTGAATGTCAAAAATAGAAGGGAGAGGACGACAGGAAGAAACAATAGAAATCAAGAAGAGTATAGTCATTAACGATTCACCAGAAGTAATCTTCAAAGCTATCACTGACCCAAACGAATTAACAAATTGGTTCCCAGATCAAGCCATTTTGGAGCCCAAGGTAGGAGGAAAAATGAAGTTCGGTTTTTACAAAAATTCTAAAAGAGGGAACCAGGATCATGGCCGGGACAAGGACTATTTCCACGAAGGGACTATTATCGAATTTATTCCAAATAAGAAAATATCCTACTCGTGGGAAGATTCGTACGAGCCCGATTTTCCAAGAACAGTTGTGACATGGGAACTGGAAGAAATCGAGAATAACAAAACGAGTCTGAAATTGCTGCATACAGGATTTAAGGCAGATGGAAAGGTTAAACAATACGATGAAGGTTGGTCTCATTTCTTGAATGAATTAATAAAGTATTGCGAGAAAACAAACTAAAACAGCCACATCTCTTTTTTGATTCATGTTGTTTAGGCAATAATATGTGGAAACCCTCCACTCTCCGTAGATAGCTGCAAAAAAGCGACTACCTACACCGAGGATAGAGGGTGGGTACCCGAAACCTCTCACATAGATTTCGACAAACCACAGTGATTTGTAAGCAAAAGATTGGACTTGATTTAACGAGTTGCCAGATTCCCTCTTAACAACAATCCTGAACACCAGACACTTAGGCAAGCCTCTGGCATAACGTGGATGATTCGATTATTGTTTTCGGACTGTCGCTTTTTCCTTGTCATTATAACCACATATTACGCATCCGGTAATGTATAGTGTATTGGCTTTGCAAATTGGACACCAATTAGCCTCTCCTGACATTTCAATCGTCAAATAACAATTAAGTTGTCTGAGTCTGAGTCATATCGATCCCGAAGTCATCTACATCTACTGCCTAAGACGAGGCCTCAATTCAATCGACGGTATCTAATCCAATTCAACAGGTGCGTTTATCCGAAATTCTTTACTCTGGTTCATTTCTTCTTAATATCTTTAAGATAGAGTTTCATCG
>WNFX01007092.1_pt1 | contig 10548 bp, 12 predicted proteins | sample 5400111 | NCBI WGS metagenome assembly WNFX01 (sample SAMN13153363, study PRJNA577476) | soil metagenome | isolation source: 40 cm soil or saprolite under grassland replicate 1 | place: USA:California | collected 2016-06-15 | reverse complement strand
GTCGACGCTCGCCACGATTGCGGCCTGCTGCGCCTCAAGATTGCTCTTTTGCAGCGGCAAAGTTTTTATCTCCGTTTCGATCTGCTTGATTTTTTGTTGTCGATCTTGAAGAACGAGCAGTTGTTCCAGTTCCGCATGCACGCGCAGCGAAGTTATTGATTCCTCGCAGCAACGTCAATCGTGAGGGCCAGACTTGGTTGCATCAATCGCACTCAGTGCTTGTTCCGGGCGCGCCCGGACCGCGATGTTCTCGGTCAGGTTCACCCAGTGGACCGTACCCTTCCCATCAACATAAAACTCGGCCGGCCGCGCAATGTCGGCGCCCTTCGGGCCGGCGCCACGGTGCAACACGTCGTAACGGCGAATCACTTCCGCGTGTGCGTCCGACAAAAGAGGAAATGTGAATCCCATTTTTTGGGAATGACTCCGATTAATTGCCTCCGAATCGACGCTGATCGCGGCGACGCGAACTCCTCGCGCTTGGAAATCCAAAAGACGCTTCTGAAAACTCCGCAACTCGGAGTTGCATAGCGGTCACCAATGCCCGCGGTAAAAAATTAGGACCGCGCCGTTCGGCGAGAGCAAATCAGAAAGCGAAACTTGTTTGCCATTCTGGTCGGGCAGCGTGAACTCGGGCGCTTTCTCGCCGACCCGTGGCGCTTGAGCCGAGAGCGGGACTTGCCGCAGAACATAAAAAATCTCGTAAGCAAAAAACGCGAACAGCAAGAGACTGATCAGAGCGAAGATCGAACCGAAAAGCTTGCCGCGATAAAGTTGCGGCCGTCCAAACGCGCGAAACAAGCCGATCAACAACAGCGCTCCGCCAATCGCGAAAAGCAGAAAGTTCGCCCACGGAAAATCTCGGGTGCTCGGAAACTGGACGGAAAAATTGTAGGCGAACAAACCGCCGACGGCGACAACGAACCCAACCCAAAGCGGCCAGTTCCATTTGCGCTTCATGTCGATCTTGCCGCCGCCATTCCCAAGATCCACCGATAAAGGAGGAAGGCGATACCGGCGAACGCGAGTCCGCCAATGATGATTCCGGCGGTTTCATACGCCGGCCCCACCACCGAGAGCGGCGCATCCTTCCCGGAGAATACCACGACTGCCGAAATGACGACGCCAATAATCCCCTCGCCGACGATCAAGCCTGACGCGAGCAACACCCCAAGCTGCTTTGTCGCCTCCGGTTTTGGTGTGCGATCGGCGCGTCGGTCGAAAAACCAGCCGACGATCGCGCCGACAACGATCATCAGGGTGCTTTGCGTCGGCAGATAAATCCCGAGACCGACCGCCAGTGGCGGCACGCGCATGTGCTTGGTCGTTCGGGCGAGAATTTCATCCAACAAAATAATCCCGATGCCGATCATTCCGCCGATTCGGATCAGGCTCCAATCGATGTCCGCAGCGATCACGCCTTGCGCCAATGAGGAGATTAGACCGGCTTGAGGTGCCGGTAGCGGATGTAGACGAGCTTCAGCCCCGGGGGCGCCAACGAAACCGTAGGCGTGATTGACGAGATCGAGCACTGGCGGAATTACGAATGCGCCCGCAATCACGCCGATGACCAGCGCAACCTGCTGCTTCCACGGTGTGGCATCGACGAGCTGGCCAGTCTTCAGATCCTGCAAGTTGTTGTTCGCAATCGCGGCAACGTTGAAAACCACGGCCGTAGTGAACAGCGCAAACGCAATCAACGCTTTGCCTGCCTCCGGACCGACATACGGTTTCACGCCAATCACCAGCAACAACGCGGCGCCGATCACGACTAGAATTCCGATGCCCGACAGGGGACTGTTGGAGGAACCGATCAAGCCCGCCATGTAACCGCACACCGCAGAGACGAAAAAGCTCATCAACACGATGTAAACCACGCCGCCGATGATGAGCGTCGGCAGGTGCGCGCCGAGACCGCTGGAGTTGCCAAAATAACCGAGCAACCACCCGATCGGCAGCATGCACGCCAGCGTGATGAGACCGACGATGCCGATCGGAATGTCGCGCTCGGTGATCGGTAGCGTGCCTGCCTGGCCAGCTTTACGCGCGCGCGAAGCGGCCATTGCGCTGGTAAGGCCGCGAGTCACCGGTTTTACCAACTTGAGCAAAGTCCAAATCGCCGAAACGCCGATTGCCCCCGCGCCGACGAAACGTACTTTGTGACTCCAAGTGCTTTGCGCGAGCGTGGCCGCCGCCGTCGTGACGTCGCCCGCGATAGCGGAAAAATGCGGAACGCCCCAGCCCCAGCCGATCAGCGCGCCGATCAGCATCGCGATTCCAACCGAGAGGCCGACCAAATGCCCAATCCCGAGAAGAGCGAATGACAAAAAGAAATCAAAACCGCTCACCGAACCTCTGCGGCCGATCCGGAATGTGTCGGCGACGTCGGCGGCAAAGAGTTGTGTGGCAACGATCACCGCAAAGACCGCGGCAACGATCGATCCCCATAAGACGGCGAGGAGACCGGCTCGCCCGTGTTCGATGTCCGACGCATGCTCGGAGTCGCCGCTGCTTCCCACCTTGAGCACTTCGGCGCACGCGACGCCCTCGGGATAAGGCAAATCTGAAGTTGTCACCAGCGCACGACGGAGCGGAATTGAATACATGACCCCGAGAATTCCGCCGAGCGCGCAGATCCAAAACGATGTCCAGAAAGGAAATTCCGTCCAATAGCCGATCATGATTAAACCCGGCAGCACGAAAATGATCGATGACAGTGTGCCCGCTGCTGAGGCAATCGTCTGCACGATGTTGTTTTCCTGGACCGTGGCATCGCGGAAACCGCGCAGAAGGGCCATCGAAATCACCGCCGCCGGGATTGAGGTCGAAAACGTGAGTCCGGCCTTGAGGCCGAAATACACATTCGCCGCGGTGAACACCAACGTGATGATGACGCCGATAATTATGCCGCGAACGGTAAGTTCGGCGCGGGTTTGTTCGTTGGCGTTCACGAATGATTCTCCGTATGACTGGGTTAGTTCTAAACGCAGGCGGCCGAATTTTTCGGCCGACCAACGACAGCGAAGGATATGGCGGACTTGCGAGAGGGGTCAAGCTGCCGTACTCCAATCTCGCGCCAAGGCGTCGGCACTTGAAAAATCTCGAGATGAGCGGTATTCCGTCGCTCGCATTTGCGGTCGGCGTTTATCTGCCACTCTCGTCATCGAGCCCGATTTTCATCGGTGGAATGGTGCGCTGGCTGGTTGACAAATATTTGCACCGAAAATTCCGGGACAAGAACCTGAGCGAAGTCGAGCTCACCGCCGAAGGCGACAAAAGCCCCGGCGTTCTGCTCGCCTCCGGTTATATCGCCGGCGGCGCGCTCGCTGGAATCGTGATCGCGTTCATGGCCGGAGTGCCAAGCCTTGTCGACATCAGCAAGCGCATCGAAGATTGGTCGACCGCCAACAACCCATTCTTCAACGGGGCGCATTCAGATCTACTCGCGATGTTTCCGTTCATCCTTCTCTCGGTTCTCCTTTATCTTGTCGGCCGCGACCTTCTTCTCGTGACCCGTCCAAGGAGATCGAAGGCTTAATAGTTCCAAATCCCGCAGCCTGAACGACCTCCACCGGGCCCTTCGGCCGGCTCGATTTGGAGCGAAAATTTACCGTCGAGGCACGGAATTGGCTGTATCTATTGACAGAACATTTCAAAGGTATGCGCATATTAATTGTTGATGACGACAAGCTTTTTGCAGGCATTTTGGCGCAGCTGGTGGGCGTTTGTCAGCACCAGGTCGTGGACACCGTGTCGTCAGGACTCGAGGCGATCCGATCTTATCAGAAACACAAACCTGACGTAGTCCTGATGGATTTCAAGATGGAGAAGCTAAACGGTCTGACCGCCTGCCGTAACATCCTCAGTAACGATCCCTCCGGTCGCGTCATTTTCCTCTCCGGGACTGCTTCCGACATGGATTTATCCCCTTCTTACACCGGCGCAGTGGCGGTCTTATTAAAGCCGATCGCAATCAAGCAGTTAAAAGAAACTTTGGACGCGTTTGCAGAGACCATCTCGGAAAAATATCAGGACGTTTTCCAAAGCGAATCGACGGCCGTACCTAGCGCATGCTAAAACTTCAATACATCTCGACGGGCGATCGTTTGCCATCCTCGGGGCTGCGAATCGCCGCCTGTTCCTCGCCGAGAACCGCGACCCGCAGGTCCCAGATTTCATTGTCGATCTTGCGAAAAGCCGATTGAGAGAATTCGTGGGGCGGCGCGAGCCTTTTTTTGAAGCGCGCGACGTTGCCAAGCGCGCGATCGACTTGATCGCGTGACAACTGGCCAAGAATCCCATGAACCTTTTCGATCTCGGGAATGCGATGGCAGATCATGGCCAGGTCATTTCCCGCCGCGATTGCAAGCCGAATTGTTTCTTCCAAGCCGTACTCATTTAAAATCGCACCCATATCGAGATCGTCGGTCATGATCAAACCATCGAACCCAAACTTTTCTCGCAGTAATCCAGTTACGATGCGGTGCGATAACGTGGCAGGAGTTTTTTTCGGCTCAAAGATCGGGTACCAGCCGTGGCAAGTCATCATGCTGTCGACGGAATTCGTCGGACTAGCGAACGCACGAAAAACCGCGAGTTCTTCGCGGTCCAATTCTTCACGTGTGCGCATGATCTTGGGTAATTCATGATGGGCATCGCGCGTCGCGGCCGAATATCCGGGAAAATGTTTACCGCAACTGGCAATTCCCTCCTTGCGCATTGCTTCGTTGAATGCGCTGGCATTACCGATGACTTGCTCAACAGTTTTTCCATAACAACGGCCGCGCAGCGAATTGTCCGCGTCGTCATCGAATGAAATGTCGAGCACCGGGCAAAGATCGAGGTTGAATCCGAAGAGTCGCAATAATCGTCCCGTGATATCGCCATGCTGGCGGACGAGATCGACCTCGTCCTTATCGCGCAATTGCTGGGCATTCGGCGGCTCGTTGCCGATCAAGCGCAATCGCGAGACGCGACCGCCTTCCTGGTCGATGGTGATGATCGGCTCGATCTTGCTTAAACCCCGCAGATCGTCGATTAGTTTGCGCAGTTGCGCCGGACTCTCGATGTTACGGGCGAACAGAATGAAACCGCCGGGCTCAACTCGTCGAAATAGTTTCTCAGTTTCGGCATCGAGCTCTTTGCCGGGCACGCCGGTAAGGATCAGTTGACCGAGTGAGTCAGTCTTCATAATTTCACGCTAAATTCGATGGTCAGGAGGGGCAACAAAAGACGAATTGCTTTCGTAATCGCGTTCCTATCGATTGTCTCGACGATTGACGCTGCCGTCGAGCTGGGCATCGACGTTCTCGAACAAAGCAATTACGCGGTCCTGCGGAGCAAGCGCGTCGGATTAATCACGAACCAGACCGGCATCGATTCGCATGGCAGTCGGACGCGCGTTTTGTTGCGTGAACATTGCAATCTCGTCGCGCTCTACACCCCAGAGCATGGACTCGATGGCAAGGAGAAGGCGGGCCGATATGTGAAATCGCGCCGCGATCCGGTGACCGGTTTAACCGCTTACTCACTCTACGGCCCGACGCGAAAACCGACACCGTCGATGTTGCGCGGCGTGGACGTGCTCGTGTTCGACATTCAGGACATCGGCTGTCGATCTTATACTTACATCAGCACGATGGCGAAATGCATGGAAGCCGCGGCCCAGAACAATATCGAGTTTGTCGTCCTCGACCGTCCAAATCCGCTCGGCGGCGTGCGCATCGAAGGGCCGTCCGTCGAACCAAGTTGGATTTCCTTTGTCGGACAATTTCCAGTTCCTTACGTCCACGGTATGACGGCCGGCGAGCTGGCCAAGATGGCTAACGAGCGCGGCTGGATTCATGGGCATTGCAATCTAACGGTGGTGCCGATGCGTGGTTGGTCGCGCTCGATGACGTGGAACGACACAGGGCTTCACTGGATACCGACATCACCGAACATTCCTTATGCGACGACACCGTTTTACTATGTGGTTACGGGAATGGTCGGGGAATTGAACGGAGCGGAGACCGGCGTCGGCGGAAGAGCACCGTTTGAGGTGATCGCAGCCAACTGGGTGAACGCGCCGGATTTCACTCGCTATCTGCGTTCGCTCGACCTTTCGGGAGTTATCTTCACGGAATTTGACCATGGACACTTCCATGGCAGTTCAATGCACATTTCGCCGAGCACTCCGACGAACTTGACCGGGCTTGGAATTTATATCCTGGCGGAGTTAAATCGCGCTTCCGGCTCGAATCTGTTCCGCCGGAGCAATCACAGTAAGCTCGACATCTTTTTCAAATGTTACGGCAGCGCTTCGATTCGCTCCCAAGTGGAACGCGGTTTGTCTCCCGCCCGAATCGTGGCGTCATGGCAGAGCAACGTGGCAAGTTTTCGTACCGCTCGTGCGCCATATCTTCTCTACTGAATTGAAAAAGATCGGCATCTACGGCGGCACATTCGATCCGATTCATCATGCCCATTTAATTCTGGCACGCGAAGCGCGCGAATCACTTGGCTTGGAAAAGGTGATCTTTGTTCCGGCAGCGACTTCGCCTTTCAAAGACTCACCGGTCGCGAGTATGGAAATGCGATCCTCGATGTTGCAAGCGGCGATTGAGGGGGAACCTGCGTTCGTGGCGGACGATTGCGAATTGCGCCGTTCCCCGCCCTCCTACACGATCGATACCGTTGAGCAAATTCGCCAGCGCGAAGCCGGTGCTCAGATTTATTATCTGCTCGGCCAGGACAATATTGAGACGCTCCCGAGCTGGCATCGTTTCGAGGAACTCAAGAGATTGGTTCGTTTCGTTGTGCTGGATCGCACCGGATCGGAAGCAAAACATTCCTATCAAATCGTGCGCCGCAAGATCGACATCTCAGCCACGGAGATCAGAAAGAGAGTTGCCTCAGATCAATCGATTCGCTATCTCGTACCGCCGAGAGTGGAAGAAATCATTCGGCGGAACAATCTTTACCGGAGGCCAATGAAATAACCGCGCAAAATCTAGCGAAAACCTGCGCTGAACTCGCCTCGGACAAAAAGGCGGAAAATATCGTTGTTCTGGACGTGCGCGGGATTTCGACCTTTACCGATTTTTTTGTGATTTGCTCGGCTACATCGGAGCCGCAACTAAAAGCGATCGCGGGTGAAATTGAAGCGCGACTCAAAGACGAACAAGCGTTGCGACCAGCGGCGATTGACGGGTTCCCGGGCAGCCAGTGGATTGTGCTCGATTATCTCCAGGTGGTGGTACACGTCTTCCATCGAGACAAGCGCGTGTTTTATAGCCTTGAGGACTTGTGGGGCGACGCGACGCGTGTGGAATGGGAGGCGGCCGCCACGGCGCGCTGATCGACTGTCGATCCTAAAAGCGCTGTGCAGCGGTAGCTGACCAGAGCTTCGACAACTATTGCGGAGATGGACCCGGAGTTTGCGCGGACTGAATTCCGGCGAGTTCCACTTCGAAAATCAAAGTCGAGTTCGGACCGATGTCCGGACCCATCGCCCGTTCTCCGTAAGCGAGCTTCGCGGGAATGAACAGTTGATATTTCGAACCCACTTTCATCATCTGCAGCGCTTCCGTCCATCCTTTGATCACGCCCGAGACTGGAAAGGTGGCGGCTTGGCCGCGTTTGTACGAACTGTCGAATTCCGTCCCGTCAATGAGCGTTCCGCGATAGTTTGCCATTACCGTGTCAGTTTCCTTCGGCTGGGCGCCTGCCCCTTCCTTGATGACCTTGTACTGCAACCCGCTGGCCGTCGTCTTTACGCCTTCTTTCTTTTTGTTCTCGGCCAGGAATTTTTCGCCGTCCGTCGCATTTTTCACACCTACTGCTTTTTGCTTGTCGATCATTTCTTTTTCAAACGCTGTCATCGTTTCTTTCACTTGCTCGTCGGTCATCTGAGGTTTGCCTGCGAGCGCGTCCTTCAGGCCAAGAACAAAAGTATCAGGATTAATTGAGACGTTCTGCTTTTTAAGATTCGAGCCAATATTAAGACCGATGCTATAGCTGAGCTTGTCCTTCGAATCCTTGAGCGGCGTCGCCTTGTCCTGTCCAGAAACCGAGCCCGCGAGCGAAAGCAAGGCGAGAGAAATAATAAAACGTTTCATAAAAGTGGATTCCCGATGCGTTTACGCTTTAACTGACCAGCGCAGAAAGGTGCACGCTAATGGATAAAGCTGACACGTCAAGGCAACACAAGCACCGCGCTCGCTATTCGACCTCGTTTCTTGTCTGTATCTTATTCATCGCTGCTTCGGCCGAGGCTTTCTCGGCTGTCGCACTATCGCATGCGCAAGCGCTACGAATCGGGAAACGAATCTGGCAAAACGAGTGCGATGGCACGGTGTCCGGTCTCACTTCGTGGAACGCAGGCGAGGATTTCGCCTCCCTGGGCATCGGTCATTTTATTTGGTACCCGGAGGGCAGGCGCGGTCCGTTTGAGGAAAGCTTTCCCAAGCTAGTCAAATTCATTTCGGATCGCCGCGTGGACGTGCCGTCGTGGCTTCAGAATGGGAGAGTTTGTCCGTGGCAGTCGCAATCTCAGTTTCAGCGAGCGCAAACTTCGCCGCAGATGAAAGCGCTGCGAGATTTTCTCGTGCGCACTGTCGATCTTCAGGCCGAGTTCCTCGTCGAGCGGCTACAGAATGCTCTCCCAAAAATGCTCGAAGAAACAGCGCCGGATAATCGTGTGCATGTGCAGGAACAATTCGAGCGCATGTCGAGCTCGGCGAAAGGCTGTTTTGCACTTGTCGATTATGTGAACTTTAAAGGTGAAGGCGTATTGCATACCGAGCGCTATCGAGGCGAGGGTTGGGGATTGCTCCAAGTGCTTGAAGACATGCACGGCAGGACCAGCAACAGCATCAGCGCGGTCGAAGAATTCGCGCATTCGGCGAGTGCGATCTTAACTCGTCGCGTGAAGAATTCCCCGCCCGAACGAAATGAATCGCGTTGGTTGCCAGGCTGGATTAAACGCGTGAACAGTTATCCAAAAGATTGATGAATGGGATTTTATCGATAAGCATCCGATCGGCAGTCATTGCCGCACTGATCGCCGAATTTGTCTACGCGCAGTCAGCAGCGCCGCAAATGCGGAAGCCCGCTGAGCTAATTCGCAAACAGGAGCCGGTAAAAACCAATCAGGCCTTGCTCAAGCAAGCTACGCCCGATGGCATCCGCATTGTTGTTTCAATTCCAAAACAGCGCGCCTATTTGATGCTAAATGAGCAGATCGTGATCGACAGCCCGATCTCGTCCGGGAAGCGCGGACACAGCTCGCCTACCGGCCGTTTCACGGTTCTGGAAAAAGATCCTAATCATCACTCCACTCTTTACGGCGATTTTCGCGACAGTTCGGGACGAATCGTGCGTGCCGGCGTTAGCGCGCGCATCGATTCTGCGCCGAGCGGAACGCATTTCACCGGCGCGGAAATGAAATGGTTCCTCCGCCTGACCGACGAGGGCGTCGGAATGCACATTGGCATTCTGCCCGGTTATCCGGCATCGCATGGTTGCATCCGGGAGTCCGCGGAAGGAGCGAAATTATTTTACGACCATGTTAAAGTCGGGACGCCTGTCGATGTGGGCGATTACTGACAAGATCGACAAACCTCTGCCGGATAATGGCGCCTGGCCTCATCCCGTTGGTTGAATCATGCCCGCGCTTGAGGAGACGCGCCATTAAAGGCCACTGACCAACTTTTTCCGCAGCACATCAAAAGCGGCTTGCGCAATCAGGTCTTTAAATGTCTCGCGGTCGGTCGGGGAGAATAGTTTTCTCACGACTGGATCTTGGTCGGGCGAAGCAAGCGCGACATAAGCTGTTCCGACCGGCTTTGCCGGCGAGCCACCACCTGGGCCAGCCACGCCCGTTGTCGCGAGTGCATAGGTCGATCGTGCACATGCCCTCGCACCTTCGGCCAACGCCCGCCCGACCGGCTCGCTCACGGCGCCGTGTTTTTCGATCAGTTTTCGATCGACTTTTAACATGTCGATCTTCACCGCGTTTGCATATGCGACGTAGCCCGCGACGAAAACTTCGGACGCCCCGGGGACATTCGTCAATCGATGCGCCAGCAATCCGCCTGTGCACGATTCAGCCACCGCGATCGTTTCCTTACGCTGCTCCAGCAGCTTCACCAGCACTTCCGCGAGAGTTTCATCAGCGGTCGAAAAGATCGACGATTCGAGCGCGCCCCGGATAATTGCCTCGGCGCGCATTACTCCGCCGGACTCACCAATGATCCGGATGTCAACCTCTCCAGGTCGCGCGCAGTAACCAAGCTCAATTCCCTCAATCGCAAGAACTTTTTCGCCGATTGCCTTTTCAATGACCGACTCGCCGACGCATGCGATTCGATACGTTCGCCGATCCAGCGTCTCGGGTTTTTTTACAATCGATCGCAAGATCGACATAATCGATTTGCGAAACATCGGTTGAAGTTCGCGTGGCGGACCTGGCAGCAGAAAAAGATGAGGCGAACAGATTTGGGGATTGATGTTCGAACGAAAATAAAGCCCGGGCGCGCTTCCGTTTTCGTTTTGGAGAATTTGCGC
>WNFX01007090.1_pt1 | contig 10548 bp, 8 predicted proteins | sample 5400111 | NCBI WGS metagenome assembly WNFX01 (sample SAMN13153363, study PRJNA577476) | soil metagenome | isolation source: 40 cm soil or saprolite under grassland replicate 1 | place: USA:California | collected 2016-06-15 | reverse complement strand
ATGGATTGAAAAGCTCAAACGAATATCAATTGAATCACCTGTTGTAAGGGGATATTTTAATAATCATTATGGAGCAAAAGCGGTGATAAATGCCCTTGAGTTCAAAGAAATTCTTGGCACAGTCTTATTGGATAAGGAAAAAGCAGTTTTAGAGCATGCTCAGAATTACTATCATCATAATTATCTTCATGCTTCAGAAACAAGACAACTAACGCTAGACGATAAATAATATGTAAAATTTCAACCCTGTACTTAATTTAGCAGAGTGTACCAACAAAGCAACTTTATTTGTGTGAGTATAATAAGTCATAATTGCAACTCTATATTGGATGCTCTGGGTCGAGTTATTCCTCATGGCAGGGTCCATTCTACCCATCTAATATTGAGAATAAAATGTGGTTACCTTACTATTCTCAAGTATTCAATTATTTAGAAATTGATTTATGAAAAATACTATCAATCACCAGAGACAAGATGACAGACAAAGTCAGTTAGATTTGCCAATCTAAGAATTGTATGTGTGCCCGTTATATTTGATAAGGCACAAGCTATATTTTAAAGCCTGATAAAACAAAGATAATTGCAGTGAATTAGCTTTGAAGAACTATGATATTGCTAGGATTCTTCATGAAATTGCAATCTATGAAGGAATGAAGGGAGAAAAGTTCAAGCCTCGGGCATATGAAAAAGCAGCCCTCTATATTGGATCTCTAAACGATGATCTTGGAACGATTTACAAGAATGGCGGAGTAAAAGCGTTGATGGAATTACCCGGAATAGGTAGAAACATAGCAGAAAAATTGGTTGAATTAATACAAACAGGTGAATTAGCGTACTATGAAGAATTAAAAAAAGAAATCCCTGTTGACATAACAATACTTTCGTCTATAGAAGGAATGGGACCAAAAAAAGTAAAAGTACTTTATGAAAAACTAGGAATAACTAATATTGAAGAACTGGAGAAATCAATCAGAGAAAAACGAGTAAGAGATCTTCAAGGCTTTGGGGAAAAGAGTGAAAAGAAGATATTGAACGGCATAGAGTTCTTCAAGAAAAGTCACGGTGGTAGATTTATCCTAGGTTTAGTCCTAAATACATTTGAAGACATTCTTCATCAGTTGAAAAGCCTTGATACGGTGAAAAATGTACAGCTAGCGGGTTCAGCACGACGAATGAAACAATCTATAGGTGATGCGGATTTCTTAGCAGCATCTTATAAACCTGATAAAGTGATGGATTTCTTTACTTCTATGCCAGAAGTTGCGCACATTCATACGAAGGGAACAACAAAGTCTACGGTAAGATTAAAAAGCGGAATTAATTGTGATTTAAGAATTGTTCCTGAAGAGAGTTTTGGTGCTGCACTTCAATATTTTACGGGCAGCAAACAGCATAACGTTGTACTTAGGACAATGGCACTACATAAAGGGTACAAGCTGAATGAATACGGTCTATATGATAAAAGGAACCGTCAGATTGCAGGGAGAACAGAAGAAAGTATCTATTTAAAGCTAGGACTGCCACTTATACCACCAGAATTGAGGGAAGATAAGGGAGAGATCGAGGCTGCAAGAGATGGCAGACTGCCGAAATTGGTTGGTTATGATGACCTGAAAGGAGATCTTCAGATACATACCGATTGGACAGATGGTAACAATGCAATAATAGAGATGGCCCAAGCTGCAAAAAAGGCAGGTCTCGAATATATTGCTATTACAGATCACTCACGAACACTAGAGATAGCACGAGGATTAAACAAAGAAAAACTTAAGGAGCAAGAGAAGGAAATAAAAAAAGTCAATGACACAATGAAGCACAATGAAGGAATAACGATTCTAAGTGGAGTGGAAGTAAACATACTCAAGGATGGCAGTCTTGATCTAGATAATAATATTCTTAAGGAATTTGATATTGTTGGAGCTGCCGTTCACTCATATTTTTCTCTGTCAAAAGAGGAACAGACCAAGAGACTGGTATCTGCAATGTACAATACCAACATTGACATACTCTTTCATCCAACGTGTAGAGTAATCCAGAAACGCCAGCCTTTAGATGTTGATTTCGACAAAATACTAGACGTTTCAAAAGAAACTAATACGATACTTGAGGTAGACTCTTCGCCAGAGAGATTAGACTTGCAGGACGAGTACATCCAACATGCTGTTGAGAATAAATGTAAGCTCATAATAGATTCTGATGCGCATGATAAATCGCATTTTCATTTTCTCAAATTTGGAATATCGCAGGCTAGAAGGGGATGGGCAGAGAAGAAAGATGTTATTAATACATTGCCCTTAGAAAAGTTTCTTAAATCACTGAAGTGAAAATTATTAAATCGAACTAGCTATTTACCTAACTTAATTCATTCATAGAGGCGTTACCATCTTTGATCGGGGAAGTGGACCGATAGAAGGAGATCAGAAATTGGGAGTAAGAAAAGAGAGTAACAATGACACAACAAGCCTACTTTTGAGTTTATTTGTTATTTATCCCCGACTAGAATAATTACCTAGAGATATTCCTATAGTTAATTAAGTCTTTCATTTTAGCAATTGAGCAACTAAAGATCAGTCTTGTTATTAATTACGAGTGACTTCTGCAAGCAAAAGCTTTAATTCGATTGGCTTTTGAGGAAAGCCATATATTATCTCCTTTTTGGTAAAGGGATCGAATAAGTCACCATTAATTTCTTGTGCGAGTCGCATTTGAAATTAAGATTTGGCATCCAATTTAGGTGAACACCGTCATCAACAGGACCATTTTTCATTTGCTAATGATTTGATTCTTTAAAGAAATAATCCATTTTAAAGTAGGCCCTTACTTTTCCACAATTTGGACGCTTTTCCAACTGTTCGGTAAAATTAGTCGCCTCAAATGATGCTTTATCTTGTTGATAACTTGCAGGAATAGTTTTCCCACAACCTTACATTTTATCAGAAGCATATCAAACTATAGGTCATAATAGTTTAAGAACTGTTAAAAATAAATCGAATTATTTATAATTGCGTTATGGAGTATGTCTACGACGAATCTGTCAACGAGCTTTGGTAGAAGAAAACCTCTTGTTAATGACACCTTCTGTTATTATAGTGTCCTCTTCTAGTAATCAAAATCAATATGTAGTAACGATAATAATTGGTAAAATATGCCACACAATATTTAGCGATTCGTAATATCCCTAATTCTTATATTCAATGGAACAAAATAGATTGTTATATGTCTGAAATGTCTAAAACAGAAATTAGAAGATTGCTTAACAAAGACACATTCACTGGAAAGCTCGCTACGGTCAAGAAGGATGGAAGTTCTCATGTTGTTCCAATCTGGTTTGTGTTAGACTATCGAAATAATGAAGTTAATCTAGGAAATATCTATTTTACAACTTTTAGTGGATCGGTCAAAGCAGAAAACATTCAACGAGACAATAGAATAAGCATTTGTATAGACGATCAGACTCCACCTTTTTCCTTTGTAACAATTCATGGCACTGCAAAGCTCTATCCATATAAGCAAAAAGAGGTTTTGAAATGGGCTACCCGAATTGCCAAACGATACATGGGAAAGAAAGATTCAAAAGCATATGGTGAAAGGAATAGTGGCGAGGATGCGATACTTGTGCGAATAAAGCCTACAAAAATAATTGCAGAAAAAGACATAGCCACTTGGGATTAAGGGCACAGATGACGATAGTCAAGTTTCTTAACAAGCACTATTAACGATTTCCAACTGGACCGCTTGTGGCCTCTATGAAATTTATTGTACATTGATAGTTACTAATACTGGCAGGTGGAACAAGTATTGATAAATTGTCTAAACTACTGGACGTGCTGAATAAAAAATTCCGATTGAATATTCAGTCATATCCCGACGGGCTCATAAAATTTAATTCTCAAGTATTTCTAACATAATAAGAAAATGACAAAAGAATAATGGACAATAATTACGGATCTGAATTATTACCAATATTGGTATACTACAAAGCATTATGAGAATAACCTTTTGAATCAACCCGGGCAGGAAATGCCAAGAGAACCATTTCTTGCGTTACCAATACTTTGCAAGGGATTGCTAATACTGTTGGCATCTGTGCCTTGCAAGGTATTGCTAATACTGTTGGCATCTGTGCCTTCAAATGAGGTGTAATTTTGAACACTCAACCTAAAGCTATTATGCATTGCCGAAATGTTTGGTTTATAATAACTATTCTGGGCCTGCAAAAATTCGGCTCTAACATTTAGCAATATAATAACCATTATTTGCACGTTCTGAGTTTCCAATCTGAGAGATACTGGATGCTGACACCAGTTTTAGGATTTCTGTAAGATGTCATTGTGAAAAATGTGGTGAATGGTTAGAAGGCCAAGAAGTTTGCGAAAAGTGTATAAAAGATATCAGATAGAACCCTTCTCAACTAAGTATCAGAACAATTAATGTAAGCATTTGTGATACATGTCAGTAATTGAGGCTATAATCATAACAGGATTAACAGCCCAAAATTTCAATTTCATGACGATAGAACAGTATTGCCGTTTCCTTGTCCCGTTTTTGTTGAATTAAGATCTTTCGAATTCTGTCATCCGTTTCATTTTCTATTTCTCGTTCCAATTCCTGAATTTCTTCCCTCAGAAGCTCAATAGTTTCCAGACGCCCGTTGCATGCTTCCTCTAGAGTAGGAGGCGGATAGGCACAAGCGTAGTCTGGGATCGTTTCAGTGGTGGGGCAAGATATCCTAGCCCAAGAGGGCTGGACAACGGCATTAATGTAGTAACTATATGCCAGATCTGTTGGAATGATATCTTCGACTGACTTTATGTAGTTATCATTATTATCAAAAAAACTACGCCACAAGTTATTACAGTTACCCCAACAGGGATCAGCAACTTCCGGATTAGGAGATTCTCCTCGTGGGTCAGGATCGACGATAGTCTCTTCTATCTCATGACTGAGAGTGCCTGCGTAGTATGTCTCTCTATCGGCAACAGTTAGATTTTGTCCATAGACATAACAAAATATGTATGGCACATTTGCTTTCAAATGATATCCATCGGCGCCAAATTCATCTGCATAGGCATTCCTAAATGAGCCCCTAACGCTAGGGGAAAGAATAACAATACATGTATTCGATGACAAATTATTAGTATCGACTATGTCGTTAACCCATCCTTGAAGTCTTTCGTCGCTGTAAATAGGACCATCTATTTCTGCCGAATAAGGTATTATTCTAGTTGCAATATTTACCCTAGTGGCCCTATAACTTGATATGGAAAGTAGTATAGGTTTAATTGCTGATTGTGAGTATCTAATTGCTGTTTGAATGTCAGTGTAACTGCAACTTCAGGGAATAATAATGCACTAATTGCCGTTACACTAGATGGGACTAAATTGGATTTTAATCATGATCAAAAATAAAGGGTTCTAACAGATCCGTTTATTATTAATTTGCCCGAACATAATATTTGGGAAGAAAAAGAAAAACAAGGAAGGTATACAGGAGTAGCAGAAGGATATTATCTATTTCTCAAACCTCTGGCGATCGGCAACCATACTTTATACTATGAAGCAGGTACTGGAGAACCCAATCCAAACCAATATGCACAAGCAGTAACCTATCATCTTAATGTAAAATAAGAGATATTGAAAAATGAAAGGGAGTAAGGAAAAATTCTATCGCATCTGTGTAAGGTAAAAAATAATAAGTGAATTGACTCAGTCTATTTATGGATTGGGAATATATAATAGAATTAATTGTAATGAATTGGCTAGGGATTTTTTCTCTTATTGCAACAATTATCATTGCAATTGCAACTATCAGTTACCGTAATAAACAACTTCAAATCAATGGTCTCCTTGATGCTTTCAAAATATTGAATACTAGAGAGCATCGATCTTCCAGAAGGAAGGTTTATGAGTTATACCTTGAATATGAAAAAAATAAGGATATTCGGATTTTTGATGATAGTCCAGAAGTTGTTGATGTAAGAGCTGACTTCGATGTAATTGGAACATTGGTAAAGTCAGGGAATATTAATGAGAAACTATTTTTAATAGAATACGGGCCTCTTGCTTACAGATGTTGGAAATACCTAAAAAAACATATAGAGGTTGAAAGAAAGAAAAGAAACTTTGATCCATTTATGAAGAATTTTGAAGATCTTGCTGAAAAAGCAGACAAATTCTGGTCAAAGAAGGGCCATGATTTATCTAAAACCCTACTATTTCCCCCGGGACATGCAGAGCGAAATTAGATATTCTAATTGGGACCCATCTGAAAAACCAGATCAGTCCCTTCCTGCCTCAACCATCGTTTACTATACTGCTATTTTCTATTATGGTCACCGCAAATAGTACTTTAATTATGATAAATCCGATTGTTTGACTGTAGGGATTCGAAACGGTCGTCTTACTCTCTACAGGATAGTTTGTCAAATTTTAGGTACTTTACTTCCATTGATAGATTGAGGCGGCAATTGTTCTGGCATTGTAGTGTTAAGGCTACTCGATTTGTTTGTGACATTAGAATTTAGCATAGTGTCATTAGACGGAATATTCATTGTGGTATTACTTGATTGACTTAAGGCTTGTTCTGCCGGTGGAGAGCGCACTAACAGATTATCGACCGGTCCTTTTGTACAGATAATGGCGTATTCTACATCGATTATTTTTAATGAACTCTTATTTCCATTGGGCACTCCAATGAAATCTAATACTTTTTGTTTCAGGTCAGCTACCTCTTTGGGATTATCCAATACCTTGATATCAAGTTCTGTGTTTACAGAGACATGAGCTTTCATTGCCAAAACAGGGGAAGTTACCATAAATACTATCTTGTCCCAATGTTTTACGTTTTCTTCCGGACAAACAGCTTGCGGGGTTGTAGTCGACGCATTATTGGTACCTATGACAGATACTGTATTTGAATCAGTGTTTGCAACGTACATATTATGATTATTGGGATGGTATCCAACCGTGAATGGATAGTTACCCACTTGTATAGTTTTAGTAACCGTATCTGTAGCTGTATCTATTCCTGTAACATATTGGCCGTTCATATGAGATACGTACATAAACTTATTCAATGGATTGTATGCTATTGAACCTACCGCTGTGCCAGACCATTGAGATCCGGGATAAGGAGGAAAAACTGGCATCGGTATTGTTTTAATAACTGCGTTCGTAGACCCATCAATAACAACTACCTTATTTGCTGCAATTAATGTCACATACAAGTTCCCGTTATTAGAATCAAATGCAATCCTCCACGGGGAACCAGTTATTGGAATAGTCTTTATTACCGTATTAGTTGAGTCTATAACGGACACACTACTTGAGACTTGATGCGAGTTGGCTACGTAAATGTTATGATTGTTTGAGTTATAAGCCATCCCAACAGGATGGAAACCCACAGGAATACTTTTAATAACACTATTTGATGAGGGTTCTATAACGTCAACACGCTGGGAGTTAGTATCAGTTACATAGATGTAACCATTGAAAGGATTGTATAAAACTTGAACGGGAGAGTCGCCTACGGGAATAGACTTTACTATAGTGCCTGACGAGGTTTCTATAACAGCCACAGACCCTCTTGGGCCGGTATCGTTTGCTACGTATACGTATTGGTTGGTAGGATTATAGGCTAACCCGTAAATGGCCGAATTGGGAGGAATGGCAATAGTCTTAATTACAGTATTTGTTTGACCATCTATTACGGACATAGAACCTACATTAGGTTGACTCACATAGACATTGTCATTGACGGTATTAAAGGCAAAATCTAGTGGCCATTTTTGAATTGGTATAGTCGCTATCACAGAGTCTGCAAGAACTACAGACAGACCTAGAAACAAAACAATACTATACGCAATTGACAATACTATTATAGCAAAAAATAGATTTGAATTCATTCATAAAAGACCTCTGTCTCTACAGCCGGTACAAACTTGTAATCTACCAACACGGAAATGTTGTCTTACTCCTATTTAGGTAATTTGGCAGAAACATCTATTGACGACCTTCAAAGAATTTCAAAAAAAGGCTTTTATTTTGGACGACCATACTATGGTCATGACGGAACCAATAATTCAATCTGCTACTGAATTTTGGTATAGATTCGATAATGATACTGCTATGCGTGTCACAAAGGAAATTGAAGATTTGTATATTGGTCTTAGAATGTATATTCCAAATCCAAATGCGGTCAGCGGGTATGACTATGATTTCGATTGGATTTGGCGTAAATTATTTAATTATTATAGAAACTTTCCAGCAGTTTACGAACAACTGTTTTATAATGACATAAGGAGCTATGCTGATCCATTGATTAGAATGGCTAAATACCAAAAACGTCTGATGCTTGAATACTTCAAAAACTTAGATGAAATCAAGCAAGGATTTGAATTATTTGGACAAGGTATATTGTACGATGAGAGAAGAAGAACTGTTCACCAGATGGATGGAACCGGTCCGTTAAATTATGTTGGCTATGTTCGTTGGCATGGATTTATAAGGTCAATCTCCTTGTTAAACGTGGATTTAGACTTTTGGCTAGATGTGGATAGAATGCTTGTGTTGTCTTATGCTCTACAATCTTATCTCAAACCCGTTCCAACACAAAAACAAAATCCACCTATAGATGATACGAGATTGAATAGCTTCAGAGAAAGTACGAAAAGTCTTAGATTCAATGATATTGACGGATATTTCAGCTCTAAATTTTTTTGATAATCTGGACCTTTTATTTCATAATAACGAATAATGAAATAGCTCTATTTCAAATTAGTATCCAATAGAGAATATCAATCTATAAAATGGGTTCTTTAATCATAATTCTAGCATTATCAGTCCCACCGAACCCGACGTAATTTTTACCATTAATAGTAACATACTGATAAATTAGAGTGGAGACTTTTTCTGTTTGTTTCATATACAGATACGAAATTTTAGGATTTTTTTGAAATTAGAGGACTTTACCTAATAAGTTCGAATCCCATTCTACTTGAATCTAAGTAATTTTGGAGCTGACACCGAAAATTGTTCTGTGTGGTTTATAATGTACCTTCCTATTACATAATTAGAGAAGATATAATTGTTAGAAAAGACATTGAAAAGTATTGAGGCCTTTACATCAAACGCAGAAAAGAATTCAAGATTCTGTATAGGGTGTGGAGAACCTGCAACCAAGTTAGTCAAATACAGTACTGAAGGAGCAATAATAATAGAGAAGTATTGTGATAGATGCGCTAAAGCAATTGAACATAGTTCGGCTAATTAATGGCAAATATATTTAGTCACAAACAGCATAATAGAGTAACAAATGTGTTAGATAGAAGGTAATTTGTCGATAAGATGCTTAGATTCCTCAAAGACGGTAGGGTAAATGCAATTGCCAGGAGGATAGATTATAATTATTTCAATTATTGTTCTACCTGCGAATTGAAATATCCAAAAGAAATTCTGCGCTGTAAAGACTGCAGACAAAAAATTAGGGTTAAGCCATGGCATCGTTCCAAAATATTGGATTCCAAAAGAATCTAATTATTTCTGAGAATACTGATGCTATCTGCTAGCGAGCTGCCATAAGGGTTATAAAATTAGAGTGCTAGCATTATCAGTTCCACCGCATTCGGACCTCGCAATCCAATCCTACCTAAGAGTATCGATTCATAAGCATTAAGTATAAGATAATAAAAAATAATTTCTTATTGAAAGCCATTTAATAAATCTACTAGATATAGATGGTGTAGCCTATAACTACGGCAAGATCTTGACATTTGATGAGGCTAACGGATACCTTTATTCATTATTACAAAATATTCCATGGAAGAATGATGAGGTGGTAGTATTTGGAAAACATATTCTTACCAAAAGAAAAACTGCCTGGTATGGTGATTCTAACTATGTGTATATTTATTCAAATACTGTAAAGGAAGCATTACCACGGAGTAGAAAACTTGTAAACCTTAAACAAATTGTAGAAAAGCTTTCGAATACAAAATTTAATTCCTGCTTATTGAACTTGTATCATGATGGCAATGAAGGTATGGGATGGCATAGTGATGATGAAAAATCAATCGAAGAATATAGCACCATCGCTTCAGTAAGTTTTGGAGCAGAGCGGAAATTCTCCTTTAAGCATAAACAAAGTAACAAAATTATTTCAGTATTGCTCGAACATGGCAGTTTACTGTTGATGAAGGAACCTACACAAAAAAACTGGCTACATAGTCTACCCAAATCTAAGAAAATTACCCTACCAAGAATTAACTTAACCTTCCGAAGAATGGTTGACGGCGTATAATTCCGCATGGTTCCCGAACCCTCTAACAAAAGGTTATTAAAATAGACTATAGATTTCTCAATAATATCATCACTTGAAAGATTACGAGAAGTCGTACGAAATTTAGCAGATGCATTTAACGACCCCAAAATTAGAGAATCATTATATTTTAATTTTTATGATGATTCGTTGAATATTCATGGTTTCCTTCCAAATCTTCCACCCAATAAGGAAGGTTTCAAACAGTTCATTTATCTCCTGTGGAAGGCATT
>WNFX01011955.1_pt1 | contig 10549 bp, 9 predicted proteins | sample 5400111 | NCBI WGS metagenome assembly WNFX01 (sample SAMN13153363, study PRJNA577476) | soil metagenome | isolation source: 40 cm soil or saprolite under grassland replicate 1 | place: USA:California | collected 2016-06-15 | reverse complement strand
TCACGCGGGTTCTGTGTGCCGATGCCGTGAAAACGCAGAGCCGTCAGCAGGCAGACGATCCCCTTCGGAACACGTTTGGCTATCTCAGCCAGAGTATGGTACGCAGTTGCCTGCTGAGCAGGAACGGCGTACAGGCCCCGCCCGACTCGAGTCAGCTGACCGTTAGCTGTCAGGCGGCGAACGTACTCAGGGTGGATTCCAGCCGCCGTGGCTTCAGATAGGCGGAACAGCCCCTTTTCTCGAGCAATCTGGAGAACAGGGGCGGCTTTGTTGCGCCTCATTTTGTGTAATTTTACTACCACTTGTTATTAAATGGCAGTAGAATTACACGCTGCCGAGTTTGTCGAGATAGCCGGCGGATTCGCGAACTCGGACGATGTCCTTGAGAGGTCGCCGTGGTCCATCCCGAGAGCCAAGCTCGAATGCGAGCAGAAATCGCCGAACGGATGCGCGCGGATCGGTCACTGATCGACGCTCTCCGAGCCGAGATCCGGCCCGTCCGAGATTCTGTCAGGAGAATTCAACCGCGCTCGACGACGTCGATCTCCCTGGTTGGCACCGATGGCGGCAACAATCGCCTAGCCTGAAATCCCACGAATACTAAGCGTCCTAACCTCAATTGAGTTGTGAAATCGCAGCGACTGGGGTGTTCGTGGCGAAGTTGTTATGTATACTATTAACAGATATATCTATGCCCACCGTCATAGATTAGGAGATCAACCGTTGGGCCCCAAGGGGTACGTGGTTTGTGGGTATCTTCTACCCAGGTAGCGATGACGCTCGCCGCGGGGAGAACCCCAGAGAAAGGGCTTGTACCAGGTAGGGACACATGATATAGTGGCGATGTGTTGAAGAGTTCAGGAGAACCGCTAACGGCCCTGGCCAAGCGGTTTCTTGAACCGGCGACCCCCACGCATCGGCAGTACGAAGCCCTGCGCGCCTACTTCGTCGAGGGTCTGCCGTCGCAGGAGGCCGCCGCGCGCTTCGGGTACACCCCCGGCAGCTTCCGCATTCTCTGCCACCAGTTCCGCCAGGATCCCACCCGGACCTTCTTCGTCGCATCCCGGAAGGGGCCGCGGCCGACCCCGACGCGCGATCGCATTCGCGAGGCAATCGTCACGCTCCGCAAACAGAATCTTTCCATCTACGACATCAGCAAGGTCTTGACCGAGCAGGGCACCCCGCGCAGCCCCGTGGCCGTCTCCCTGATCCTCCACGAGGAGGGCTTTGCCAAGTTGCCGCGGCGGCACGATGACGAGCGGCCCGCGGGGCCGCGCCCGGTGGCCGCCGCGGTTGCGGATGTGCGCGCGCTCGATCTCACCCCGCGGCAGATTCGCACCCAGTTCGGCGGCCTGTTCTTGTTCGTCCCGTTCCTCGTCCAGCTCCCGCTGGAGACCATTCTGCGGAAGGCCGACTTTCCAGGTTCACGGATGATTCCGGCGGCGCATGCGATGCGCGCGCTCCTCGGGCTGAAGGTGTACAGCTCGCGGCGGCACAGCCATGTCATGGCCGACGTGTTAGACGAGGGCCTGGCGCTCTTCGCGGGCTTGAACGCGATTCCGAAACGATCGTTTCTGACCGAGTACAGCTGTCGGATTCGGCCGCAGAGTTACGCGCGGTTGATGCAGGGGTGGTTTGAGGCCGTGACCGAGCTGGGGCTGGCGCGGGGCGTGTCCTTCGATCTCGATTTCCACACGATTCCCTTTCACGGGGACGACGCGCTCGTGCAGAAACACTACATCTCCAAGCGGTCGCGGCGGCAAAAGGGCATCCTCGCCTTTCTCGCTCAGGACGCCGCCACGCGGGTCTTCTGCTACGCCAATGGCCAGCTCCGCAAAGAAACGCAGACCGACGAGGTCTTGCGTTTTGTGGCGTTCTGGAAAGCGCGGACCGGCCATGTGCCGGAGGAGCTCATTTTCGACTCGCGCCTGACGTCCTACGCCAATCTCAGCAAACTCAATCAGCAGGGCATCGACTTCATGACGCTCCGCCGCCGCTCGCGCCAGCTCGTCGCGGCCATCTACCAGGCCCCGGCCTCGGCGTGGCGGCGGATCGAACTCGAGGGCGTCAGCCGCGTGTACAAGACGCCCCGCATTCTCGATCAGCGGATCCGGCTGCCCCACTATCAAGGCGAGCTCCGGCAACTGGCGATCCTCGATTTAGGGCATGAAGAGCCCACGCTCTTACTGACGAATCAACTCCGGCGCTCGCCGGCGAAACTCATCGCGCGCTACGCGCAACGCATGGTCATCGAGAACCAGATCGCCGAGGGCATCAATTTCTTTCACATGGACGCGCTCTCCTCGGCGGTGGCGATGAAAGTGAACTGCGACCTGCAACTGACGATCATGGCCAGCAGTTTGTATCGCCTCCTGGGCGCGAAGGTGGGCAACGGCTACACCGAGGCCAAAGCCGATCATATTTTCCGGGATCTCGTTGACGCGACGGCACTCGTCACCTTGACCGACACCGAGATTCAGGTACGCTTTCAAAAGCGCGCGCATAATCCCCTGCTCTTGGCGGCGGGCCTCGACGGCGGCACGACGCCGGTTCCCTGGCTGGGTGGCAAAACGCTCCGCCTCACATTTGGCGAGTGAGCCATTTGTTAGCTCGTTCGGATACCGTGGGAATCCAGGCTAGCTAAAGGCTGTTGCAAAACTCTGGTTTTTCCGTTGAGCCCATCCAGGCCAGGAATTTCTTGGGAGAAAACGCGCGCTGCCTCGCTGTGGAGCTGCCGGCGTGGCCGGCAGCGGCAGCGCGCACCCAAGATCCCCGCACGCACCTGGTGGTGCCCGGGTCTCAAGCCAGGGCGGCCCCCCATCGCCTGCCGTCATGCCCGCGCGAAGAGGAGTGGGCGATTCGAGTGCGTCGGGGCGAGTGCGAATGAACGGAGGGCTCGTTGAGCCCAAGACACTGAGAGAGGCGGCAGGATTGCTCCACGGGCCCACCGATGGGCCGACCCGTGAAGACACGCTGGCTTCGAGATTAACGAACCACAGCAGACCGATTACGCTCAACCAGACGAAGCAGCATCCGAGCCATCGCGTCATCGTGACTTGGCCTCGCGGGCGGATCGCAAATTCCGCTCCTTATTTAACTCCGCTAGTTCGCGCATACATCGTTGGAGTCGTTGCCACGCCGCCACTCCGTCTCGCGTCGCCTCTTCGGCGCCTTTCGGCACGTAGTAGCCGGTGGTCTTCCCATTCTCCCCGCGATAGCTGACGTTCAGGTGCGGCCCATGCTTCGGGCCGCCTTGCTGACAGTGACAGCCGGGTCGGCCGCAGGTGCGGTACGTCTCCGACAACGTGCCGAACACCGCCACCTCCACTAACCGCGCGATCTCCTGCCGCAGGTTGCGCCGCTGGGTGCGGGCGTGGTCCGCCCTCAGCATCGACGCTTCCTCGTTCGGCGCATCTGCCACCGGGCGATCGCGCACAGATTCTTCGTAATCACGCTCCACCCCACGTAGCGTTGAAATCCCGGCTCGCCTTTATACGTGGCCCGCACCATTGAAAACGGATGCTTCAAGGTGCTGATCGTCGCTTCGCAGCCGGCGCGCCAGCGCAGCGCACGGCGGAACCACCGTTGTTTCTGACGGGCCGCGCGCGTCCGCGACAAACGCCCCCGCGCCGGCAGCGCCACCTTCGCCACGCCGCGCGCTTCCGCTTCGCACTCGTTCTGCGCAGAAAAAAATCCGCGGTCGGCCGTGGCCAGGTGCGGCGCATGCCCAAAGCACGCCTGATGATGGTCCAGCGCCGGCACGAAGGAGTTGGTATCGGCCGCGTTTCCCGCCAGCACGTGATAGCCACTCACGATGCCATGTTCCACTTCGTCCACTCGCACCAGCCGACCAAACTCATTGGGCTTGTGGGCTTTCCCTTTGCGGATGACTTGGGTATGCGGCTCGAACAGGCTCAGAATTTTGCCGGCCACGTGCCGATTGCCGCCCCACACGCGCGCCTTCGTCTGCGTGATCACCTGTTCGACCAAGGGCAGGTAGTGCCGCAACTCGCCGGCGTACGCGTCTACGCGCAGCACATCCCCGACGACTTTCAACCGGCCGGCGGCCACGCGCTGCACGACGTCCGTGGCCTGGCGCACCACGCCGCGCGTCAGCGTCACCAGTTGCTGGTAACTGTCGCGCATGCGTTGCCGGCTGGCCTTCGTCAGCGATTTCGCCGCCCGGCTGATCTCCAACAGGCGATGCTTCACGGCGCGGCCGTGATTCACCACCCCCACCGACCCGCGTTGACACTCGCCGGCAATCCGGGCCAGCCCGCGGCTGAGCACGCGGATGCCGTCCCCCAACAGCGTGCTGTCAGTCGGATAGTGAATGTTACTCTCGACCACGGTGGTGTCCACGCGCAACTTGCGCCCGCGTGCCACACCCTGTTCCCGCGCGACGCCCACGACCCGGCGATGAATCTGCTCCGTGACGGCCGGACTCACCACCGCAAACACTCGGCTGAACGTGCTGAAGTCGGGCGTGACCTCTGCATCGAAGCGCGTGAAGCGCCGGTAGATCAAGTTGCTCCGCAGCTCGCGTTCCAGCTCCCGGAAGCTCCAGCCTTTCAAGTGCTTGAGCACACAACAGCGCAGCACGCGATCAGGGGCCATGCCCGTGCGGCCGGTGCGCGCGGAGGCGGGATGCCGGCCCGCGAGGCACTTCCGGACCAGGCCCACCAACTCGGGGTCCGCCAGCAGCTTGTCGACGGGATCGAGGAGATCGTCTTTGAGCAGCGCTACTTGTTGCGCCAACGGCAGATAGAACAACCAGGACTGGTGAGTGGTGGTACCAATCATGTCCTACTCGATAGTATCGAGTAAGACACCGGCGCTGTCAAGAAAAATTGAACGACTTGGATTTTTGTTTCTGAGAACCGTTGCCGAAGGAATCCGGGTACCGCCGTCGTACGATCTGCCACCTCGGTCCGTCGGCGGTCCCCGTCAATCGCGGGGTTCAGCCCCGTGTTTTGCAACAGCCTTTAGCTAAGCTAGCGGTGATCGTAGCGGGATCTGAGCATGAGCGGCAAGGCGTTCGGCGTGACGTGCCATGAATGCGGAGCGATCCTGCGCGAGTTTCGGGATGCGCTGCAACGAGACGAGCAGGAGTTGAAGAACCGCCTGCATCAGACAGCGAACGCATCCGGGCGCGCACCCGACGAAATGCGCTTGACGTGGGTGTCATCGGTCGCGAACGCACCGACCGACGAGATGCACGCGATCATCCGAGCGCAGTATCCGCGGATAGCCGATTTGCGACAGAAGCAGGCGGAGCATGAGTCGCACACCGGACACTCGGTTTTTCGTGACGGATGGCAGACCATGAACATGCCAACCGAAGAACTGCTGAAAGTAATGCGGGTGCTGTCCGCCATCAGGTGAGGCGGATCGATTCGCCACGTTTTCGTCTTGCGGACGAACCGCGCCGGGCACACCCACGGAACCTGGTCCCGCCTGGGTTGATCGACTTCGTGCATCTTGCTTTTGCTGATCAACTTGACCTTGTAGATGTGTTCCTGCGTGCCATCCCCCACCGTGAGGTTGCGTCTGACAACCTCCACGGACTCAATCAAGCGGCGCACCTCAACTGCTCGTTCGATCAACGCGTCGCGCAGCTCCGCCGTCAGTGGCACGCGACGGCTTTACCGCTCGTCGTCTGCACGATCGTCGCCCACTCGGGGCCGATGTCTTCCCGGCGGAGATTGAGCATGTGAGCCCCTAATCATCACGAATTCCCGCCCCTCGGGTGCCACGGCGCCGACTCAGACCCTCGGCAGCCCCTCCCTCCTCACGACAGGGACGCCTCAAATCCCTCGGCGCTGAGCCGATCGGATCTGAGGCGTCTGACCTTTTACGGGTGAGACGAATCGGCGTGCGACTCTCCGACGATGACATCCACGCCCTGCGGCAGGCCCAGCGAATTCGGATTGGTAATGATCACGTGGATCGCACGCACGCGGATGCCGCTGGCGCGGCTGCCGGCGCACGGAGGCGCGCCCCCGTCATCGCAGGTCTGCTCATTGAGGGTGACCGAGCCAATTCCCGGCACCAGAATGGTCGTGTTCGGCGGTGGATTGTCACTCACCGCGTTGCCTGCGACCGAGAGCCCCAGGAGGCTCGTGCCCCGCGAATCTGACGAGGACCTGCCTCCACCCGAGGCGCTGTTGGCTTGCGAAACAATCGCATCGGCCGAAGCGGTACATGTCCCGCCGCTCGGCAAGACGCAAATGCCTTGTCCCCTGGCAACGCTCGAAGAAGTGCTGCTGGAGGCGAGAACCGTTCCCGCGGTGTCGCTTACCGACGTTCCGCTGTTGACGAACGATGTACTCACCTGGTCCAGATCCTGATGGTCGTGTCCCCCCTGCGGCGGAATACTGACGAAACCCACCACGACGGGCAAATGCGACGGATCGGCCTGCTCGTTGACGAGCGTGGCGTTCCCGCTCACGGTTCCTGCCAATGCCGGGCATCCGCCGGGCTGCGGGAAGTCGGCGTGCGCCTGGGCGTGTGAAACGACGATGTCGAGGGCATCGCCGGTCGGCGCCAGGCTGGTGATATGAACGTGAATCATGTTGACGGTGAGATCCGCGGCGTAGGTTCCTCCGATGAGTTGACCGGCTGGAGGCTGCGAGCTCGACCCTGTCTGCTCCAGAAGTTTGACGAAGCTGCCGGCTCCAAACTGAACCGCGGGCAGGTCGATGGTCGAGTTCGGATTGACGTTGTTGATCTGGGCGCCGTTCACGACCAGGTTCTTGAATGCCGACCCCGCGGAGCTGAAGGACGCGTTGAAACCGGAGGCTTGTGTGGTGGCCACGCCCGTGACGGCGTCGGCCGTGACCAGTCCACTGATTAGGTTGACCCCGGCCGTCTCCGCCACGCCCCTGTCAGTCGCGGTGTTGGTGGCCGGATCAACCGTGCTCGTGCTCGATGCACTGAGCACGCTCGCCCTCACGATGCTGCCACCAGGGGGCGGAACTGCCGCGTCCAGGACCTGGTTGTTGTTGCTGGCCGAGCCGACCCCCGATTGCGCACTGCAAACGCCTTGCGTGCACGTAGTCGGAGTCGCCGCCGGCAGGATCTCGCTGATACCGAGAAGCGCGTCCTGGATGCTGACCCCGAAGGCATTGCCGTTCGCCTGTGCGCCCGCCGGATTGAAAATGGTGAAGTTGACGGGCTTGGCTGTCGTCCGGTCCTTCAGCTCCGCGCTCAGCGACGTGGAAGCGCGCGTCTTCATGGACACGAAGAGAACGGTGTTGCATGGGATCGTTCCAATTGTGTCGCTGACGTTCAAAGCAAGTTCGCCGAAAAGGTTGGTTCCTGTGACGGTCAAACCGGGGATGCTGGCCTGGGTATTCACAGCGCCGTCCCATACACTTCCCTGACTTCCCAGCGACAACGGCACGAAGCCGACGCCGTTCCATGTGAACGCGGTCACCATGATCGTCGCGCCCCCGTTATTGGTGTCGAAGGAGACGATGAAGTCACCAGGCGTGCGACGCGCCAATTGCGGGCAGGCGGAGCTGGCTGGACTCGTCGAGGGGTCCGCCTGGTTGAAATGCGGCTCCGCGCTCAGCCTTGATGCTTGCTAGGTCGCTGCTCCTGCTTCTGGTCGTTTTCCTTGGAGCCTAGTCCGAAAATGTCGTCGAATCCCGACGCATCCGTGAACGTGGTCAAAGCCGCTGGAAAAGGACTGCTCTGCCAGTCGATGGGTTCGAGAGGAGGAACCAGGTGATCGACGTTCAGGTTGCCGTCGATTTCGAAACTGCCGACGGTGCTGCTAGCGAACGTGACCGCGGTGATCAGCGCAACGACCAGAAGCAGGAGCAGCGACCTAGCAAGCATCAAGGCTGAGCGCGGAGCCGCATCGCCGCCGGCATCCCAAGACTCATGGAGACGCCATTCGGGGACCATACACCCTCGCTTTCTCACGCATCGGCACCGCTCAGCTCAGACAGGGAGAATGGCAGCGGGCGCGCTGAGATACAACTCACGCCTCACGCCGCAGCCGCAATCGGCTGCTGACAAGAATCGATCGATTTGTATCCCGCCAGTACTCGGCGATGCGCGTTGCTGTACCGGTGCCGTACGCATTCGGTCGGAGCCCCGCAATTCGTGCGCCCACCATTAATGATGAGAGCGATCGCGAGTAATGATGAGAGCGATCGCGAGACCTGGGCCGTTCGTCACGTCATAGACGAGGTCATCGCCGAACGGAATGGTTTGTCCAAGAACATTCACCTCGCCCGCAATCGCAGCGCGCCCCGGGTGAACTCCCGTTTCTCATGGAATTCGCGATAGTTTGGGAGGATGTCTTCGGCGTGATGACCAGAATCCTCACGCGGTACATCCCCAGAACAACTGAATGATGCGTTTCTCAGCTTCCGGCTGGAGCGGCATCACATCTCGGCAGCGGGTTGGCTCGCTGGGTGCCAATCGCCGTACCCTGTGTTCACGGTTGCCTATTTTATGTAGCCGCGTGCTCATGTCGGCGTCGGCCTCCACGCATCGAGATACGACGTGAGCGCCGCGGCGCTCGCGTCTGGATCTGCCAGTGCCACGTAATCCGTCAGGTCGCACGAGATAGAAGGCATCGCGGCGCAGGTCGGCGCCGTCGCTCTCCGGACGCCAGGGGAAGACGTGGAGCGGCAATCGCCGCTCCTGGCACACCTGTTGTTTGCCAAAACGTCATCGGACGGAGCTGCGGCAGTACTCGATAGAAATGAGCCCGGTCGACGGGAGTGTGTTGTCCGCGGCCCGTTGACCATTCGTGCACGCCAGCGCGCGGACACTCAGCAAGATCGTCTCCACACGCTTCAATCGTGTCGTGCGCCGCGTGCGATATCAACCGGCACCGAGGCGGATGGCGTTTTGGCGAACGACAGGGGGCGCAGTTCGAGTTTCCTGTCCACGTGGCAGGTACTGATCGCCCTCATGCCTTCTCGTACTGGTGCGCTCTACTGGTTGGTCCCGTCGCGTGTGCCGGGAGTGCCGTTACGTGCAGCGGTGAAAGTCAAAACGAGCGGTCTGGGCGCCCTTGAGCTGATTAAATCCTGAGTTGCAACTTGTCGCGGCGACGTAATCGTACGCGTAATGCGTCCGGGCGTGGGCAACGGTTCATTCGCCGTCGCGCGGCAAAGACTGTACGGCTCGGTGTGGCGAAAATACGGACAGTTCATCAGATTGAACACATCGAGGCGGACGTGCCACTTGCCAGTTGCCCCGGCGCCGAGCGCGCCCACTCCGCGTTCTTCACCAGCGAGACGCTCGTCATCGCGTAATTCGGACCGGTGAGAATGTTCCGGCCCCGCGTTGCTGAAGAAGCCTTGTTGGTTTCAGGAACTGAAACAGCGCGTGCCGACGAAGTAAATTCGGTCGCCGCTTACGACGGCGCAACCGCTCCCGCCCAATACACTCGCAAGAACTTACACGCGGTCCTGAACAGGCCGGAGTGCGCCGAATCGTCTCCTTCCGGCTGGAACGTGAACGACCGCGGTGCCTCGGTCCCGCGGGAGAACTCGAATGTCAGGAGCGTTCCGTCCAGCGTCTCGCGCATTACGACCGCCCACGACTCGCCCGCAGGCCGACACGTCTCGATTTCACCAGACGGCCAGTGGATCGCATACCAGTCGAATCAGTCGGGACGCTTTGAAGTGTACGTCCGAGCCTTTCCGGGTCCTTCGCGCAACTGGCCGGTGTCGCTGGGCGGGGGAACAAACCCGGTGTGGAGCCGGAGCGGGCGCGAGTTGTTCTACCGCAGGGACGGCGCGATGATGGCGGTCGAGATCTCCACTACGCCGACGTTCGCGACGGGTCGGCCGCAACGACTGTTCGAAGCACCATTCTTGTCGTCGTACGACGTTGCGCGCGACGGCAGATTCCTGATGATCAAGCTCGAGCCGGAGCCGCTCATTCAGCTTATTCTCGTGCAAAACTGGCTCGAAGAGCTGAAGCGCCCCGTGCCACCACGCTAAATCGGAACGAGCGTGTCAGTGAGGGTTCTACGGCCGCCTCGAAGAGCTTGCCTCTCGGTCATAGTGCCATCGTGCCGATATAGGGGAGAAGCTGTCCTTGTTCATCGCGAGGCATGTCGTCCGAGACGATCAGTTCGGGATGATCCTGCAGATAATCCCACGACCATGATTCAATGTTGAAGGCGAATCCTGCGCGGTAGTGCCCGATGGAACTCGACTGAAAAATGATTCCGGCGTAGAGCAAACCCGCAACAACGCCGCCTGAGATTGAAAAATATTGGGTTCGTCCACCGGCCAGAATGTAGCCGCACAGAATCTGCTTCTCTTCTATCGTCAGTTTTCGTAAGCGTGAATGAGCATGTCGGCGACGCTTCACCCGCGAAATTCGAGAGCCGATCCAAGAGAACGATTCGGCTATCAAACCAACGATCCCGATGATGCCGACACCCGCGATTCGGGTCCGAGTCGATGGTGAAAGCGGCTCAAGACCGAACACAGTGAACCACGAGAGCGGTGAGAGAATAGCGATGGCCGACGCGCCGACGAAAACGACACAGGTCCATCGGCGAATTGTC
>WNFX01013745.1_pt1 | contig 10550 bp, 6 predicted proteins | sample 5400111 | NCBI WGS metagenome assembly WNFX01 (sample SAMN13153363, study PRJNA577476) | soil metagenome | isolation source: 40 cm soil or saprolite under grassland replicate 1 | place: USA:California | collected 2016-06-15 | reverse complement strand
TTCAACACCAGCATTCCAAGTGGTTGATTAAGGTCTTTCATAAACGTTTGCCGCATCTCGGGAAGGCCATCATGATCAGAGTCGCGGAAAAGAATAATATCATTCGGGCTTGTTTTTCTGTTGGTTCTTGATTCAGACACGAGGATGTCACCATTTGGTGTTATATAAAACCATCTCGGACTTTTTAATTTATCGGCAAATTTTGTTACCACGAAACCTTCAGGGGCGGTCGGTGTTTTTCCTTCCGGCCAGCCAATAACCTTGCTGCTCTTTTTTACAGCCGGTGTAGCAAATGGTTCGGGCAAATTGACACCGTTACCAGAAGTTGCCTGCACAGTTCTTTTCTGAGAAGAGCAATTTTCTACGCCGACGGCTAAGCAGATGAAAAAGAAAATGATTTTTAGATTTTTCATTTTGAACAAATTGACAATTCACAATAATTATTTCTTTGCCTTTATCATTTCAACTCCCGCCATCAACACTGCACCCAGCGCATGTGTATCATTCAATTCTTTCGGACGATTGTAATAGAATGCAATATTATCTCCAATGTTCGTGCCGATGCAGACGTCCTGTACATCTCCAGCAGGCGTAATTTTTGTGGACAAGCCTTTCCATCCATCTTCCGCTATAGTCAAATAAGTTTTATTGATCCATCCTTCATTCACTGCTTTTGCAACTGCATAGGTAAACATTGCTGTTACGGAAGACTCCAGGTACGAATCGGGTTTGTCAAGCACCTGGTGCCAAAGGCCAGAAATATCCTGGTAGCGGGAGAAGCCAACAATCTGTCGCAACAATAAATTAATAAGCTCTTGTTTTTTTGGGTGGCCAGCAGGAAGATTGTTCAGCAATTCAGTTTGTGCCATCGCGATCCATCCATTGCATCTTCCCCAATGAGCCACACCATTCATCTTTACATCACCATACCAGCAATGAAAAAATAATCCCGCTGCGGAATCGTAGAGATAATGATTAAAATTTTCAACCTGTTTTATTGCATCATCAAAATATTTATTATCGCCGGTGAGCTTTCCCATTCGTGCCAGGAAAGGAACCGACATGTAAAGGTCATCAGCCCATAGGGTAGCATTTCGTGGTTGCGGGCGGGCAAGCGTTCCATCAGCCAGGCGCAATTGTTTGGTGAGAATATAATCGGCCGCACGATCAAGATAAGCACGATATTCTTTTTTATTTGCAATCATGTTTACGTCGGTGAGCCCCGCCGCCATAGAACCGCATGCATCAAGATTTCCCATGCTGTAAAAAGCTCCCCATTCCACCCGCGGGGTTTTTGCATCATACATTTTTTTGAAATAATCAAGGTTGCTGAAAATGAATTCAAAATTGCGTTGCGAGTAATCGGAATATTTTTTATCGTTCAGCGCATTGCTCAGGCGCATCATACCAACAGTTAATACGCCATTCACATATGCCCATTTATTGTACCGGCTCTCTGCTTTCACATTATTCGAAGTGTCTTTTCCCTTAGTGCTTTCAAATTTTTCTCCCGTTGCGGTATTTACAAATTTAAAACTGGTCGAGTCGATTACATGATTGGCAACTCTTCGCACAATTTCTTCAGTTGTTGGCTTTGCTTGTGATTGTGCAAAAAGATTTGTTGAAGCCGTCAGTAATGGAAGAAAGAAGAGTTTCATATATAGCTAATTTTTTTATTTACCCAGCATTTGTATTTCTATTTAGCTTCTGTTGCGTCGCCCTCTTGTACCACAACAATTCTATTCAACGAGCCTCATCCTCCACCTCTCTCTCCAAAGGAGAAGGAGCGGTGTTTTATCACCTACTCAGCTTCATAACTACCACATCAACTTCATGTCGCTGTTCAGCATATTCAAAGGTTCAAATAAAAAATGACTCCTTCGAAAAGCGAGGGCTGTGCCCGGATGGCCTTCTCCTTCGGAGAAGGTCGGGATGAGGCTTTTATTTCCTCGCCTTCAACTGTGCCATGTATAGAGACGGCGGCTCCAATCCATCTTTATTCTGTCCCTCCCATTCGCCATCAGGCCTATCCTTAAAACGACCGGCAGCTTTTTCACCTTTCAATCCGATGCAATAATTTTTTCCATTTACATAGGGGCTTTGCACTATTGCTCTTTTTACCGTACAGTTCCAAACTATTTGTGTTACTCCCACCCAGCCATGACCGCTGCCGTAATTGCCGCGATCCTGTATGTTGATCTCTCCGTCGGTTATAATATTATCATATAATGTGCCGCTTGACCAGCGATGATGAGGGCCAATATCTGCATGAGTCCTTTCTGCTGTGCAATTATAAAACACATTTGGGCCGCAGGTTCTTGCCTGGGTTACGAAATCATGCCTGCCATCTGTAGCCTGACAGTTCATAAATAAGTTTTGCTGCCCTTCATTGCAAAACGAATAGCGACGGCCTCCAGTGATCACTGATTTATGCTCGAAGCAATTACAATCCAGCACAGAAATATTTTGCTGTTACATTCCGAACCCATCCATTTTCGATCTTGTCAAAATGAATGGCATCCCATGAATGATTTTCTGAAGTGTCTGTTTCGTATTCTGATTCGCAATGAAGATCCTCTATTCCCACATTGTTGATGCGTCCATCAAAACTGTATTTAAAAATTTCACCGCCACCGTATTTTGCTTCCATCGCCATCACGATGGAATTGTCAATAAAAATTTTATTGCCCTCGATTTTTGTGATCACTCTTTCGTACTCCAGGTTATATTCATTGGGTTGCCATTGTCGGGTGCCGTTTCTCTCTTCAATCTGGTCCATTTTGAGATCGTAGATCCATTGCTGTGTACCGGGCCGATAAACAATGATTCTGTCACCGATTCTAAAACCTTGTGTGGAAGCAACTGCAAAGGATTTAGCACCAACCGGCACATAACTATCCGTGATCTTTATTCTTGTTCTTTCAAGTTCTCTTATACTTCCGATTCCTGAAACATTGATTAATGGCCTGTTCACTGTTCCTGTGGCAATTAATTTTGTATCCAACCAAACTAAAATCAGGAAAAATATTTCCGTTTTCATCAGGAATATATTTCAGATTTCCATCCTTACTCAGTTTGACAAATTTTGATTGCCAGCTTTCGACGGGTTTGAATGACGCGATAAAACTAATCGTTAGTAAAATAGTTATCGACGTAAAAAGCTTGATTGACATAGCGTACAATCGTTAAATAGTGCAACATAATATTCCTACAAAAAATCAACATTTAAATGCCGATGCCAGAATTGCTGAATGATTTGCTAATCGCATAAAATCTTAGCTGGTCAAATCTTCTTCTCTTGCAATTCTCATTGTAGGCTCGATGAATTTTTTGCTAAGATGATTGCCTAACCATATGCGAAAAGAACTATCATTTCTCTATTTATTTGTTTTTTTAATGGTTAGGTACACATTCTATTGCACACAACCAATGCAATGCTGCTGAAATTCCAATCAGCACAAACAAAACTTCATACAATTTAAGTATCCGTGTTTTCAATGATGGAGTCGCTTTTCGGTTCATTATACCCCAGGTACTGAATGAATCGAGTACTCCTGATGAAGCAACCGTTTTTAATCTTCCATCTGGCAGTGTCCTTTGGTATCACGACATGGAAATGCATTATGAAGGTGTGCATGTAAAAAAGAAGATTGATGAGGTGAGGGATAGTGAATGGGTTGCTCCTCCTGCTACCTTCAAGTTACAGCAAGGTATTTACGCATCCGTCACAGAGGCGGCTCTTGAAAATTATCCCGGCATGACCCTGCAGGCAAATGGAAAAAATGGATTGATAATAAGATTACCACAGCACGTACCGACAAATTATCCCTATCGTTTGCGTTACAACCCGGAGGATACAGCAAGATTAAAACAACCTGCTTCAATCAAGGGAACGATCACTACACCCTGGCGAGTCATTTTGATTGGTGATTTAAATACCCTTGTCAATAGTGATATCATTCCTGATTTGAATCCTGCTCCTGATCCAAAATTATTTCCCCGGGGAAATCAAACTGAATGGATAAAACCGGGCCGTGCTGTGTGGAAATATCTCAATGGTGGTGGTGATGGCACATTGGAAGTAATGAAGCATTTTACCGATGGCGCAGCAGCGCTTGGGTTCGAACATAATATTCTCGAAGGATTCTGGACAAGATGGACGGATGAACAACTTAAAGAATTAGTTGATTATTCAAAACAAAAAGGCATAGGCATCTGGCTTTGGAAACATTCAAAAAGTTTACGTGACCCTGCATCGAGAGATTCTTTTTTCAGGAAATGCAATGAAATGGGAATCGCAGGAGCTAAAATTGATTTCTTCGATCATGAAGCAAAAGAAGTGATTGATCTTTATTCAGCGATCTTTAAAGAAGCAGCGCAATATCATGTGATGTTGGACTTCCATGGAGCCAATAAACCAACGGGTTTAGCAAGAACTTATCCTAACTCTTTAACCTATGAAGCCGTGAGAGGGATGGAAGCAAGCCGGTTGATGGATAGGGCCACACATGAAACAACAATTCCGTTTACACGATGTTTGGCAGGTCCGGCCGAGTACACGGTAGTGATGTTTAGTGACAGAAAAAGAAACACAACCTGGGCGCACCAAATTGCAACGGCGGCCATTTTCTCCGCGCCGTTGTTAACCTACGCTGCCAATCCCGATACCATTTTGGCAAATCCTGCAGTAGAAATTATTAAAAGCATTCCGGCAACATGGGATGAAACGATTGTATTGCCGCCATCTGAAATTGGCGAACTGGCCGCTTATGCAAGAAGAAAAGGAGAAACATGGTTTGTTGCTGTAATTAATGGCATCGAGCCTAAGAGAATAAAAATTCCTTTAAAATTCCTGAAAGGAAATTATAGGGCTCTGATTGCAAAAGATGATCGAAATAATTCGGCATCAGTGATCATTGAGAATAAAAATTTTGGACTAGCTGACGCGATTGAATTGAATCTTGTTTCGGGGGGAGGATTTATTGCAAGATTTGCGAAGTAAGTGATCCTTGTCATGTCGAACGAAGTGAGACATCTCAGATGTTCGAACTCTTGAAGTGTGAGTCCTGAGATTTCTCACTTCGCTTCGCTCGAAATGACAAACCAACAAATATAAAACCACGACTATAAATGAAACCAACATTACAAAAATTTCTTTTTGCATTTATTACTTCTGCTTTATCATTTATTGCAAATGCACAATCACAAAAATTTTTTTACAATGTAAAGGATTTAGGCGCCAAAGGTGATGGCACAACAATGAACACAAAGGTGATCAACAAAATTATCGAAGATGCCGCTGCAGGCGGAGGTGGAACAATTTATTTCCCTGCGGGCAATTATCTCACCGGGTCTGTTCGTCTCAAAAACAATATTTGCTTGTTCCTTGACCAGGGCGCCACATTAATTGCAGCGCCTGACTCAACCGAATTTGATAAACCTGAAAAATCAGTAAACGATATCTACCAGGATTATGGTCATAGTCACTGGCATAATAGTTTTATCTGGGGAGAAAAATTGCATGATGTCTCGATCATGGGCACGGGGATGATCTGGGGAAAAGGGTTGGTGCGTAATGGAAGAAATGGTGATGAGAAACCCAACAAAGCCATCAGCCTTTTACTTTGCCGCAATGTGATCATTAAAGATATTTCCATTTTACACGGTGGCTGGTTTGCTATTCTTGCCACGGGTGTTGACAACCTTACTATCGACAATTTAAAGGTCGATACTAATCGCGATGGCTTTGATATTGATTGCTGTAAAAATGTCCATGTTTCTAATTGTACTGTCAACTCGCCTTTTGATGATGGCATTTGTTTGAAGAGTTCATTTGGTCTCGGTTATGCAAAGGCAACAGAAAATGTCACCATCACCAATTGCCAGGTCAGTGGTTATGATGAAGGGAGTTTACTGGATGGTACATTTAAGCGCAATAAAAAATATAATGATAGTACTGATAACGGGCCGACCGGCCGTATCAAATTCGGCACTGAATCTAATGGTGGTTTCAAGAACATCACAATCAGCAACTGTCTGTTTGACGAATGTCGCGGTCTTGCGCTGGAAACAGTTGACGGCGCTTTGCTGGAAGATGTAACTATCAACAATATCACCATGCGCAATATCGTGAATGCGCCCATTTTTATTCGTCTTGGTGCAAGAATGCGTGGACCCGACACAATTGCCATTGGTCAATGTCGCAGAATTATCATCAGCAATGTTGTCGCATGGAATGTTGATGGAAAATATGGCTCTATCATCAGTGGCCTACCTGGTCATGATATCGAGGATCTTCAGCTGAGCAACATTCGTATTTATTTCAAAGGTGGTGGCCCAAAGGATTCCATCAACCGCAACGTTCCCGAATTTGAAAAAGATTATCCCGAGCCCTTCCGTTTCAGGGTGATGCCTTCTTATGGATTTTTCTTTCGGCATATAAAAAATTTAAAACTGCACGATGTGCAGATCAGTTTCATAAATGATGAGCCGCGACCGCCATTTATTTTGGATGATGTGAAAGGAGCCATTCTGCATGACATCCAGGCACAAAAATCTTCCGGCTCTCCCTATTTCATGTTGAAGAATATAAGTGACTTCTCCGTTTTCCATATGGACAATGTGAAGGATACTTATATAAAAAGCACGGAAAAGAAGATGTTTTAGAACATAATATTCATTGCCCGCCCTGAGAGAACTGCAAGCATTACTTAATTCATTAGATGGTTGGATTACCAACATTTGATTCTTTAAAAAACTAAAAACTTCTATTATGAAAAAGACGATTGCTTTTACTGTCAGGAGAAACCATGACAGTATTTTTTTTCTAAAAAGAGGTATTCCTGTTGCGTTATTGCTTTGCTTCCTGGGCTTGCTACCTTGTGCGGTTCAGGCTCAGGGCGGTGATGTAACAATAAAAGGATTTATCACCAGCCAAACCGGTGAGCCTCTTTCCGGGGTATCTGTGTTGGTCAAAGGTTCCTCAAAAGGAACTACCACAAAAGGCGACGGATCTTTTGAGATTGCAGCTCCTCAAAACAGTACGCTCGTCTTTTCTTATATCGGTTACATGGGAAAAGAGATAAAGGTGAATTCAAACCAACCCAATCTCTCTTTGCAATTATTAACTGATAAGAATGAATTAAGCCAGGTTATTGTGGTTGGTTATGGAACAAGGAGAAAATCGGATGTTACAGGCGCCATCACTTCTATTAGCGAGCAATCAATTAAAGATGTTCCTGCATCTAATCTTGCTTCGGCAATACAGGGACAGGGTGCTGGTATAGATATACAAAGAAGCGGCGCCAACAGTAAACCGGGTGCTACTCCTAATATTTTAATCAGGGGAACAAGATCATTAACTGCTTCCAATTCACCATTGATAGTTGTGGATGGGATTCCTTTCAACGGAAGCATCAACGATCTGAACCAGGACGATGTGTCTTCAATAGAAATTTTAAAGGATGCCTCTTCCACCGCTATTTATGGATCAAGAGGTGCAAATGGAGTGATATTAATCACTACAAAAAGAGGAAGGTCTGCTAAACCCGTTTTTACATACAGTGGTTATATTGGGCAGACACGGCTTATACGGGAGTTCCCGGTGATGAATGCTGAAGAATTCACGCTGTTGAAAAAATGGGCCAATATTAATGGTAACCCTGGAAAATATACAGGTCTGGACGATCCCCAATTTCTTACAAATGGCGTTTTTGCACCGGAAGAAGTTGAAGGACTTAAAATAGGACGTAATACTGACTGGCAAAGTTATATTTATAAAACAGGTATCATGACTGATCACCAGTTAGGCATAAGCGGCGGCACCGATATAACTCAGTACGCGATTTCTGGCGGCTATTTTAATCAAACCGGAATTTATAAAGGGCAACAATTTGAACGTTACACCGTCAAGGCAAGCATTGACCAGCAATTAGGAAAAAGATTTAAAGTTGGATTAAATAGTTTAAACACTTACAGCATCAGGAGTGGAGAAAGTGCTAACCCTATGGCGCAGGCCTTAAGAGCCAGTCCGCTGGTTTCGCCGTTCGACAGCACGGGTGCAATTCTAAACGATTTTGTTCCGGGAAGTGCCAGCCAGGTATGGAATCCTTTGGCCGATCTTATTCCAGGTGCCGTGGCAGAAGAACGTAAGAGATTAGGAACATTTACGACATTATTTGTTGAAGTGAACCTATACAAGGGATTGAAATATAAATTTAACTCGGGCGTAGAGATCAGGAATGATTCTTATAATAATTACTATTCAGGTAAAACGAGTTTCAGAGTGAACCAGGGTGGTGCAGCAGCTTCCAACCGTAACAGTAATAATACAAATTATACAATCGAAAATCTGCTTACTTATGATAAAACGTTTTTGCAGAAACACAAGTTGAATTTTACGGGTCTTTACAGTATACAGGAATCAAAAACTATATCAAACCAGTTTGATTATAATATTAATTCCGACTACCTGGCTTTTTATAATCCAGTCTACGGATCTAATTTAAAACCACAAGGAAGTTATTCTAAATGGGATATTATTTCCTATATGGGCAGGATCAATTATAGTTTCGATGACCGATACCTGCTGACTTTGACAATGCGCTCTGATGGTTCTTCGCGTTTAGCACCCGGAAACAAATGGCATGCGTTTCCATCTGCAGCAGCAGCCTGGAATATTTCAAGAGAATCTTTTTTCAAAGGAATTCAGAAGATCAACAACCTGAAATTAAGAGCAAGCTATGGAACCGTTGGCAACACTGCTATTAGTCCTTATCAAACTCTTGGGGCACTTTCACCTATCGTTTACAATTTTGGATCCTCTTATACAACCGGTGCATATTTTTCCAATGCCTCTAATGATTCTTTGACATGGGAAAATACTTCAACAGCAAATATCGGGTTGGACTTCGGAATTTTTAATAACCGGGTTTCAGGTTCTATAGAAATCTATAAGCAGTTTACAAGCTCTTTGTTGTTGTCGCAAACTTTGCCTATTACATCGGGCATACCTAATGCGATTGTAAGAAATGTTGGTAAAACCGAAAACAAAGGTCTTGAAATTCATATTAGCTCAGTCAATATCCAGGGAAGAACAAAAAATGATTTTACATGGACAAGTGATCTTAATTTTTTCATCAACCGTGGAAAGATCACGCAATTGGCAAACGGCACTACCAAGGATGTGGCAAACAGTTGGTTTGTGGGTCAGTCTATTGATGTTTATTATGATTGGAAAAGAATGGGTATCTGGCAAAATACCGTGGCGGATTCTGCAGAAGCAAGACGTTTAGGGTTAACGGTTACAGGCAGCGGCTCCGTGATCGGAACAATAAGGGTTGCAGATGTAAGCGGCCCTGATGGTAAACCCGATGGAAAAATTGATCAAACCTATGACCGGATCATTGTTGGTACTGCCGAACCTAAATGGGAGGGAGGAACAACGCAGAGATTCAGCTACAAAGGTTTTGACTTTACGGTGGTTGCTTTTGCAAGATGGGGATATACCTTGAACAGCAGTTTGTACGGAGGTAATTTTGTAAATACCTACCAGGGGATTTATAATAATTTAAAGGTTGATTACTGGACACCTTTAAATGGCCAGCCCGACTTCCCCAAACCCAATTCCAACAATACTAATCCGGTGAACCGTTCTGTGCTAAGTTACTTTGATGGCAGTTTCATTAAGATAAGAAGTATGAGCCTGGGCTATAATTTTTCTCCAACACTTGTACAAAAAATCGGAGGAAGATCGCTCAGAATTTATGCTATTGCTACTGATCCTTTTATTGTTTTTTCACCTTATCGCAGAATAGGTGGAATAGATCCTGAAGGTGCAGGTACAGTAGGTATCGATACGCCCCCCGTCTGGTCATTGACCTTCGGCCTTAACCTGTCATTTTAATTAATCAATACTAAAAGCTATTATATGAAAAGGATAAATCTTTTACTGATATTGCTTCTGTTCACAACTATTTTAAGTTGTAATAAGAAGCTTATTGAAGAACCCAGATCTACTTTGGTTCCTGATGCTTTAAATACAGCTCAGGGTGTACAGATGGCTTTGGATGCTGCTTATGCAGGCACTCGCCTTTTTTGGGGAAACCAGGATTACTTTACAGTGACCGTTATCGGGACGGATGAATACCAACGGGGTGTTGACGGCAACAATGATATAAATGTGTATAATAGCAGCTACACCCCGGCTCATGGTACTGTAAATGCTAACTGGAGAAATGCCTATACATTTATCAATACGGCAAATGCTGTAATTGATAATGCCCCCCATGTAAATCTTCCGGAAGCAACCATAAGCCGCATGATAGGCGAAGCTAAATTCCTAAGGGCGAGTTACTACTTTGTCCTCACCCAGTTTTTTGGAGATGTTACCTTAGATAAAAATTTTCAGTCGGCTGCGACTACTTCTGCTACACGTACACCAATTGCTGAGGTTTATGATTTTATCATCCAGGATTTAAAAGATGCAATCGGGAGTCTTCCTGCAGGCCCTAAGAGTAGTGGTATGTTACCAGGAAAAGTTTCAGCAGCTG
>WNFX01007087.1_pt1 | contig 10550 bp, 8 predicted proteins | sample 5400111 | NCBI WGS metagenome assembly WNFX01 (sample SAMN13153363, study PRJNA577476) | soil metagenome | isolation source: 40 cm soil or saprolite under grassland replicate 1 | place: USA:California | collected 2016-06-15 | reverse complement strand
ATCATCAACTATGGTAAAAAGAGTCGTGAGAACCATTGCTTTCTCGAGCATCTGTAGTACACTCCTTGTTTGTCGGTCTTGGTTACAAACGGAAGTGTACTACCGTTCTCCTTCTTTGTCAGCCACTCGCACAAAGCGTATATGTATATATATCTACCGATAGATAGGAAATAAAATGTGGAGAGGGTTGTGATCCGGTAATGAAGTGCAACCTATGGTAATAGTTTCTTAACTTTATCCTGCTTTCACAGCAATGGCAAGGGACGTGACAAGCTATTCACTAGGATCATAGTCCTATTATCCCAATGTAATATTGTAGCTTCCATTACATTAGGAGGCTGAGAATACTACGATTGGCCTCTTGCAAACTTTTTCCTTAGTATGGCTCGTTGCAAATGCTGCTCCACACGTTTCGCGTTCTCTTCAATCATGAAGCGTTCTCGCACGGTGCTGCGTGCTGCCTGCCCAAGCTGCTTACATTTAGCCGGGTCTGCACTAAGTTGGAGAATGGCCGCGATGAGTGCCTGCACGTTTCCCGGCTCGATCAGTAGACCATCTACGTCTTGCGTAACAATTTCTGTCGGCCCTCCCAGATTGGAGGCAATGATGGGTAAGCCCCGCGCCATGGCCTCTGCCACTACCAGGCCAAAGGGTTCTTTCCAGATCGATGGAACGAGCATAATGTCTGAGCGATCGTAGTGCTTGATCAATTCATCCTGGGGAACCTTGCCGTGGAACGTCAGGTACTGAATGAGCCCCTTCTGCTGCAGAAATGCTTCTAGCTCCCTGATATACACCTCGTCGCCATCGCCGAAGATATTGAGGTGGAAATGGTATCTGTTCTGTTCTTTGACAAGTATATCAAGCGCCTGGAGAATCACCATGACACCTTTCTCCACACACAGGCGGCCAACATAGATCAACTGTATATCTTTCGCTTTCGGCTCACTCGTGTCATGAGAGTTCTCGTCCTCGTTGTGCGGGGTGTTCAGAAAGCGGGCATCGATACCGTTGTAGATAACTTCGATGCGTTCAGCATCGCAACCTGCTTCAGCATACTCTTGTTTGACTGCCTGGCTGACCGCAATCAGTGAAGTGTATGTCAAAGAAGGGACGCGGCCGATTAGCATTTTTTTGAGCCAGCGGGTGTGCAGGCGCGTCTGCTCGGTCTGCGGTGAGAGGGCATAGTGCAGCCAGTAGTTACCCAGGTGGAAGACAACGGGTAAATTGACAGCCATCAATGCTTTGAGCATGGAGTTGAGGCCAATGCCTGTGATTTCCCAGACGTAGAGAACGTCTGGTTTTGTTGCGGTGATCACGCGCTGCAACTCTTTTACATTAGCAGCATTGTGGAAGGATTGGTAGTAGTCGGGTAGCAGGTTGAGCTGTTGCGATGCTGGGCGACCTCGGTCAAAATGTGCGGCCGGAGCATAATGCAACGTACGCCAGATATTCCCGTCTTGCTGTGGCATGGGCAGTCCATATGAACTGGTCAGCACCACAACTTCATGCCCTAACTCTTCCAAATTTATAACATAGTCCCTAGCAAGAATTTCCGCACCACCGAGCACATGAGGCGGATAGAGATTGCCAAGTAACAGGATGCGCATATTTTAAAACCTTTTTTAGATAGTGCCGCTAATAATGAGCAGGTGAGCGGTTTGACTAAGCCTTAGCCAAGTGTACTTGACCCTTCGCATATGGACAAGAGAGATCTGGTTAAGTTGCGAGAGAGAATTGGTTGAGAAACTGTTACCAGCATGAATACTTTATAACCTGGTCTTAACTGTTGCTTTGTCGCTTCTGCGTTAGCCCGCTGGTATACTTGCCGCTGTAAGTGGAATAGGGAGGGATGTTTTGAGATTGGGCTGCATTTATTGGTCTGGAACCAGCATGGCTTGAGATGGGCCAGTACGGAGAGGTTTTATGCGCATTCTGTTTGTCACTCCTTATCCGCCATCACGTATTCGTGTACGCGGCTATGGATTTCTCACGCAACTTCAGCGAGCACACGAAGTAACCGTCATAGTGCAATGTATGTCGGAGCAAGAACTTGCCGATGTAGAAAAGCTGCGAGGCCAGGGATATGAAGTACTGGTAGTGCAGGAGTCAAAGATTCGTTCTGCGCACCGGAGTGCAATGGCCCTGTTCAACTCACTCCCTCTCCAGGCGGCTTACGCCCGCTCGACACGTTTTACACAAGCGGTACACCAACTATGCGCTCAACGTCCCTTCGATGTTGTTCATGTAGAGCACCTGCGCGGTATTGCTTCTATGCAGCAAATGGTGCACTCTCACCCGCTCGTGTGGGATGCCGTGGATTGCATTAGCCTGCTCTGTAAACATGCTATAGCAGCAGGCCCTAGCCGGGCCGTCCGCATGGTGGCAGCACTCGAGCACCAGCGCACGCGTCGCTACGAAGCGCAGATCCTCAGCTGCTTGCAGCATACGGTCGTGACCTCGGAGCGTGACCGCCAGGCGATGATCGAGCTACTCCGTACAAACACGCGTAATCTCACCAGGGATGATGCAGAACTGGGTGCAGGCATAAGCGTGATCGCCAACGGCGTCGACCTGGAGTACTTCTGGCCTCTCCAACTGGAACGACGGCGCTTTAACCTGGTGTTCTCAGGGAAGATGAGCTATCACGCAAACGTGGCGACCGCTTTGTATCTCTATCACCAGATCATGCCTTTGATCTGGCAGCGGCGACCGGAAGCTACCCTTACCATCGTTGGCAACAAGCCCCCAAAGACAATTCAAGCTCTGGGCAATGATCCCCGCGTGGAAGTGACCGGCTATGTAGAAGATATGCGACCGTATGTCGGCCAGGCCGAGATCATGTTGAGTCCAATGGTTTATAGCGTCGGTATCCAGAACAAAGTCCTGGAGGCAATGGCTCTCGGAACGCCCGTTGTTGTAGCCGCCCAGGCCGCAGCCGCACTTGGCACTGAACCAGGTCGAGATCTACTCGTAGCCACGTCAGCGCAGGATTTTGCCGAAGCCACTTTACACCTCATGGATGATGCTGACTTACGTATGAGCTTGAGCCAGCATGGACGCACTTATGTAGAACAGCAGCACAATTGGCATACGGTAACTTCTCACCTGCTCGATGTGTACCAGCAAGCAATTACTGCTCATGCAAGCAAAAGTCCTGCCAGTGACAGCACAAAAATACTTGACCCTGGTCTGACTCTTTAATGTATTAATTTAAGAAGAAATAAGAAGCTATGCGCGTACTCATGCTGACTCAAGTCGTTGTCTATCCTGCTGACGCAGGTCCCAAGGTAAAAACCTTGCAGGTACTGCGGCACCTGGCCGCACATCATGAGGTCGTATATTGTACCTTCGTGCGCAGTGACCAGGAAGTGCAAAATGCTGAAAAACTTCGTGAGATATGTTCTCGGGTGTCAACCGTGCCTATAAAACGCTCGCGAGTGAGCGATGTGCGTTTTTTGCTTGAGAGCCTGGCAACAGGCGATTCTTTTATATTGCGCCGTGACGATCGTGCAGCTATGCGCACAATGGTGCGGCAACTCTTACAAGAAGAGCGTATCGATGTCCTGCATGTCGATCAACTTAACATGATGCGCTTTGTTCCTCCTGACTGGCATGGAACCGTCATCCTTGATGAGCATAATGCCGTCTGGCAAGTGGTTGAGCGTCTCCGGAAGGGTGCAAGCAATCCCTTTGCCCGCTGGCTCCTGGGCCGCGAAGTACGCCTTATGCGCAAAATAGAGGGCGAGGCTTGCCGGCGTGCGCAGGTGGTCCTGGCTGTGAGCGAACACGATCAGCAGGCGTTATACGAGGTCGCAGGGGAACGTGTAAAGATAGAAGTTGTGCCCATCACCGTAGATGCCGGGCGTTTTACCTCGATTTGGGAAGCTCGTGACCCTCAACCCAACCGCCTCTTCACGATTGGCACCATGTTCTGGCCCCCTCATAGCGAAGGAGTAATCTGGTGGCTGAATGAAGGCTACCAACACCTGCGCACGCTTTGCCCAGGGGTAACCTATGATATTGTAGGCGCGCGGCCTCCACAGGCGCTAAAGACACTGGCCGGGCAATGTGCGGGAGTATGCCTCCATGGATACGTTGCCGACGCCGTTCCCTTCTGGACGCACACTGCGGCATTGGCTGTGCCACTTTTATCAGGCGGCGGCGTAAGAGTAAAGATTTTGGAGGCCATGGCCATGGGCTTACCCGTTGTTTCAACGACGGTTGGGTGTGAGGGATTGGAGGTACAGGATGGCGTACATCTGCTCATCGCCGATACTCCCAATGATTTTGCACGTGCCTGTGCAGCAGTTCTCCAGGATAAAGAACTGGCGCGCAAGCTTGCTCAAAATGCTCGTCAACTCATCCTTGAGCGTTATGATGCGAAAATTGCCCTTCGCCCGCTCGATCTTGCCTACGAGCTTAGAGAAAAAGGACTATCAAATAACCTTGGGGGAAATAACTTTGGTTATGAGTAAGGAAAATAAACGTTTAAAGCTTGCCTTTTTAAATACACTCATATTACAAGACAAACGAACATCATGGAAGATAACGAATGAGTATATCGCCCAGGCTCTACAAAAGCATTGTGGTGACATTACCTATATCGACCCAATACAGCTTCGGCTATTACTACTGGGAAAAATCGTCAATAAGAGTGCGCAACTTTTGCTGAAAAAGAGTTTCATGTACTATCATAGCTTTCTTGTAGCCAGAAGATATGGCAAAATCATGACTCAAAAACTGGCAACAAGCGATTTTGATGTAATTGTTGCACCCAGTTGCGCGACAGAGATAGCCTACCTGGAGACAGATATTCCCATTGTACTCATAGAGGATGCAAATTTTGCTGTGTTGCATGACTACTATGCTCAGTATTCGAACTTGCTCAAAAGATCGCTCCACGAGGTGGATATGTTGGAGAGTCTGGCTCTGCGTAAAGCTCAACTTGCGCTCTATCCTTCACAATGGGCAGCGCAGGCTACTCGTGAGCATTATGCCGTGGATGGCCAGAAAGTTCATACTGTATCTTTTGGAGCAAATATTGACCATCCCCCCTCCATTGAGGTTGTGCAGAAGAGAAAGAAATCGGATCGCTGCAAATTGTTTTTTATTGGGACTGACTGGGAAAGAAAAGGCGGTGAAATAGCCTTCGAGGCGCTCTTGAAATTGGAAGAGCTGGGAATTCAAGCAGAACTGACCGTTTGCGGCTGTATTCCCCCTGATAGGTTTTCTCACGAAAGGATGTCGGTCATCCCCTTCTTGAATAGAAGAGATGAGGCCCAACGGCGGCAACTGGAAAGCCTCTTTGAGACGTCTGATTTCCTGTTCTTACCAACAAGAGGGGAAACGTATGGCATGGTCTTCTGCGAAGCAAGTTCATTCGGTCTTCCTTCCATCACTACAAATACCGGAGGCGTTTCTGGGGCAGTCAGGGATGGCGAAAATGGTTATATGCTCTCACCTGATGCGCGAGGTCCGGAGTACGCGGAGCTGATCGCCAGGATTTATCGAGACGATCGGCACTACGGCGAGCTGGTGAAATCGAGTCGGGCAGCTTTTGAAAGCAGACTAAACTGGGATGCATGGGGAAAGACGGTGACGAACTTAATTCATGAGATGCGTGCCCACAGAAACCTTCAGGCAGCTTCTAGTTTACCCGCTGAAATGGTCGGTCCCGCCTGATGCAGTCTGAGTCATCCTGAGCTCCCTTTCACTAGCCACAAGCGAGGCATCTTCCTTGCATGAGCCACAAGCGACGCGTCTTCCTTGCGTTAGCCACAAGGAGTGCGTAGCCGAACGTGGGACCCTGCCTGGGGGGCAGGTAATAACGCATTTAAAACCTGCGGAGACGTGGGACCCTGTCTGGGGGACAGGTAATAGTGAATTTCAAACCGCAGCGAAGGTTAAGAATCTGACTCGATGGGCAGCCTCCCATAGGATATATGGGGTATTTTCTGTACTTTGCATCTCTCCCTTGCTATGCTTGGAAAGGGGAAACGTTCTGCCAAAACTTATTGGTAGTAGTGCTACTCTGAGTAACTCCAGAAACATAGCAGAACTGTGAGGGAAAAATGTACAGCATCCAGAAAATCCTGCCATCTCGCTTTCATGATAAGACTAGATTTACCAGGATTTCATTGATAAATCTAATGATTATCATATTCCTATGTGCCATTCTATCGTTTACCACACCATTTTGGAGCAGCCTGGGACTCGGGCATTCCTCCAAACCGACTGCCAAAGCGGCATCAGCTCTTGTTCGCCGTATCAATATCCCTTATTTTAATACCTCAGCGGTGCCGTTTAACCAGACCGCCATTTTCTGGTTTGGTTCCGTTTCTTCTTCCGATAATTATACCGATGTCCGCATGGGCTATAACAATAACGAACTGTATGTTGATTTGCATATCGTCGACCGCTACCTGTGGTACGATCCCAATGCGAAAGCACCGAATTTAACCAAAGGCGATACGGCAACCGTCTATCTGAGTACGAACCAAAATGGGAGTAATGCCCCTGACCAGTCTGCCTACAAGTTTGTGGCGCAAGTGGATTGGTACCAACCGCGAACACATTATCAACAAGCTTACAGAGGAAATGGCTCGACATGGGTCGCTTCGCCTGTCGCCTTTAACGCGGTCAGTGGCTGGCGAGGCACGGGCTTTAATGGCAAAGAAGACTCTGGCTGGACCATGACCTATCATATCCCCTTCTCTTCGCTCGGCAGATCAGGCCACCCGCCTCAAGGCACACCGTGGAAGCTGGGCATCAAAGTCCATAACCAGGATAATGCCTCAGACACGCCACTCTCTCTCAAATGGTGGCCCGAAACAGAAAATGACATGACGCCATCAAGTTGGGGAGCGCTGGTCTTTGGACTCTCCACCTACCAGGCACCTCACACCACGAATAATGCCACCTTTACCGTGCGCAATGGGCTCAACAAACAGGTGGTCACCGATGGCATGGTCGGCGGTTCACTGGGATGCTATAATAAAGGACTCAACCGGTGGACGGGATTTGGGGGCCAAAGTTACCCAGGAGCAACACGCGTCAACATTCAGAACGAGTGGGATATCTCCGATTGGAACTGTTTCTCGAAATTCTACATTAGCTTTCCCTTAACCTCACTGCCCGCTGGTCAAGGCGTCGTTTCAGCCAAGGTGACCTTGTATGAATTTGGGAATTCAGGCACCAAAGGAAAACCCACTCCCTCGCTCATCGAGGTAGCATCGGTGAATGAAGGGTGGGATCCTGCGACGCTTGCCTGGAATAATGCGCCTTTAGTAAAAGAAAACATCAGCACCACCGTCGTCAATATCATGCCTGGCGCAATCATATATCCAGGTCAGCCCTACAGTTGGGATGTGAGCAAGGCATTGGCAGATGCTTATGCCGCAGGACAACCGTTACGCTTAGTCTTTTACTCCTCCGATAGTGCGTATAACACGGGCAAGTACTTCTTTTCTTCTACTATTCCTGACTGGAATGCCACTGGCAGGCCAACGTTACAAGCGACACTGGGAAATATTGCCACCTCATCTTCTGCATCCGTTCAATCTTCAGCATCATTGGCAGCGGTTACTCCTGCTCCGCTCTTCTTCCTGCTCTGGGCGCTACAGCGCAGGAGGTTGATAAAACAGGGATAGCTCTGAGGATACCGGCAATAAAACGAGCGCAACTGCAAAGCTGCGCTCGTTTTAATTGCTGGTATCCTCATTAATCTGAAACGCACCCGCTGCTTTCCTACCTCTTAGAAGATCAGAAAGCCCCAATGTTGTGGTATACTCAGCTCAGCAGCGAGCATAACCAGTGAGGAAAAGTTGCCAGACCCACGGTGACTCTTTGCTCAAATCATTAAGGAGGCAACCAGTGTGCTTGAGCAATACAACAAGGTACTGGTAACGGGCGGTTTAGGTTTCATAGGCACCCATCTTGTGAACGAACTCCTGTCTCTTAAGAAGGACGTGATTATCGTAGACAACTATGGTACCGCGCTGCACCGGTCAATTCCGCAAGGAGTCACGTTTATCGAAGCTGATGTACGACATCCGCAGCAAGTTGCTGAAGCTGTCAAGGGAGCCGAATTGATCTTTCATGTGGCGGCAAACTCCAACGGAAGCATTTCTGTTGAAAATCCACGTTTTGACTTCGAGATCAATGCCGTAGGTACGTTTAATGTGCTCGAGGGAGCACTGAAAGCAGGTGTGAAACGTGTCCTCTACGTTTCTTCTGCCTCCGTCTATGGAAATCCACAATATTTTCCCATGGATGAGCAGCATCCGACAAAGCCCTTCGTTCCCTATGGTTGTTCCAAGCTGTCAGGAGAGTTGGCGTGTCTCTCATTCTTGTACGCTAAAGGCTTACCTGTCGTGATGGCGCGGCCATTTTGCGTCTATGGCCCGGGAGAAAACCCGAAGATAGCGTTAGTCGAGGTCTCTCGCTATCTGCGTTGGCATCTCAATCAACAGCCAATTCAGATCGTTGGTGACATGAAGCATAAGACACGAGATTTCGTACATGTGCGCGGTCTCGTTCAGGGACTCCTTGTCATCGCAGATAAGGCAGCGGCTGGAGAGGTCTTTAACGTCGGTTCCGGTGAGGAGATATCTATGGAGAGGCTCGTAGATATTATTGGCCAGGTGACCGGTCAAGCACCACGCGTTCACCAAATATCTGAAATCACCACGGATACCTATCGCCTCGTCGCAAATATTGCTAAGCTACGATCACTGGGATATGCTCCACGTGTCTCTCTTGTCGACGGAGTCCGGGAGCTTGTTCATGAGCTAGGAGAACATCCAGAACTTCCCAGTGGCGCCACTATCTTTGAGCAAGGACAACAAGCTGAGACATAGTTATACCAATCAGAAATCATGGGTGTAGGCCCAGGCCAGGGCAATGATGAGCGCCGAAAGCATAGCGATGGTGGTTAGCGCGATACCGATCACATAAAAAGGGAACTCGGCAACGATGAGTATGATCGCAAAGAATATCCAGAATATGGCAAAAATACCAATCAGATATTTCCAGACCTGCCTACTCCTCATCGTTTCCTTCCCTTTTTGCAACTATTGCTTAGAGACATAGTATAACAGGTATGAGGAAGCACAGAGTGCAAGTGCGCAGGAGCACAGGAGGACAGGAGCACAGTTGGAATAATGTCATTAACTTTGGTCGATCGCTTTCATCCACAATTACGCCGCGAGCAGCAGGCAGCCATAGACACCGGCAAGTTACGCAAACGTGACGAATTGGAGTTACTGGAGCCACAGCAAATGCGCCCGCTGGCTATGTTGAGCCTGGTTATGTTTGTAGTGGGCGGCGTGTTCTTTGTCCTGCTGAATATTGCTGCTTATTATGCGCAGACGCACAGGACTACTGGACAGGTAGGAGGTTGGGGAATAGTCATATGGGTTGTCCTCAATATTGTTGCCTATCTCGTTGTCTTGCCGCTGCATGAAGGCATCCATGGTCTGGCCTTCAGCTTCTGGGGTGGTAAACCCTACTTTGGAACGAAGTTGCCCTTTGCGCTGTATTGTGGTGCAAAGAACCAGCTTTTCCGTCGTAACCAGTATCTCGTAGTCGGCCTGGCTCCCCTGGTAGTGATTACCCTGGCCGGTATTGTCTTCACGCTGCTATACCCGGGACTTGCCGCGTACACCCTGCTTGGCACTGTGGGCAATTTTTCTGGTGCGGCCGGCGATGTCTGGGTTGCCAAAAGATTACTGCGCCAGCCAGCGGATGTGTTAGTGGAGGATACTGAGGCAGGCTACCGGGTCTGGGAAATCACTGTTTGAAGCCTTTTTTAGGCAGAATTATCCTGGCGACATAGAATCTTGTCGAGGTCCATAGCATAAGTTACGGGTTTGACGCTTTTCTCAAGTAGAATTATCCTGGCGACCGCGAGGGTCGCTACTACATTTCTCGTGCCGACACTTCCTAAAATGCAGTGGACCCCTGTCTGGGGGACAGGTATAGCCTCGCGGTCGCCAGGTAGAACGTCCAGGTCACGTTTTGCTCAAGTAAGCCGGTCAGGCTCTGCGTTTCACCACGACTGTGTGGGCGGCGCGATCACCCAGGCGCTGTTTGAGAGGAGATGTCCAGACGAAAATCGCTCCGACCAGGTATACGAAAAGACCATCAATGATACGCAGAAGGTTGCGTATGAGAGAATCTGTCCAGGTAATCGGAGAGCCATCTGTTTTGACCACGCGCAGACCGAGTGCCATCTTGCCCAAAGTGGCTCCCTGGGTTGCTTCCAGTACAATGAAGTAGGCCAATGTCAGGAGGCCCGTTACTCCTCCTGAAAGACCAGGTGAGTTTCGAAAGATAGCACTCAGGATACCAGCCACGACTCCAATAATGATAGTGTCAATGAGGATGGCGAGGAAACGTGGCCCTACACCAGCATATTGCAGCTGAGGCTGTCCATATTGTGGCTGCTGGCCATAAGGCTGCTGCCCATAGGGTTGCTGGCCGTATTGTTGTTGTCCATATGGTGGGGGCTGCTGCCCGTACTGCTGTTCGTACGGTGGGGGTTGCTG
>WNFX01021142.1_pt1 | contig 10552 bp, 11 predicted proteins | sample 5400111 | NCBI WGS metagenome assembly WNFX01 (sample SAMN13153363, study PRJNA577476) | soil metagenome | isolation source: 40 cm soil or saprolite under grassland replicate 1 | place: USA:California | collected 2016-06-15 | reverse complement strand
GACTTCCCTTGTGCTGATAATTCGTGTATCGTATTCACTGTCCTGCTCCTGATCATGGCCGTCTCCTGTGGGGATGCTCAACAACATTTCCCACAGCTTACAGCCATCTCGGGGGTCGGTCAATTTTATCTGGGCGCAAGTATACACCGTCGTTAATACTTCAATCGTGATGACCGAAATGAACCGGTTATGATAGTGCCTCCCACTTGCAAGGATCGTCCCGTGAACATCGTATTCAAGGATGACGGTACGACCATCTTGCGTGCGGTGGATCACCAGCGAGTCGCCTGAGTGAAGCTCGATGTTGTCTCCATATCCGGTGAAGGCTGCTATCAGGCTGGCTCGTCCACGAATCATCTCAGGCCAGCCAGGAAAAGTATAACGAGATTCAAAAATGGCATTTTCAGCAAATGCCTCAAAATAGTGCTCTCCATCAACGAGTCCACTCAGTCCTTTCATGACAATGTCGAAGAAAGGATCGAGGGCTCGAAAACCGGTGTATGTGGATCGTGACATCTGAAACCTCCTCTTTGTAGAGAGCCAAACATGCTAGAGCGGAACATCGCGTTACGAGACGCGAATGACGATTTTGCCGAAGCGTCCTCCCTTCTCCAGGCAAGCCAGTGCATGTTTTGCCTCAGAGAATGGGAACGTCCGATCTACAACTGGCCGCACCTTCCTCGCTCTGATCGCGCGATTCATCTCCTCGAACGCGGCACGGCTCCCAACCGTAAAGCCCTGGATATGGACGTTCTTGGCGATAAGAGGTGCGACACCAACCTCCCCAGCCCAACCTGCTAGGACTCCAATCAGACTGATCTGGCCCTCATCACGCACTGCATTGATAGATCGGGCAAGCGTCCCTGCCCCTCCGACTTCTATGACCCGATCGACACCGACCCCGCCTGTCAATTCGAGAACGCGTGTGTCCCTGTCTGGAGTCGTCTGGTAGTTAATTCCAGTGTCGGCACCGAGTGTACGCGCTTTCTCCAATTTCTCGTCGCTGCTGCTGATGAGAATCACGCGACCACCAGCCGCCCAGGCGAACTGCATGGCGAACTGCGACACACTGCCCGTTCCCTGCACAAGCACCGTTTCTCCCGGCACAAACCCAGCCCCATCTGTCAGGGCGCGCCAGGCGGTGACGCCTGCGCACGGCAAGCATGACGCCTCCTCGTCGCTCAGATGGTCAGGCGCGAGGACGAGACCCTCGGCATCGAGCACGGCGTACTCCGCGAGCAACCCGTCGCGGGTGCCGCCCAGCGCGACTGCTCGCTTTGCCGGCGAAGGAGGACCGTCGATCCAGCACGGGAAAAACGTACCGATCACACGATCTCCCACCTTCACGCGCGTTACTCCCGAACCTACTGCCACAACCTCCCCCACACCATCCGAGACCGGAATGACGGGCTTGGTGACGCCAGGATACAAACCTCTCAGGATGAGAAGATCCCGGTCATTGAGCGAAACGGCTTTGACCTGTATGAGCACTTGCCCAGGCGCGGGCATCGCGTCTTCCCTTTCGTCGAGTGACAGACCATCCAGGCCCGCTCCCGGCTGCACCTGATAGACCTTCATTGAACGCTCTCCATGATATATACTGATAGAACAGGAGCAAGCACGTCTTGCAGCTCCCAGAGCCATTATTACCCACCCAGAACAAAGAAACAAGTACGCACATGAATGTGTGATACTTACAAAAAGGGTACTACCAAGACAGACCAAAGGGGGACGATTTGTGATGAGTTATGAAGAACACTCTCGCAGTGAAGGAGGGAACATCAACGACGACTGCCCGATAGAAGCCACCTTGGATATCGTGGGCGGCAAATGGAAGGTCCTGATCCTCTTTTATTTGATGCAAGGAACGGTCCGGTTTGGTGAATTCCAGCGGCTGATCCCAAAGATCACGCAGCGCATGCTGACGTTGCAACTGCGCGAGCTGGAGGAGGACGGCGTCATCCATCGGGAAGTCTACCGCCAAGTACCACCGAAGGTGGAGTACTCTCTAACGGAGTTTGGCAAGAGTCTGGAACCACTCCTCCTCCTGATGCGTGACTGGGGGGCTATGAGCAAAGAAAGACGTGCCAGCAAGACTCTCGCTGCTTCTCCTGAGACAGAAACCCCCTAAGGCGCTGATTGAAAGCCTGGGAGAGAGCCGGGCTTCGCGGTGTCTGCCCGAACCGTCCTTTTCTCTGCCTGATTGAGAATGGTTGCCACTTTCTCGCCTTTCATAAATGCGACAATTATCCTCTCACCTGTATTGTTCAGTCACAGCACGTGTTTGTCACACGTACTATCTCTCTCTCCCACTGTAAATCCTAACGTTGAGCTGACCTTTTCTCACATTTGTTCCGATGGGCGGACCACCGAACGGCTTATTCCCCAGGATGCTAGAGGAAAACTCGTTGCGCATCCCGTGGGCTACGGATTACACCTCGTTGCGCAATTCGTGGGACGTTCACGGCCAACCCGCTGTCCTCAAGCCATCTCCGTGTTGAGCGAAGATCACGCACGGCAACGGCATAGGCGACAAATGCAGGAAGCGCCGGTGCTGTTTCACCCGGCAAGAGATCTCCCAGCCAGCTTGCAGGAATGAGCCTCACACAGGACTGCCTCAAGTCAAAGACGCGTGCAGCACCGTCCCTGCGGGCAACACGACCCAGGTAGCGTTGGTATCGCTCCACATACGCTTCGATCTGGGCATCAGGCGTACACAGAATCGACTCGACCAGATCCAGCGCACCATTGGGGTGTTGCTGGGAGGATTGAGCCTCTGGTGCCTCCGAGATCGGGCTTTCCGCGACTGCCAGGCGACCTTCCGGGACATCCTCCCTGTCAATCTCTACTACGCCAATCGGAACCCGTTGATGCGGCTGCTGAACTCTATTGACGCCGCTATGGCCGACTCCGGTCTGGTCAAAGCGTCGAGCGGTTTCGTTTGCATCTTGCGTCTCAAACACGAGAATGTGCAGTCCTTCAAAGCGGGCGAGCGAGGCAGAGATTTTCGCGATCGTGCGTTCAATGCTCTCGACAACGCCAGGAAGAGCGGCGGGGGGCACCTGAAGCGGGATGGGGTGAGCATCGTCAGGAAGGTGGCTCTCTTGGGTGACAAGCGCCATGACCTCAACGAAATTGCGTGCGAAGGGAGCATGCATATTGGCAGCCCCAAAGGGGCTGGCTGGCTCACCTGCGTTGCGCGACAGCGTTGGATAGGCCGGGGCAGTACAGAGGAAGCCGAGGCGACGATAGCATTCCTGCCCTTGCGCTATATCCCGGACAACATGGCCGACGTGATGGATGTATCCAATTTCATTGTTCATGATGATCCCTCCCTGTTGAGAGAGCGCAGTTGCTCTCCATTCATCGCTCATTCTTTTGTCTTCCGCGTATCAAAATCGACCGTTTAATGACAGACTTCCTCTCCGTGATGCGGCTCCTCTCCCTTGTTACAGAAATGCGCGTTCGGTTAAATCCGTATTGACGCCTGCGGCGGCCCGACTTCCCTCGGCGGCGGCGATGATGAGTTGAGCGGGAACAACCAGCGAGGCATCACCGGCGGCATAGACGCCTGGAACCGTCGTTCTCCCAAAGGAATCCGTGACGATTCCCCCCATGGCATTCATCTCACAGCCGAGTTCTTCGCCAAAAAGGGAAGCCTGCAGCAACTGGGGGGCGACAAAACCGCCGCGACGCGCTCTCTCTTCCTGCGTGGCAAACACCATCCGCTCAAGCTGCCCCTGCTTTCCAACAAGAGCGGTAATACGGTCTTCCACCACCTCAATCCCTTTCTTGCGCAACGTTTCTCGTTGTTCCTCAGTGAGAACCTGATGGCCATTCGTACAGACGAGCAGGTCGTGACTCCAATTCCAGACGACTTTGACCAGATGGAACGTCTGTGGCCCTTCTGAGATGACGACCAGGGGCCGATCCCTCAGTTCCCATCCGTCGCAATAGGGGCAGCAAAACACGCTTTTGCCGTAATAGTCATGCAACCCCTCGATCGGAGGAAGAATCTCTTTGAGACCGGTGGCAAGCAGGACCGTCTTTGCAGAAAACAGGTCCCTTTGCTCTGTGGTGATCTCACAAGAAGCATCAGCATGGCGAATACTAGTGACTCGCACCTGCTGCATGTCCACCGAAGGATACTTGCTGATTTCCTGGTGCGCAATGGCTCTGAACTCGTACGGTTTGACTCCGTCGCGTGTCAAAAAGCCATGCGACTCCTGCGTGACGGCATTTCTTGGCTGATTATCGTCAAACACCAGCACCCTTCTCCTCGCCCGGCCCAGGACAAGCGCTGCATTTAACCCAGCCGGTCCAGCGCCGATAATGGCACAGTCAACGAGCATAGCATACACATCCTTTCTTTTAAAGACTTTATAGACTCATAATATCTACGATTGCGTTAAAAAAACACGCCTGCTCTTTCACACCAGCGCGCTCACATCACCTACTTGTCCAACCAGTTCAACCAGCTTGCGCTCTTTGAGGTAATCTTCCATCTGCTGTTCCGCCTTCGCCATCACTCCCTGAATCAAACACCCTTGATGATCAAGCCCGTCATCACAATGAAACAGGGAGGCCGTCCCTTCAATGGCATGAATCACCTCCAGGAAAGAAAGATCGGCTTTGTTTCTTCTCAACCGGTATCCTCCGTTGATTCCAGGAGTCGACTCGATCATGCCAGCCTTCACCAGCTTGTGAATACTTCACCCCGCTCTCCTTTCTATTCCAGACTCATTGAGTCTCTAATAGACCAGGAAGACGGATGATGTCAAGCTTTTCGATCCTCCAATGGCCTCTTTTTTCGAGAGTGCTTTCCGTTTTGAGGGTGCGTGCGCGATGGTTCGCCTTTTTACCCCCAGGTTCAGCATGCTAGCGATAAGAATAAAACGCCTTGTCGTAACCATTCATACTATAGAGCCTGCTTATTGCATGCTCGTTGCGCAACCCGTGGGTACGAGCTCACCCATCCCTCACACGGAAATTTTGTGCAAGCAGATACCCCTGTCAAGGCCAACGTACTTTTCATATGTACTGGCTGCTCGCAAGACAACATTGCAGGGGTGGGAGAGCAGTGCTAGCCTCGCCGATGTGGGAGAGCCTCCATCGCCTCATGGATGCGCGGGAGTAAGGGGACCAGTTGTTTTTTCCGTGAAACCAGTCCGTCTACGACCGCCGTATGTCCATTGGTCTCCAACGGCACGCCCAGTACCTGGGCTACCGCACGCTCACCACCCCAGATGAGCAGGTGGCAGCGCATCTGAAGAATATTTACGATCATAAACATAAATGAGGCGTATCGATGTTCTTGGGCGATGCGCTCCATGGTAGAAAGCAGTTCGGGGATCCGCTTTTCAAGTGTGGCGGTATTCACTGTCTCGATGGTGCCGATAGCGAACCTGCTTGCCTCGATCACGAATTCCTTAAAATCGGCGGTCAGCAACTGCTCAGCAGGTTGGTTACTGAGGATGGAGGTGGCCACGGCGAAGATCTCCTGGCCAAACTGCTCAACATCCTCACCGGCAAGAGCGGCCAGTTCTGTTGCGATGCGCTTATCTCGCGGTGTGCACGTCGGTGAACGCAGAACTAACGTATCTGAGAGGATCCCCCCCAGCAAGATGCCTGCCACCGGAGGTGGCAGGGGAATATTCTCTTCCTGATAGAAGGTAGCAATGATGGTGCTTGTACTGCCAACGGGTTCGACCCTAAAGAGGATGGGTCTGCTTGTACTAATATCGGCCACGCGATGATGATCGATAATCCCTAAGAGTTCTGCCTCCTCAATGCCATCGACGGCTTGGGATCGCTCGTTATGGTCGACCAGATAGACCTGCTTGGGACGAGCATTGAGGAGATCGGTCCGTGAGAGATAGCCGACGAGCCTCCTCTTGCTATCCACGACGGGGAGCGCATTGTTCTGTAAGAGCTCTGGACGAATATCGTCCAGGTAGTCCTCTGGATGACAGAAGGGGAACTGACGCTTCATCATGGCTTGAGCACTCACACTCATACTGAGCAACCGCAAGGCGGTAAACGTACGGTAAGTGGTAGAGATCACCATGGCACCGTGTTCACGAGCCAGCGCCAGGATGCGTTCGGTCACAGCTGCTCCATCTGTGACCACCAGGGCAGAGGCACCGTGTTCAAGTGCCGTTGCCTGTGCACTTTGCAGGTCACCGGTCACGACAAGGTCTCCCGGCTCAAGAGCTGTACGCAGGGTTTGCGACTCCATCGCGGCAACCAGAATACGCTTGCCCAGTTCGCGCTGTCCCTCCAGCAGGACACGGCCCTTGAGGACACGTACCACATTCTCACGCTGCAAGGGAGCGAAGTGATCAACGGATGAGTCAAATTCTTCAGTAAGCTGCTGGGAAAATTGTTTGGCAACATCCTCCTGGGTAATCACGCCCTGGACTTGCTTGTGTGCATCGATGACAGGGAGTGAGCGATACGAATGCTTCTGCAAGAGTTGGGTGGCCTCCAGCAGCGACTGGCTGGTGTGAATGGCGACCACGTTGCTTTCCATGACATCGCTTACCTGGAGATAAAGATCGCTCAAGACCTGGGGCGGCTCGATATGAAACCGCTTGAAGACAAAGTCCACCTCTGGTCTCAGTTCGCCACTGCGTGCAGGAGTGACATGCTTCCCACCTTGCAACTGCAACAGCCGCGCATAGGCGTAGGCTGAAGCGACGGAATCCATATCCGAATGCTTGTGTCCGATAATATAAATTGGTCGTGTCATCGCCGTCTTCCCCTGAGAACTGGTATCTTTCGGATCCGGTACAACCCCGCTAACCGGTGAACAAGCCTAAGCCACCTTCCAACAGTCTCTTTGCTGAGCAAAGAGACTGTTGGAAAGCCCTGCCCTTTCAGCGGGGTGCAGGCCAGGCTCTACCCTCCCTCTGTTCAAAAGCAAAGCGTAGTGACGCCGGAATGGGATGAGGCCGACCAGTGAGGTAATTGCACCACACCAGGGTCGACTTGCCAGTCGCAAAGATACGTTCATGCTCGTTCACGTCGCGTATCTGGTGTTCCATAGTGAAGCTCGTACGCCCCACTTGGACAACACGCACCCCGACCTCTACGGTATCAGAGCGCACCACAGGCAACATATAAGTACAGATGACTTCTTTGATAAGCACCCCGTAGTGAGGCCCGTTGGGGCGTGTCTGAATACGTGGATTGTGCGGGGGGTGCGAGACAATGCTTTCTGCTTCTTGCTGCTCCTCGCTAGAAGGCCACTGCTCCAACCACGAATGGAGTTGGTTAAAATAGTAGCTTCTTGCTTCCTCGAAATAGGTAAAGTAGACGGTATTATTCACATGGGCCAGGGGATCAAGATCACGAAATCGAATTTGTACCGGATACCAGCAAGGAAAATCTTCACTCATAGCGTTATTGCTTTTCCCTTTCTTCTATGCGCTCTCCTTGATCTAGCGTAAGTTTTGTGCAACCACTCGCCGCACCACCTTCAAAATTGAAGTTTTCTGTCAGTTTTCAACGAATCGCATCTGATTGCACAACCGTTACGTTAGCTTCTGGCAATTCGCCAACAATATCTGAGTGGGGCTGTACCGCAATAAAGAACTGACGCACCGTATGAAGAAATTATACACGACGTATCGTCATCTGTAAAGTACCTTGACTAATGATGAATTTGCTGGTAAACTCGGTAATATGCCACGAAAGTTAGTGGTAAAAATTATTTACTGATGACGACGGCCTTGTTTCTTCTCCTTGTCCACGTGTGAGGCTACAGACGAAGACGAGGACATGCAAAACACCGTCACGCTTCAAGGAGGAACCTCATGAGGGAAGCCGTTATTGTCTCAACGGCCCGGACCCCGCTTGCCAAGTCCTTTCGAGGTGCTTTCAACCAGACCCCCGGTGCAACACTGGAAGGAGGAGCGACCCCTGACGAGCGAACCACACCAAGCCGAGGCGTTACAGCGGATCTTAGAAGAGGAAGCCAAGCTTCTGGCCTTCGATTCGGGCTTTATCGAGCGAGAACGAGCCTTCAATGGAGCCGATTTCGCCCAGGCGTTGATTTTGGGCTGGTTACAGCGACCCGATGAGCGCCTGGAAGGGTCACGCAGATCTTGCAGCGTCGCGAGGTCAGCATCACAGCCTCTGGACTGTCTCAACGGTTTACCAAGGAGGCCGCGAGCCCTGCGAAGAGGTGTTGTACCTGGCCAGTTGGACCATCGTGGTGACCAATGTGCCACGTGCTCGGCAGAGGATCCCCGAAGCCTTGGTGAGGCTCGCGACTGCGATGGCAAAAGGATGCAGAACCCCTTGTCAGTGGCGATTGACACCATGTAAAAAGGAGGTATCTCTATGACAGATGGACCGTCTCTTGACCAGAGTTCCTTCGAGACCTGGAGCAAGTTACTAGAGAGCACCATGAAGGCAAATCCTGCCGTGCAAGCCAGCGCAGAGCAAGCAGTGGAGGGTGGCAATGATGCCTGGACGGCCCTGATTGATCAACTCTGGAAAGCCAATCCCTACAGCAACTTAGTACCCCTTGATCCGGCAGAGATCACCCGGGCCTTCCAGCAGATCTGGCTCGATGCCGCACGCAACCCGGGCCATGCCTGGACGGCCTATAGCGATTTCGTGCAGCAGTACACGCAGGTCATGGCCTCGGCTGCTCTCACGTTCTGGGGGCCTGATCAGCAGAGCAAGCCTGTGGTCGAGCCGGAGAAGAGGGACACGCGCTTCAGCGCACCCGACTGGCAGCAGAATCCGCTCTTCGACGCCCTCAAACAAAGCTATCTGCTGGCCGCCACGACCCTGCTCAAGTCCGCTTCTGAGGTGCAGGGGCTCGATGCGCATCAGCAGCGCAAGCTGGTCTTCTACCTGCGCCAATTCCTGGATGCCATCAGTCCCAGCAACCTGGCCTTCACCAATCCGCAGGTCATTCACGAGACGGTGCAGACGGGTGGCCAAAATCTGGTGAAGGGGATGGAGCATCTGTTGCGCGACCTCAAAGCGGGGCAGATCAAGATGACCGGCACCGACGCATTCGCCCCGGGGCGCAACCTAGCCCTGACACCTGGGCAGGTGATCTATCGCAATACGCTCATCGAACTCATCCAGTACGCACCCGCGACGGAGCAGGTGTACGCCATCCCCCTGCTGTTTATTCCACCCTGGATCAACAAATATTACGTGCTGGATATGCAGCCGCACAACAGCCTGATCAAGTTCCTCGTGGACAACGGGTTCACGGTCTTCGTCATCAGTTGGAAGAACCCTGATGCCTCGATGGAGGAGATCAGCTTCGAGGACTATCTCACGCTCGGACCGCAGGCTGCACTCAATGCCATCAAGCAGATTACCACCTCATCCAAGGTCAACGCGGTCGGCTACTGCATCGGGGGGACGCTGCTCTCCATGGCCTTGCCTTTTCTTGCGGCCATCGGGGACGACACGGTGAATACGGCGACCTTCTTTGTCTCGCTGCTGGATTTCAGTGAGGTAGGCGATACGTCGGTGTTCATTGACGAGCCACAGGTCACCTATATCGAGGGGCAAATGATGCAACGTGGCTACCTGGATAGCCGCTCGATGGCGACGATGTACAACATGCTGCGGGCCAACGACTTGATCTGGAGCAATGTCGTCAACAACTACTTGTTGGGCAAGGAGCCCCCGGCCTTCGACTTGCTCTACTGGAATGCGGATGGGACGCGCATGACCCGTGCGGCCCATTCGTTCTACCTGCGCAATACCTACCTGGAGAACAACCTGATCAAGCCCAATAAGATTGTCTTGAAGGGGGTGCCCATTGACCTTGGCAAGATCCGCCAGGACATCTACGCCGTTGGTACCGAGCAAGATCATATCGTTCCCTGGAAGTCGGCCTGGCGCATCTCTCAGCTTGCCAGCGGTCCGGTGCGCTTTGTGCTTGGGGCCAGTGGTCACATTGCTGGTGTCATCAGTCCACCAAGCAAGGATCGGGGCTACTGGACCAATGAGCAGCCGGTGCAGGATGCTGACCAATGGTTTGAAAGCGCCCAGCGCCACAAGGGGAGTTGGTGGGCCGACTGGGTAGACTGGTTGAAACCCCGCTCCGGTGAACAAGGAGCGCCACCGGCCATGGGGAGTACCAAGTACCCGCCGCTCACACCGGCCCCTGGCACCTACGTGCTGGAGAAGTGACGGCACACGGCCGTTTGTGGGAGGCAGGGGTGCATGGATGGAGAAGATGCACACCGTCAAAGAAAAGGAGCGGGCCGCTCCATCACTCGGAGGGGAACGAAAGGTATGATCAAGAAAACTAAACAAGCAGAACCAGTCCTGGTTCCACTCGTAGACGCAGAGACCAAACGCACGATCACCGAGGACAATAAGAAGGCCAAACGCCCGAATCTGGCCCCGCTGCCAGCCATCGGCACACGCGCCAAACGCACTCGCACGATCACCGAGAACGATATCGTCCGCTTCGCCGACGTCAGTGGCGACCACAATCCCCTGCACCTGGATGCAGCCTATGCAGCACAAACTCTTTTTGGCGAGCGCGTCGCGCACGGCATGCTCA
>WNFX01007083.1_pt1 | contig 10554 bp, 9 predicted proteins | sample 5400111 | NCBI WGS metagenome assembly WNFX01 (sample SAMN13153363, study PRJNA577476) | soil metagenome | isolation source: 40 cm soil or saprolite under grassland replicate 1 | place: USA:California | collected 2016-06-15 | reverse complement strand
TGGCGCAACGCCTGATCCGGCGTCTTTGCTCCAACTGCAAAGAACCGGCCGAGCTAAGCGAAACCGAATTGCGCGCGCTGCGAATCGAGCCCGGCCAGATCCGTGAAGCACAGGTCATGAAACCGGTTGGGTGTGAACAATGCCGTAGAACAGGCTACAGGGGCCGGACGGGCATATTCGAGATTTTCGTGATTGATGACGAGGTCCGCCACATGATCAACAGGCGCAGCGCGACTTTAATGCTGCGACATCGCGCGCGCGAACTCGGGATGCGCACCTTACGCGAAGATGGCGTGCGCAAAATTCTCGCCGGCGTCACTTCGGCGGAAGAAGTCATTTCCACCACGATTGGCGATGTGAGCTAAATTATTGAGAGATTTAGCGAGTGAGAGATTAAGTGAGTGGAAAAACGGCAACTCGATAAATTAGATCGCTAACTGAATGAACAACAAACAAGTCGCCGAACTTTTCATCGAGCAGCATGTCTTGCAGCCCTCGCAGGCAGACGATGTTCTCAACGAGGCCGACTTAAATGGCAAAACCATGGCTCAAGCCATGGTTGACAGCGGGTTTGTCGATGAGATCGGCTTTTACCAAACCATTGCCGAAGGCCTCGGCACGGAATTTGTCGATCTTGTCGGAAGAGAGGTTGCGCCGGAGATCCTGCGTTTGATTCCGAGCGGCCTGGCTCGGCTGCATCGCGCGCTGCCCATTGGAATAAGCGGAAACACGTTGCGCGTCGCGCTGGTCGATCCGCTCGATCTCCGCGCCGCGGAGGACCTCCGCTTTGCCCTTGGCAAAGATGTCGACGTTGTGGTCGCCCCGGCCGAACAAATCGAAGACCGGATCAAACAATATTACGGCACCGACACGTCGAGCATGGAGGAGATCCTCAAGCAGCTCGGCGAAAGCGGCGAGCTTCTGCAGTTACGCGAAGGCGACGGAGCCGCTGCCGTGGAAGCGGAGGCGAACGCGACACCGATCATTCGTTTTGTCGATCTAATTTTGTATCAAGCGATCCAGGACCGTGCCAGTGACATCCACTTCGAGCCGTTCGAAAACGAGTTCAAAATCCGCTACCGGGTGGATGGCGCACTTTATGAAATATCGCCGCCGCCGCGTCATCTCGCTCTCCCGGTCATTTCCCGGGTAAAAGTGATGGCGAACATGAATATCGCCGAGCGCCGTCTGCCTCAGGACGGCCGCATTCAAAGAAACATCGCGGGACGCCATATCGATCTTCGCGTTTCGACATTGCCGACGCAGTTTGGCGAGAGCCTGGTCCTGCGCGTGCTCGACCGTTCGACCGTCAACCTTGATCTCGAAATGCTCGGCATGCCTGATTACATCCATGAATTTCTTCTGGAGTTAATCGAGCGCCCCAACGGAATTTTCATTGCCACGGGACCGACCGGTTCGGGGAAAACGACGACGCTCTACTCGTGTTTGCGCAAGATCAACACGATCGATTCGAAATTGCTGACCGCGGAAGAACCGGTCGAGTACGATCTGGAAGGCATCGTGCAAGTGCCGGTGAACGAGGGAATCGGACTGACTTTCGCACGCGTGCTGCGGGCGTTTCTGCGGCAGGATCCGGATCGTATTATGATTGGAGAGACCCGCGATCTGGAAACAGCGCAAATTGCAGTCCAAGCATCGCTTACCGGACATTTGGTCTTTACGACTTTGCACACAAACGATGCGCCGGGCGCAGTCACACGTTTGATCGACATGGGGGTAGAGCCATTTTTGATTTCCTCGACGCTCGAAGCCGTGCTCGGCCAGCGGTTGTTGCGCAGCATCTGTCAAAATTGCCGCACCCCTTATCAGCCGAGCGAACTGTTGCTGGCCGAGCTTGGCATTGCCCGCCACGAGATGGGCGAAAAGCAGTTTTCTTACGGCAAGGGATGCGACGCGTGCAACAACACCGGTTACAAAGGCCGGAAGGGAATTTATGAGCTGATGAAAATTACCGATCCAATCCGAGAATTGATCAACGAGCGCGCACCGACGGTGACCCTGAAGCAGAAATCGGTCGAGCTCGGAATGGTGACACTGCGTCAGGATGGATTGCGCAGTATCTTCGCTGGCGACACCACCATCGAAGAGGTGCTCAAGTACACCTAACTCGACAGCTTCAACGATCCGGCTATTTTCTGCGTTAGATCGACACCGACAATGCCTCGTTACACCTACATAGCCCTTGACGCCCGTGGGCAGGAATCAACCGGGGCGGTGGAAGCGCGCTCGAGTAACGAAGCGATCGGTCAGTTGCGCCAGTCCGGTTATTTTCCGACGAGCGTTTACGAAGAAGGCAAGGGCGGTCCGGACGGGAAAATCTCGCGTGCGACGGCCAAAGCCATTCGCGCCACGACGAAACCGCGCGGACGAAAGAACATCGTTCTTTTCCGGCGCAAGAAAATCAAACCAAAAACGTTGATGATTTTTACGCGCCAGCTCGCGACTTTGATCGACTCCGGCCTGCCGCTCCTCCGCGGTCTGAATGTGCTGGCGAAACAAGAGCGGGACGCAGTCCTAAAAAACACGATCGACAAACTGGCCGATGGAGTGCAGGGAGGGGGCACGTTTTCCGACACCCTCGCGCAACACCCGCTCATCTTTAATAATCTTTACGTCAACATGGTGAAAGCAGGCGAGGTCGGTGGCGTGCTCGAGCTCGTTTTGGGACGACTCGCGGAATTTCAAGAGAAGGCGCAGAAGATCAAGAACAAGGTCGTCGCTGCGATGGTCTATCCGATCATCGTGATGACGATGGCTCTCGCGATCATGACGTTCCTGCTCATCTACATCGTTCCAAAATTCGAAGCGATCTTTCACGATATGCTCGGCGACAAACCGCTGCCCCCCATCACCCGTTTCGTCATCGGTGCGAGCAGCGTTGTGAAAAACCACGGTCTGATCCTGCTCGGCTTGATCATCGCCGCAGTGGCGGCTTACAAATTGATCGCCCGCACGCGCCTGGGAAGATCGGCCATCGATCGTTTTCAATTGGGTTTGCCGCTCTTTGGCGATGTCATTCGGAAAACGGCGATCTCTCGCTTTTCACGCACCCTCGGCACGCTGGTCACGAGTGGTGTGCCCATTTTACAAGCGCTCAATATCACTCGCGAGACTGCGGGAAACATGGTCATCGCGAATGCGATTGCGCGCGTCCACGAAAGCGTGAAGGAAGGCGAATCGATCGTGCAACCACTCGAAGCGAGCAAAGTGTTTCCGCCCATGGTCATCAGCATGATCGATGTCGGCGAAGAAACCGGTCAATTGCCCGAGATGCTTTTGAAAATCGCAGACGTCTATGATGATGAGGTCGACAACTCCGTGGCGGGCTTAACCGCGGCGCTCGAGCCAATTATGATCGTTTTCCTCGCGTTCATTGTTGGTACAATTGTGCTCGCGCTATTTACGCCGCTCATCAGCATCATCCAGGGGTTGCAGCAGCAAAGCTGAGCGCGTGCAACCGACCCAACGATTGTCGATCTTGCCTGAACGTTGTCGCGGCGCTCGCTGCTACAACCTCGCATTCACTCTCGTCGAACTCCTCGTCGTCATCACGATCATCATTGTGCTGGTAGGATTAATTCTGGCCACTGTCGGTTACGTCCAGAAAAAAGGAGCGACCTCACGCGCCGCAACCGAAATCGCCGCGTTGTCCGCCGCGCTGGAAAGTTACAAAGCCGATAACGGGATTTATCCGCGCGATACAACGACAACTGATACTCTTGATGCGCGAGTTTCAGGTGATCCCACGAGCACGAGCTATCAACAAGCTAGCTTATATCTCTATACTCAACTTTCCGGCACAAACGCTGACAGGACTCCAATCACTGGCGCGAGATCCTACTTCGCATTTAAACCAAATCAGCTGAGCCCAAGCGATCAGATGCAGCCCGTACAATTCATTCGCGATCCGTTCGGAAACAGCTACGGCTATTCAACGGTGCAAGCGGCGACCGGAAATTCGATTAACGGTTACAATCCGACTTTCGATCTTTGGAGCACAGCTGGCACAACGAGCGGGAGCACATCAGATCGACTCCAATGGATTAAAAACTGGTAGGGATGGCTCTCCAATCCGTCCCTTGAATTTGTCGGACCCGTCGGAGACGCGTCCCTACCAGTGCAAGATCGACAATTACTGCGCGCCGGTGTGGACTACAATCTCGACCCGCCGGTTTTCACGCTGTTCGTCGATTCCGCCGTTGGGCGAGACGCGAAACCTGGTCTGACCGAAGCCGCGCGCTTCGATTTGGGCGGGACTTATCCGCATCGCTTCGACCAGATATTGCTTCACGCTTTCGGCGCGGCGCTGACTCAATTCCAGATTGTACTCCGGCCCGCCGAATGAATCCGTGTAACCTTCGACCGTAAACGTCGCGTTTGGGTTGCGCTTGATCAGCGTTCCGAGTTTTTGCAGTTGAGAGATGGCGCTTGATTGCAATGAGGCACTGTCATATTCGAAAAGCTGATCGTCCGGCATCCGCAGTTTCGTTCCCGAACCGAGCGGACCTTTTTGCGCCAGCAACTGGTCGAGATCGCTGAAGCCGGGTGCGCCTTTCTTTGGACCGGCGCTATCGCCTGGAATTTTGCTGGTAAAAGTGTTTGGGCGTTTGATCGTCGTGCTCGTTGCCAGCTCCGTTCCACTTAGGGCCGGCTGCGGCCGGCCGGAGGTCGCCGCCTCGTTCAGCAAAGATTGCTCATGAGTTGCACTCGGACTGGTTGAAAGAGTTTGAGCGGTCGAAGGCTCGATGTCAGGCAGGACGGAAGTAATGTCGGGCTCGAATTTCGGCTTCTCGGGCAGGACATTTTGCATGTCGTCAGGCATCGCCGTGCTCGCCTGGATCTCCTGCAAAAGTCTGTCGAACGCTTTCTTTTCGTCCGGCTGTTGCACGTCCGTTTGGTCCGGCACCGGTTTCGCGGCCGCACTGGCTTGATCGAGGCTGCTTTTATCGAGCTGCTGGGCAAGATCGATATTCTTGATCTTGAACGTGGGCGTTTGCTGGTTCGCAGCGATGGTCGAATCGACGGATTGGAAGCGCGTCCGGTAAAAATAAGCGCAGAGCGCGAGGTGCAATCCCAGTGAAACAATCAATCCAAACCAAAGCCAACTGCGCTGTTTGCTGCCTTTTAAAAGCGCGTCGTATTCAAGGTAATCAAACTCGGAAACTCGCATCGTTTCGTCCCAACAAACCGGCAGCGCGGCGAAAATGTCAAACTATGGTGCGGCCGGCGCGGGTCCGATCGATAAACATGCCGGCCGCGCGCCGAATCTCATCCGCGACCCTCGCCGCGGGCGCAACGAATTTCGGCGTGAACCACGGAAACAACCCGATCAAATCGTGCGTGACCAAAATTTGTCCGTCACAATGTTCCCCCGAGCCAATGCCAATGGTTGGAATCTCGATCGTGTTGGTGATTTGTTTTGCGATGTCCGGCACGACAATTTCCAGCACGACCGAAAATGCACCCGCTTTTTCCACGGCCCGCCCATCCGCGATTAGCGCTTCGGCTTCCGCCTGCGTCCGGCCTTTGATTTTGTAACCGCCTTCCTCGTGCACGCTTTGCGGCAGCATGCCGAGGTGCGCCATGAACGGAATGCCCGCGGCCGTGATCGCTTCGATTTGCGCGACACGACTCACGCCGCCTTCGAGTTTCACCGCTTCGGCTCCGGCATCGACAAACTGTTTTGCGGTCGCCATCGCCTGTTCTGGCGTGTCGTAAGTATGAATCGGCATGTCGGCCACGAGCAACGCCCGCTTGACTCCCCGCGCGACCGCGCGCGTGTGATGCAGCATTTCTTCGAGCGTCACCCGCGTGGTGTCTTCATAGCCGAGCACCACCATTCCGAGCGAATCGCCCACCAGGATAATGTCGATCCCGCTTTCATCGAGCAAACGCGCAGTCGGATAATCGTAGGCCGTAAGCGCGGTAATTTTCTCGCCGCGCTTCTTCATCTCTCGAAAATCTTGCATTGCCATCACCAGCCTTTCGTCAGACGAAGCACTTTATCCGATTCATCAAGCCACGCGAGCAACTCGCGGACGGTCTTTGTTTGCCCTGGCAGGATCAGCTCCGGCCGGATGTCTGCCAGCGGAGCAAGCACAAATCTTCGCAAATGCATTCGCGGGTGCGGCAGCCGCAATTCTTCATTGTCAATCTTGCGGTCGCCAAAATAGAGAAGATCGAGGTCGATCGTGCGCGATCTATTTTGCTCATGATTACGTGCCCGACCCAATGACTCTTCGATTCGACGCAGTCTCGCCAGGAGCTCGGCCGGGTCGCCATCGTAGTCGAACTCGAGCACGGCATTTAAAAACTTTTTCGCGTCCGGTTCGCAAGCCACCGGATCCGTCTCATAGATTGACGAGGAAAGAATTGGCGATGTGACACCGCCAAGATCGACAATCGCTTCTCGCGCGGCGCGCAAGTTTTCCATTCGCTCGCCAAGGTTTGATCCAAGCGCAACGGCGGTTCTCATTTCTTCTGTAGCGGCGGTCTGTGACCGTCGCATTAATTCTTCCGACGCTCATAGAGCGCCGCTACAGAGTCAAAGCCCAAGCACATCTTGCATCGAATAAAGTCCTGGCGGTTTGCCGATGACCCATTGCGCCGCGCACAACGCGCCGCGGGCAAAAATTTCGCGGCTGCTGGCGCGATGCGTCAGTTCCACTCGCTCGCCCGGCCCGGCAAAGAGGACCGTGTGCTCGCCCACGACATCACCTTCACGAATCGATCGCGTCGGAATGTCGTTGTCGGTCTTTCGCTCTCTCTTCAAAATTTCGGCAAGCGTTTTCGCCGTCCCGCTTGGCGCGTCTTTCTTCATGCGGTGATGCGTCTCGATAATTTCGACCGCAAACCCATCGCCTAAAATCTTCGCGGCTTTCTGAGTCAAGGCAAAAAGTGCGTTCACACCAATGCTGAAATTGGATGCGAAGACGATCGGCAGCGACCGTGCAGCTTTTTCGATTAATTCTCGTTGCGCCGGGGAATGACCGGTCGTGCCAATGACGAGTGATTGCCGATCTTGCAATGCGGCGCGACAAATCTCCTCGATCGCGTCGGGATGACTGAAATCAATCGCGACGTTGCAATTATTCATGGCCAGCCCGATCGCGTCACCCAGGTCGCATTGCGCAACGATTTCAATATTCGGCTCGCTTTTGGCCAGATCGACAATCGTTTTCCCCATGCGACCGGCGGCGCCGATCAACAAGACCCGCGGCGTCTTCATTTCGCGCGCTCGAACGCTTCGATTGTTTTGCGCAAACGGGCTTGGTTGGCCTCGCTCATCTCGCACAAGGGCAGACGCACTTCGCCCGAGATCACGCCGCGCCAGCCGAGCGCAGTTTTTACTGGCACAGGGTTCGGCTCGATAAACAAATCCTTGAAGAGCGGGAACAATCGTCGATGTAATTTTGCCGCCGATTTTACATCGCCGGACTCATAAGCCCGGACGAGCGCGCAAACTTCCGCCGGAAATAAATTCGAAGCTACGCTGACGACTCCGGCCGCGCCGACAGCCATGAATGGCAGGGTGAGCGAATCGTCGCCACTCAGGACGGTGAATTCACCAGGCAGACGGGCACGTAATTCGCTCACGCGTTCGACGCTTCCGCTCGCTTCTTTAAGCGAGACAATGTTTCCGCATTCACCGGCGAGCCGCACAACCGTGTCCGGCAAGATATCCACGCCACAACGGCCGGGGATGTTGTAAAGCATGATTGGCAAAGCCGTCGCGTCAGCGATTGCTTTGAAATGCCGAAATAATCCTTCCTGGCTTGGCTTGTTGTAATAAGGCGCGACGAGAAGCGCGCCGTCAACGCCGAGTTTTTCGGCCGTTTTCGTGTCCGCCACGGCGTGATGAGTGGCGTTCGAACCCGTGCCGGCCAGGACCGCGCAGCGTTTCTTTGCGGTTGTAACTGCAAGCCGGATCACTTGCTCGCGTTCGTCATGGGAAAGAGTGGGCGATTCACCGGTTGTGCCGACTGCGACGATACCGGTAATACCAGCCGCGATTTGGGCTTCGATTAATTTTTCGAAAGGAGGTAGATCGATCGCGCCATTGCGAAACGGCGTAACCAGCGCGGTAAAAGTGCCGCGAAACATCTGTTTCCTGTAGCGGCGGTCTACGACCGTCGCAATGTTTCCTTTCTGCAATTTCGACCGGCGGTCATAGAGCGCCACTACAGATAAATTAAATCTCGATCGTTCCTTCAAAAACGAACTCAGCTGGGCCGGTCAACATGACATTGCGAAATCGATTGTTGATCCTGTCGAAGCTTACCATCAACTCGCTGCCGCTGCGCACGACCACGCCGATTGGCCCGCCGGCGTTTTCGATTGCGGCAAAAATGAGCGCGCTTGCGACCACGCCTGTACCGCAGGCGAGGGTTTCATTTTCCACCCCACGTTCATAAGTCCGGATGGCAACTTCCTTCGACCCGCGTTTCTCAAGGAAGTTTACATTTGCGCCTTTAGGCGAAAACATTTCGTGATGACGGATGGCAGCGCCATCTCTTCGGACATCGACGTCGTCAATCTTTGTAACCGGAACAACAACATGCGGCACTCCAGTGTTAATAAAATGCACGGTCTTGGTTTTGCCTGCTGTCGGCAGCGAAATATTGAGCTGCAAATCGGCCGGCGGTGTCATTTGCAATGTCACCAGCTCATCGTGAAGCTCGGCCGCAATCACGCCGGCCGGAGTTTGAAAAGAGATCTTTGCCGGCGCGTTCGCAATTTTATGGGCAAATCGCGCGAAGCAGCGTGCGCCGTTGCCGCACATTTCCGCTTCGCCGCCGTCGCTGTTAAAGTAGCGCATCTGGAAGTCCGCGCCATTCCGTGCTTTTTCCAACAGCAAAATTCCATCGGCGCCGATACCGCGGTGCCGATCGCAGATGTGCGCGATCTGCGCGGAATTGAGATGAACCTCGCCCGAACGATTGTCGATCATGACGAAATCGTTTCCCGCGCCGCTCATTTTCGTGAAACGCATTAGATTGCGTCTAGTGTAGCGGCGGCCCTCCTTAGCCGCAAACATTGCCAGACGCTGCTTTTGCCGTTTACTTGTCTGTCGTGAAAATTATCACGCGATGTGGCTGGCTCACGGCTGTCGCCCTCATCATCCCGTCATCTTTTGCCGAAGATCTCAACGGCCTCATCCTCGACCAGATCAAACAAATGCCGCAGGGCGGCAATTATTCCATCTCGCGCTTCGCCAAGATCCGCTTGCAATCCGCCGCCCACTTCGAGTCCGGAAAATTCTTCATTCTTCCGACAGCGCCGTATCCGAGTTTTTGTTCGGGTGCAACCTATCTTGTGTTTATCAAGACAATCGAGGTGTTGCGGGCGCGGGAAGAATTGCACCTCGATTTCGCCACTCTCGAGCAGCTCATCATTCGCGATCAACGTGATGGCGAGGGCATTTGGGGTCGCTGGAATGCCAATGGCCCAGGGACAGCCCGCCTCTTTCACGAACTCGAGCTTGGCCGCAATTTCGATAATTTTAACGAGGCGCGCCCCGGCGATTTTATGAAAATATTCTGGTCGCGGGAGGTCGGCAAAAGCGAGCACGGACATTCCACGATTTTTCTCGGAACGGAAAACCGGGTCGGCGTGGAATATGTCCGCTATTGGTCGAGCAACATTCCGTCGGGCTACGGAGAGAAGAGCGTGCCGCGGAACAAGATTGTTTACGCGATTTTCTCACGTCTCGAAACGCCGGCGAATCTCTTCCGAATCGCCACCGCGCCGGAGGTCGATTCTTATCTTGCCTCTCTCCTGCAGAAACGTTCCAGCTTCGCCGAAGCGACGCAAAAATGCGGCCTCTGAATTGATTGGAGGGACATGCGCTGTCGTGTCCCAAATATTTGGGGCCGACAGCGCGGACGCTCTCCAATTGCGGCGTAAGGGAACCGCGCGCACATTAATTTCGGATGAGCGACACAGAAAAAACGCTGACCATTAACGAGATTTATCAATCAATCCAGGGCGAGAGCACCTGGGCCGGGCAGCGTTGTGTTTTTGTGCGGCTGACTTTCTGTAATTTGCGCTGCAATTATTGCGACACCGAGTACGCCTTTTACGAAGGCAAAAAGCAGACGCTGAAGGAGATTGTCGATCTTGTCGCAGCGTTTCATTGTCCGTTGGTCGAGATCACTGGCGGCGAGCCGTTGCTGCAGAAAAATGTAATCCCGTTGATGTCGATCTTGTGCGACGCGGGTCAGACGGTTTTGCTTGAGACCAGCGGCGCGCACGATATCTCAAAAGTCGATCCGCGCGTCCGTCGGATCATGGATTTAAAAACGCCGGGGAGCGGCGAAATGGAACGCAACCTTTGGTCGAACATCGACCATCTCACTTCGCTCGATGAAGTGAAGTTCGTGATCGGTTCGCGCGAAGATTACGAATGGTCGTGTGAAAAAGTTCGCCGCTTCGATCTGGTCACGCGTTGTCACGCTGTCTTGTTCTCGCCCATTTTCGGCCGGATCGATCCGCGGCAAATCGTGGAATGGATGCTGGCCGACCAACTCGACG
>WNFX01009862.1_pt1 | contig 10555 bp, 9 predicted proteins | sample 5400111 | NCBI WGS metagenome assembly WNFX01 (sample SAMN13153363, study PRJNA577476) | soil metagenome | isolation source: 40 cm soil or saprolite under grassland replicate 1 | place: USA:California | collected 2016-06-15 | reverse complement strand
TATTGAAATTGCTGAAATAGTAAGTTGTAAATCCGGCCGTACCCGTTACCGCATGTTCGCCAAAATTGGTCTTGAAAGTAAGAATGTGATCCTGCTGAAATTTTCTCCATGTTCTGTCACTTTCCTGGATTTTTGTTGTCTGGCTATATAGATAAGGCGTATTATCCTTCGGATTATAAGCATAATAAAGCGGTGTATAAGCACGGCTATTAACGTTACTTATATCCGCATACAAAGTGGATCTGAAGTTGAAATATTTTAAAAAATTAACTTCCCCATAAATACTGCCCACTGTTCTGTATTCAATATTTATCGTTTTATCCCATTCATTTTCTAACTGTACCAGGGGGTTTACCACTCCTGAAGATTGAAGACCCACATCAAGACCCGAATATATATTCATATTAAGACTGTCAGTACCATAAGGATTTTTTACAAAAAATTGTTTGGTGCCCGCAGATATTTGTGGGATTACTTTTCTTGCATTATTAAGTACATCAGTACCAGTGCCACTAACATCATAAGGGTTATGCTGCCTTGAAACGTTCAGATTAACCCCAATCTTTATGGATTTGGTTATTTTGAACTCATCATTTAGTGCCAACAACCATTTCTGCAATCTTTCATGCTTGATAATTCCTTCGTCATTGATATAACCAATTCCGAGGTTAAATTTATTCTTCTCCGTACTTCCAGAAACACTGACATTATTGCTATTGAAATTCCCTGTTCTTGTCACAGCATCAATCCAGTCCGTGTTCGCAGTTAGACCGGTATAGTCATACGGTGTCGAATCGCCATTATTAGCTCTCTCTTCAGCAAAGAGCTTGGCAAACTGGTCTGCGTTCGCCATTTTTATTTTATCAACCAATTTTTTAAATCCATAACTGGTGTTAAAATTTACAACAACCTGACCGACCTTTGCTCTTTTAGTAGTGATGGCAATTACACCTGTTGCTCCCTTTACGCCAAAAATTGCCAATGAAGACGGATCTTTTAGAACTTCGATTGACTCAATATCATTGGGATTTATGTAATCAATATTATCATTGAAAATTCCATCTACCACATACAGAGGATGCACCTGGCCAATGCTCACGGTACCACGAATACGAATATCGGGTGCAGCACCCGGTGTTCCACTATTTACAATAGACAATCCCGCTACTTTTCCTTGCAGAGAGGCTATTGGATTGGTATTAGGTTTATCCTGCACTTCTTTACCCGAAACCTTTGTGATTGAACCAGTGAGATCTCTTTTGCTCGCAGTACCGTATCCAATAACTACTACCTGTTCCTGGATTTTTATAGATTCAGTCAATTGCACACTCATAGTCCCGCCAGTCACCGCAACTTCTTTGCTTTCATAACCAACAGAACTAAATACGAGCACTGCATTATCAGGAACAGTAATTGCAAAATTTCCGGTGACATCTGTTGTAGTTCCCATTCGGCTTCCCTTTACTGTAATAGACACTCCGCCGAGCCCTTCACCCGTTGCACTAGTCACTCTTCCTGTAACTCTGACATCCTGCAAATCTGCAAGGCTTGCCTCGTCTTCAGTTTCTTTTAAGACTACCAGTTTATTGCTTAGTATTTTGTAAGTTATCCCGGTGTTTTCAAGCAATTGATTCAATACCTGCACTACGGGAGTTTCTACTACAAAAATGTCAACTTTGGGCCTGTGAGCAACAAGCTTTTCATTGAACAAAAAGCGGTAGTCGGTTTTTTTCTCAATAGCAATCAATGCCTTACGTAACTCAACTGATTTGAGATTTAATGTCACCCTATCCTGTGAATGGCCAGCTGCAGCGACGTGCAAACAAGCAATTAACATGCAAGCGATGGTGAGTCTCATGATCCTTGAAAATCATTCAATTGAAAGGTTAGATAATCTGAGCATTCTGGCTCTGGCAATCTGAATTGTTTAACCTTGCGGGGCTCTGTGGCAACAGAGTCCCGTTTTTTTTATTTAAGATGTATTAGATGTTAGCATCATAACAATCGTTTTTAGATTTAATCATTTAGTAATAATGAGATTATTCCCGGTAATTTTATAACTGAATTTGAAGGCTTCATGTAAAGCATCTAATGCCTGTGTGATCGTTTCATTTGTAAAGCTTCCATAAATACGATAGTTTGCAACATCCTCATCGGCAAAACTTATATTTACCCCAAACCACCGTTCCATTTTTAATGCTACGTCTCTGAAAGTTTCATTCTCCTGGAACACTAATTTATTATCGACCCAGGAAGTTTCAATAACAGTACTATCCACATGATAATAAGTAAGTGATTCCGTCAAAATCAATGGACTCGATTTGGTTGTTTTCTTCAATGCTTCATCAATATTATTTGCGACACTTACTTTTTCATTTGGTTTCAGATAATGTTTTTCATTAGGCCTGCTTTTTACCGTTACCTCTACACTACCCCTTATGAGACTTGCTTCGGTGTAGGCATCATCAGGATATGCCTTTACATTGAATTGCGTTCCCAGTACTTTTACATCTATCACTTTCGTATGGATAATAAAGGGATGCGCTGCGTCCTTTACCACATCAAAAAACGCTTCGCCGGTAAGATTTACCTCCCGCAAATTTTTTCCAAAATTTTTATCGTAAGTCAAATCACTGCTTGCATTCAGCCAAACTGAAGAACCATCAGGCAATTGTATGTGAGTCCTGGATCCGGATTCGGTAATTACCTGGCTTATGGGTTCGGCGGTGGAAGGAGTTTTATTTTGAGTGGTGGCAATATTTTTAAACACAAAAAAACCAACAACTATAATCACAACCCCAACAACGGAAAACAGCCATTTTTTCCTTTTCGAATGGTGGCTTTTCTCTTCGGATATTATTTCCGGGTAATTTGAATGATACTCGTTAAACTCAATACCCAGTTGTTTTATTTTTTCAACGTGCAATTTTAATGCTTCTGTTGCGTCATTGTTTTCAAAAGGAAGTGACTGTTGCCAAAGAATTTCTAAAGTCTCCGCCGCTTTTTTCCAATCTGGGTGATTGCCTACCAGCTCTTCGAACTCATTTAATTCATCGTCGCTGGCCTCGGCGGTAATTTTTTTGGATAGAAGGTCCCAAAATTTATCTGCAGTCATATAAACAGTTACAGTGTTCATTAAAGACAGGCATTTCAGAGATTACCCCCAAACCAATCGAAAAAATTTTTTAGTTCTCTGAAAACGCAGAGGCCAAATGGTGGAGTTTATAGTTAATGGCCGTTCCTATTTTCTTGAATGCAAGAGACATTTGATTTTCAACTGTCTTTACAGAAATCTGTAAAAGCTCCGCCACTTCCTTATACTTCAACCCTTCCTCCTTTACCAGCTTAAAAATCAACTGGCACCTGGGAGGAAGTTCATTTACGGCTGAGCGGATTTTATTCATCATCTCCGCAGAAATCATTTTTTGTTCAGGATCATGGTAAAGACTTCTAAATTCAATTGATGAGTCATTAATATTTATGGCACTCTTGTTTTTTGAATCGTTAAGCTCGTTGATACACCGGTTTTTAACTGCGGTGAACAGATAAAATTTCAAATTGTCAACCTTATCAAGCTGTTGACGCTTTTGCCAGATCTTTACAAAAACGTCTGATACAATTTCTTCAGCTAACTCTTTTGATTTTATAATTGAAATAGCAAATGGCACAAGTGAGGGGTAAAACAACAAAAACAGTTGTTTGTAGGCTTGTGTGTCGTCAAAGCAGGCTATAGCTTGTTGCAGCAATCGTATATTCTCAATCTTTCTCACAGAAATGCGCTGTAATGTAAATACTTTTTTAACAAACTCTTCCTTTTTTTTATCAGTTTTCCCGCCCTTTATGAGACACCAAATAAAAAAAATTTGCTGCTTGAAAAGTGAATTTCAGGAAACCTAAAAAATTCTTCTTACTTTTCTGATGAACCAACACTAACGTTATGGCAACCCGTCGTTACGAAAAAGCTTCCTGGTTTTTATTATTCCCCTGGTCGCTGGCATCTATCGTTCTTATTCTTTTATTCAATACCATACTCAGCGACTGGTTTGGCAGGAACTGGAGCTGGGTCACTTTAATACTCATCATTCCTGCGGCTATTTTCGAAAATTTTAAGGTGGGCTATTCTACCATGCAGGTCATGTTTTTGAAAATTCTTTTTTCTCTTTTCTCATTTCTAATTACAGGACTGGCGTTGGGAATTTCGCTGGCGGGATGGTATTATGAAAAATTTGAGCATGTATCAATTCCACGAGTTAATATCCCATGGTTTGTTCTGTTGGCTCTTGTTGTACTGCTTGCTGTCGAGGCAGTTCAAATCTTCAGTTTGTTAAAAGCGGTGAAGAGGGAGTTTTTACAATTTGACCAGGACAATTAAGGAGATTATAAAGATGAATTATGTATAGACATGGCCGATAACTCGTTAGTTACTCGCGGTATCGTTGCTTCCACCACCTTTCAATTTTGGGAAAAGCGATCTTAAACCATTCGGTATATTTTTCTGGTCCGCTTTGTAACTCATTTTTAATTTCTTCCATGGGCTTAAATAAATAATCACTTACTTCGGCCGGATTTATGCTGATCCCGCCTTCATGTTCACCAATAAAAACATGATCAAATTCATTTTCCATCAATCCGTTGGCAAAAGAGGCCTTATATGAAAAACTAAATATTTCTGTAAGAGAGGTGGTAAAGCCCATTTCTTCATTTAACCTTCGCAACGCAGCAAGCTCAGTTAGCTCTTGGGGAGCGGGATGACTGCAGCAGGCGTTCGACCACAAACCACCACTATGATATTTGTTGATAGCCCTCTGCTGTAACAGCATTTCGCCCTTCGAATTAAAAATAAAAATGCTTAGAGCACGATGTCTTAAACCTTTCCTGTGGGCCTCAATTTTTTCCATTGACCCAATGTCATTATCATTTTCATCAACCAATATTACCTGTTGATTATTCACCATTGACTACTGGCGATTGATTTAATACCTGCTGATTTGTTCCTTCAACAGTTTCCGGGCAAAATGAATGCGGCTTTTAATTGTTCCAAGAGGCTCGTTCAGCGCTTCAGAGATTTCATGATATTTATATCCTTCGAAATACAACAAAAAGGGAGTTTTAAAAATTTCGGGAAGCTGGTAAATGGCCTGGTAAATTTCTTTAAGCCTCAACCCGGTCTCTGCAGCGTTAGATATGGATGGCTGTTTATAGTTAAGGAGATAATCATTAGCAGTATTATCGAAGATAGTATGCTGCTTTGCTTTTCTGCGATAGTCATTTATAAAGATATTTCGCATGATGGTAAACAGCCATGCCTTTATGTTAGTGCCAACATTATATTTTTCCTGGTTAGCTAGTGCCTTATACAAGGTTTCCTGGAACAGATCTTTAGCCACTTCTGTATCCTTTGTGAGGTTCACAGCAAAAGGTTTTAGAAAATCTGCATTGTTCAACAAGAGTTTATCAAATTCCAAACTAGCCATAACAAAATTATTTAATAACTAAGCCTCCTAAATTAGGCAATCTGCAGCTGAAAAAAAGCAAATGATTGTTTAAACTTTAAATAAATTTCCGATCTGGTAAAAATGGTACAACTATGCTGCCAATTCCAGAAAATGGAAGTTATGGCAGGCAACGGGACTCCTCGACGAATTTAAAGAGTTGAGTTCTGAATTTTACCGGAATCGACAAGTTTTTGCAACGAAGAAAAAACGGAGGGATTTTTTAAGGCTTCGAGGTGCCTTATGTGATGAAGATCTGTTCCGACCAAGTCGTAATAGCCTTTTTTGGCCAGATAACGGGCAAGTTCCATAACTGAGTCGCTATAATAACCACTTAAGGAAAGGATGTTAAGTTGGAATAAATACCCTGCATCTTTTAACTCATCATAGAAGTTTTTATTATGTTCAAGATAAGTGTATCGTTCAGGATGAGCTATGACAGGCTGGTATCCCTGGATCTGCATTTCAAAAAGAACTTCTTTCAAATCGAACGAAGGGCTTGCCATAGAAAACTCCGTAAGCACCATATTATTTCCAAACGTTAATAATGGCTCTTTTTGATTTAATAATCCTTCCACATGGTCATCAATAAAATATTCCGCGGCCGCGTGTATTTCTATGTCTATTTTTTCCTCCTCCAATTTAATTTTTACTTCCTCCAATTTCTCAAGAATGACCTTCCGCGTATTTTTGTATATGTCCCACATAATATGCGGGGTTGTGATTAATTTTTTAAACCCCAGCTCTTTCATGCCTTTTATTAACCGGATAGAAGTTTCAACATTGGGGGAGCCATCATCAATACCGGGAATAAGATGAGAATGGATATCTGCATTTAATGAACTATAATCAGATTTATTTGAATTACTATTTTTCTTTTTGAAAAACATTACCGTTTTAAAACCTTATTTTCTAAAAATTCACGATATAAATTTCCCATATCTTTTGCTAATCTTTCTACGCTGAATTTCTCTTTTACATGATCCACTCCTTTTTTACCCAGGCACTGCTGCAGGTCATCATTTTCTACAAGTCGTAAAAGATTCTTTTCAAATCCCTTCGCATCATTCAGCCTTGAAAGTAAAGCAGTTTCATTTTCTATTACAATATCACTTATACCCCCCACGGCTGTTGAAACAATGGGTTTGCTGGCTGCCTGTGCCTCAATAAGGCTCACGGGTGTGCCCTCATTCAGAGAAGTGAGAGTAATTATATCCAATCCTGCGTTGATAACGTCAATATCGCTTCTCCATGACGTAAAAACTATCGAGGCCTTATCATTAAAATCATCAGTTGTGGTAAACGAAATATTTAATTGCCTCGTTTTTTCTTTCAAAGCTTCTCTTGTTTCTCCGTCGCCAATTATAAAAGCCTTAATTTTTCTTGTCGAATTTTTTATTACATAGTTGATTGCTTCCAGAAATAAAAGATGATTTTTTACCGGTACAAGCCTGCCAATAATACCAATGGCAATCTCATCTTCTTCAAGTTTAAATTCTTCTCGGAATTTTTTTCTTTTTTGTTCCCTGTTCTCGTGAAATTTGGCTAGCTCAAATCCAAGAGGAATAACTCTGAATTTATTTTCACCAGCGATCCTGAAATCTTTTGTCAGCTCTTTTTTTTGTTGATTGCTTATAGCAATTAACACGTCGGATTTTTTAGCGAGATATCTTTCAATATTAATAATGAATCGAGTCTTTAGCTTATTAAAATATGAATGAAAGACGTGACCATGGTAAGTATGGATAATCACCGGAACTTTTAATGCGCTCGCAGCTAATCTCCCAACGGTGCCGGGTTTGGCAGCATGCGTATGAACAATATCAGGCTTGAAATCTTTAATAATTTTTTGCACCTGTTTATATGCATTATAATCTTTGAAGGGGTGAATGAACCGACCCATATCGGGAATTAATATTGTCTTAATTCCCATTTCATCTGCCAAAAATTTTGCATCCTTTTCGTGATTTTCTTTTTCTCCAACGATAAGCAAGGTCTCAAATTCAGGGGATAGATATTTGGTAAGATATAAAACATTTAAAGTGGGTCCGCCAATAATAAGGCGGTTGTGAATTCGAAGAATTCGAGGCATCTCGTTCTACGGTTTTAAACTCTTATGGTCTAAAATTTTAATAAACTTTCAATAAAATTTTTATCACAATAATCAGTTATTTTTGAAACGTTCTGATAACACTTTTATTGATGAATGTTGCACAACTGACTCTATTGGATTTTGCTTTATTACCTTTTTATCTAGCTTTTGTATATCTTATAGCTTACAGGACACGAAATAACAAATATGGTCATAAACACCCATGGAGGAAATATTACATACCGACTTTAACAATCAAAATATGCGGCGCTATTTTCATTGGACTTATTTACGGTTATTATTATAAAGGAGGGGATACCTTTTATTATTTTAATCAAGCGCAGGTATTAAATAGCGCTTTAAATGAATCATTTGAGAAATGGGTTAATTTATTGTTTCATATTCCCTCCGCCAATGATGGTAATTATTATGAATATATCTCAAAAATGGAATGGTATACTGATCCATCATCTTATACAGTCGTATCTATAACTGCGTTTCTTAGCGTTTTTACCTTAAACACTTACCTACCTACAGCCATATTGTTTGCCTTTATTTCTTTCAGTGGTATCTGGGCTTTATTCAGAACCTTCGCTTCATTGTATCCACAGCTTACCCGGCCTGTCGCTATTGCTGTTTTGTTCATCCCCAGTGTGGTTGTATGGGGTTCAGGAATCTTTAAAGACACTATTTGCTTATTTGGCCTTGGCTGGCTTACTTACAGTACATTCAGATTTCTCGTACAAAAGGATTTCAGTTTCCGCAATATTATTTTGGCCATGTTGAGTTTTATTTTGATTGCGAATATAAAATTGTATATACTATTAGGGTTTACTCCGGCTTTACTTATGTGGATATTCTTTAATTATTCACAGGGCATCAAAAATAAGTCTCAAAAGATACTGGTTAACTTTATTTTTCTTGGATTTGTTGGTAGTGGATTCTTATTTTTTATGCAAAGATTTGCGAATGAATTAGGAAAATATTCTTTAGAAAAAGTTGCTCAAACTTCCTCTGTAACAAGAGAATGGATATATTATTCATCGGGTGATGAAGGATCTGGTTATGATCTTGGAGTTTTTGATCCTACAATAGCAGGAATGATTTCCAAATTTCCGCTTGCAGTGAATGTAACCTTATTTAGACCTTACATTTGGGAAACTAAAAAAATAATAGTGGCTCTTTCTTCACTGGAAGCCGTTCTTTTCTTAATTATTACCTTAAAAGTTTTATTTATGATTGGCCCTGTCAAAATCTGGAAAGCCATCAGTACGGATTCCACGATACAATTTTGTCTTATCTTTTCTATTATTTTTGCTTTTGCCGTTGGCATTTCATCTTATAATTTCGGCTCCCTTTCCCGTTATAAAATTCCCTGTATGCCATTCTACGCACTGGGGCTCATTTTGATTTACTATAAACATAATCCGACAAAAAAACCATTGCTTTCAATATTTAAAATATAATCTTAGTAAAAACAATATCATAAGGAAAGTAAAGATCGAAAGTGCTTAAGGTATGAATGTTTGTTTGTCTCAACGGAATATTTTTCAACAACGGTTTTTCGTCCTTCTTTTCCTATTCGTTTTCTTAATTCTGCAGATTCTACAAGATTAAAAAGTTTATCAAACCATTCATCTTCTGATTCAGCTAAAAGTCCATTTACTCCATCATTAATTATTTCCGTATTTACACCGACGGGCGACATGATGGTGGGTATAGCCATTCCCATATACTGAAGACCTTTTAAACCACATTTTCCCTTTGTCCACTCATCATTTGGTAGCGGCATGATGCCAATATCTATTTCTTCAAGATCTTTGATTTCTGTGTCCTCTTTCCAAGGCTGTCCTTTTATTTCAAGAACACTACTGCGGTAAGATGTGTCACCTATTACTTTAAACTTTACCCTGCTACCATAATGTTGTTTAATTCTCTTTAAAGCATGAATACGATATTCAAAATGTTGAATTGTTGAAAAACTACCGCTCCATCCAATACATACTGTTTCCGGCTCATTTTTTGAAACAGGATAATAAATTTTAGTATCAATAGTCGTCGGAATAATGACCACATTAGAATTAAACTGCAATGCATAGTCTGCCAGGTATTGATTTCCTGCAATAACCAGACCTGCTGCTCCGATTATTTCTTTGGTTTTACCAGCGTTTTTTAAAAAGCGCAGCGCTTTGTTTCCTTCAGAAACATTTTGTAGCCAAATACTATCATCAAAATCAAAAATTAAGTTTGTTTTTTCTCCAAATCTTTTTTCAAAAAATGCCGTACCTAACATAAAACATTCACGTTGTACAAAAACAATATCATATTTCCTTGCTTTGCTTAATTCATACAGCCGCCTCCAAAGACTTTTTAGTAATATGCCTGCCTTTGCAAAATACTCTCCATTTGCATAAAAGATTTTATCAGCTTTTTCATCTAGTAAAAATGAAATATCGCATTCGAAATCATTCTCTTTTAAATAATCAAGATATTGCTCAAACCTGAAACGTTGAGAAGGAGAACGATTCGGTCTATGTAAACAAACAAATAAGATACGGGGCATTGTTTAAACTTTTTCTAACCAAACTGCGGGCAGTTTTTCTGGTATTTCAATATTAGTAAAAGGATTACTCTTTCTTCCTCCAACTTTTATTGCCCAATGCGCCATTCGTTTTAATCCGTCATGTAACGATGTGAATGAACTGTCTTTAATCCCAAAAATAATTTTCGCTTTGGAATGATCGGAGTAAGCATGCATTACTTCATTTCTGGCAGGCAGGTATCGCAAATCCCCATCAATGCCCATTACTTCCATTACGGTTTTAGCAAGTTCTTCCACAGAATAATCCTTGTCTGCACCAATATTAAATACTTCATTATACGCGTTTGGGATATTTACAGAGTTGGCAACATAGGGTGCCACGTCACTAATATAGCTAAATGCACGTGTTTGTGAACCATCACCAAAAAT
>WNFX01010726.1_pt1 | contig 10558 bp, 7 predicted proteins | sample 5400111 | NCBI WGS metagenome assembly WNFX01 (sample SAMN13153363, study PRJNA577476) | soil metagenome | isolation source: 40 cm soil or saprolite under grassland replicate 1 | place: USA:California | collected 2016-06-15 | reverse complement strand
TTGGCCAGGGGCTCGTTGATCGCCTGGTCGTGAGAGGTGTAGAACGAGACGAGCTTCTCGACACGGACCGGTCGTCCTTGCTGGAGGTCAAAGCCCAGCGTCTGATGGGCGTAGTCCTCCATCCGATAGAGCCCGCGCTCGGCCTCCAGCTCACCCGAGTCTCCGTACACGCGCGTCCTTGCTGCCTCGGCCACGTAGATGCGGGACTGACGCGTCTGCGCGATCAGGGAGATGGTGTCCGGACACGGAGTCCGGCTCGCCACCGGATGCAGGTGGCGGCCCTCGAGTTCCCGGTAGCGGGTGACGCCCTGGTTGATGACGCGCGCGTCAAGCGCCGTGATGACCTCCACCGGGCCAGACCAGTTCTCGGCCGTGATGGTCCACTCCAGGGCCGCCTGGTGCATGTCGGCCATGCTGACGAAGCGCCTGCTGGAGAGCGTCGTCTCGCGACCCCGGCGGTCGCGGAAGCGAAGCCTGCGCATCACCGTCGCGTTGCGGAAGTCCACCTCGTGCCGGTAGCTCAGAAGCTCGACGTTCTTCAGGTTGATCGGCTCGTCGCCGCCGATGCGGAGCTTGAGCACGAGCCAGTTGGGAAGGTTGACCAGGTCCTCGTTGAGCACCGGGCGGCCGCCCATGATGGTCGTCTCCCGGTTGTAGCAGCCATGTGCGTAGGTGCCCGGATAGTGGACGTCGTCCACGTCGGCCCACTCGGCGCTGCCACGCGTGCAGAAATAGCCGTTGCCGGTCGAGGTCAGCACCTCCCGCAGCCTCTCCTGCTCGGGCTCGAAGGAGTCGTAGGCGAGCGTCCAATCCTTCGGATTGGGCTCGGATCCCCCGCCGGGCGGCGTTGGCTTCTCCTCCGCGAAGTCCAAGGCGGCGAGCCTGTTGAGGAACTCCTCCGCCTCCCCAATCGTGTTCAGCACATAGTCCGCGGCGGTGGTGCGGCCGACGGTCTCAGGGTCGTCGGCGCTCCCCACGAAGATGCCGATGCCGCGCCCCGCCAGGGCTCGGAAGGCGTCCTCGTCGGTGATGTCGTCGCCCAGATAGACGGGGACCACGTCGTCTCGGTCCAGCCCCAGCGCCTCGAGCAGGTAGAGCACCGCCTTGCCCTTGTCCCAGCCCAGCTTGGGCTGGATCTCAAAGACCATCTTGCCCGGCGTGACCTTGAGCTCCGCCGGGTGCTCGCTGAGGATGGCGTCAACGATCTCCTTGACGCGGGGGCGCTGTTCTTCCGGTACCAGGCGGAAATGAGCGGCCACCGAACTCTTCTTGGGCTCGACCAGGGCTCCCGGGAGGTCGGCCAGCTCGGCGCGAAGCCTTGCCTCCACCTCTCGCAGCAGGCCCTCGAATGACATGCCCTCCTCACGCTGTATGGACCCTCCGGCCGGGCTCCAGATGTCGAAACCGTGGCTGCCAGCCACGATCAGGTTGTCGAGGCCCATGAGCTCCTGCACAACCCTGCGGTCGCGGCCGCTGACCACGCCCACGGGGACTCGTTCGGCCAGCCTCCGCACCGCCTCACGCATGCTGTCCGAGATCACGGCGTCCTCCGGCCGATCGCGGATCGGAGTCAGGGTCCCGTCGTAGTCGAGGAACACGGCCGGCTGCTTGCCGGCGAAGCGCCGAGTCAGCGCCTCGCCCTCGCCGAGCACGTGCGGTAGGTCGCCGATCTGCCTCACCATAGTTGCTCGCCTGCCTTTGTGAGTCGCCTCCGCCGGATGCCCTGGCCGCCTGCCCTCAGCAAATGGTCGCCCGGGTCAAAGCTATTTTCGCTTATGTGCCAAAGGTTCACGAAAGCATCCTTCCTAAAAAATGCAATGGTAATTGCTTCAAAGAGTTCTTACATTCATTGCGTTTTTTGTTACGCTAGCAAGTCTTGCAGATTTTTGTTTTCGAGATTGTCCATGACCTTGTCTGCCTTGGGGAAACGCTCTTTCGGACCTATACCAAGAGCCATCATACCTGCAGCCTTGATTGCCTCAATACCAGCATTGGCGTCCTCGATACCCAGGCAGTCAACTACTGAGGTGTTAACGATACCAGCCGCAAAGACAAAGACATCTGGTGCTGGTTTGCCATTGACGACGCTGTTGCCATCGGCAATACCGTCGAAATACGAAGTGATTTCCAGTCGCTGTAGCACAGTTGTGGTGTTTCTACTGGCAGAGGCGATGGCAGTATTGATGCCTGCCTGTCGAATCTCCTTCAGCAGGTCTACACCGCCTGCTACCACTTCTTTAGGAGACATATTCTTGATAAGCTCTGTGTAGTAGCGATTTTTGCGGCCCATCATTTCCTGCATCTGCTCTTCGGACACTTTACGGCCTTTGAGCAGATACATGAGAGAATCGCGACGACCGACGCCACGTAGATGCGCGTCGTTCTCTTCCTGTGTGAATGGAATACCTTCATCGTCAGCCAGATGTTTCCAGGCTTGATAGTGGTATTCGGAGGTGTCGGTGAGGACACCATCCAGGTCAAAAATGATCGCCTTTGGTGTGTTCATGATGAAATAATTCTCCACAGTTGAGAACACTGTTCTCTTATAGTAGGAGGAAGTCAAATAAACTTTTAACTTCCACTTCATAAACGTATGAGACTAAAAAGAGGTGACAGAAGCACATCCTATGGTAGCATCTGATGCGGCTTCCTTCGTCACGGGTGCAGCGATGCTCATTGATGGCGGGTATACCGCGCAGTAGCACACTTTGCTCACTGCATTTCATATCACTATGATGTAGCTTAGCGGGGTTCGGCAGGGTATTACGTGTTGTATCCTCTCGTCAAATGCACTATGACTCTCTGCAAGCTGGCACTGACGAGCGTAGCGATATGGGTACGTGATTACTCTACACTCCAACTACCTGGTGCCAGTTCCACTATCGGTATGTAAAGATTCACCGTAGACGGGGCACTGTGAGCTTTCTTTGATTGTTTCTTCTTCTGATTGTTGGTCTGCTCTTGATTTCCAAGCTGCGCTAAAAGTGCAAGCTCCCGTTCTCCACGCTCCACTAATTGAGCTTGCCACTCATCCTTATACTGACGCAAGGTATGAACAAGCGTGCGTGCCACCAGCACATTGCGATACCACTTCTGGTTGGCAGGCACGATATACCAGGGAGCCTCATTCGTACTGCACCTGGATAAGGCATCCTGGTAGGCGTCCTGGTAATCGTTCCAGTACTTTCGCTCAGCCCAATCGGCAGTGGAGAGCTTCCATGCATCCGTTTGATTCTTCTGCTGGGCCAGCAGGCGTTTTTCCTGCTCGTCGTTGCTCATATGTAAGTAGAACTTGAGAATAATCATGTCATGCTGGGTCAGCAATCGCTCAAACTCGTTAATAGCGGCGTAGCGACGACTCCACGCCTCCTGTGGCAGCAAATTATGCACACGCACCACCAGCACATCCTCATAGTGGGAGCGATTGAAAATGCTGATCATGCCTCTGCCGGGCGTGACTCGATGCGCACGCCAGAGAAAATCATGTGCCCGTTCTCTGGTTGTCGGTCCCTTAAACGAACGCACCTCGCATCCCAGCGGATTGACCTGCGCCATGACATTGCGAATCGTACCATCTTTGCCGCTCGTATCCATCCCTTGCAGGACGATGAGCAGGCTGTGGTGCTGTGCCGCCGCCAACAACTGCTGTAATTCGCCGAGTTCTTCGCTGAGCTTTTCCAGCTCTGCCATCGCCAATGTGCGATCCGTCTGCTTATCAATAGAATCTGGATCGTAATCCTTCAGTTTGACTTTGCTGCCTTCATTCACCTTCCATGCGAGTTGCATCGTGTCTCTCCTTTCGAATGGTCGTCTTCACTTTTAAAGCGATGGAGTAGAATAGACGGAACCTGTATGAATCATCGCTGTGTCTCGTTCCGTTGATGGTGAGTAATCACATGGGCAACCACAGTTGGGAGCAACGTAGGGTTATCCACAATATGCTGAGGTGGGAGCAGTCCACTCGCGTGCAGGCGCTGGCGGGTGAGAGGAGTGCTGACGGCTACCACGTTCATTCCCGCTGCCAGTGCCGCCTTCACACCAGCAGGCGAATCTTCGATCACCAAACAATCTTTCGGTTGTACCTCCAATTCTCGGGCCAGCAGGAAATAGATCTCTGGATCAGGCTTGCCATGTTCGACATCGTCCCGTGCGGCAATAAAATCGAACGCACTAGACAAACCCAACACCTTGAGGACACGCTGTACCTGGTGATGATAAGACATTGTTGCCAGGCCGATACGCACACCGGAGTGGCGAACTTCTTGTAAGTAAGCGATGTTATGCAGGTACCTTTGGCTCAGCAACAACGCTGGATCGTCCAGCATAGCCGCGTAGATACGTTGTCGCACCTGGACAAAGACTTGCCAGGGAGCACTCACACCGAACTCTGCCATACGTGCCTGAGCTGCGCCCTCTAGTCCGAAGCGCTGCATTAATCCTGCTGCCACCTCCTGGCGCGATAGGCCGACAAAGTCCTTAAAGGCCTCCACTACGTCCGCTTCGCGCAGTTCGGGACGGAGTTCAACAGCGGCTCGTGCATAGGAGATCCCTTTGAGTTCCTCCGTCTCCACCAGGGTCCCATCTAGATCAAAGATGACTACCTGAATCATAGAAGCACCTCTCTTCCTTTCGATCACCGAGAGCCTGGACTATCTTGAGAACCAGGCGTCCAGCGATGTAGATCAATTGGGATTGACTTCCCTTTGTGCTTGATAGTGAATGCCAGGTGCGTCCAGCGATCAGGTCACCTGGGATGTGTCGTGTAGCCCTCGGCAGTGACGTCGAGGCCCGCCATCCTTGTAGCCTCCTGGTGAGGGTTGGGAAATACAACACGTCTGCATGAAACCTTATAGGGAGGGATTTGAGGCAAGAGATCACGGATACCTTCTATCTGATCTCCTGCTTCGATTTCTACGCATTCATACGCTCTTCTGGATCCGGTGGAAAGGACGAACACGCACTCATGCCTTGCGAGCTTCCTCAAAGCTGGTAATCCATTCTGTAAAATGGCGGCCAATGTGCTTGACCGCCTCTTCTCTAGAGAGACGCTTTGCCTCAAAATCGATAAGAGCACTCCAGAAACTGGTTCGTCCCACAGCAAAACCAATGAACCCAGGAACGCTCGCAGCTGTCTTCAGCCAATGCACCACTCTATCTTGATCCGCGCCACGACCGAGTACAATGAGGCCGACATTGCTCCGTCCACCACGCTGGGCGATCTCCACCAGCTTGACACAGTCTTCCTGGCGATCGAGTCCTTCAACTTTCCACACATCTGGCTCAACACCGGCATCCTGGAGGGTCTGTATCGTTTCCATCATGAGCGTCGGGCGTACCTGAATATCATAAGCATTCTTGTCGCCTTCAAGCCGTTCAAGTTGGATCAGTTCGGGTGGAACCAGCAGTTCGAACATGAACAACTGGTGTGTCTGCTGAAGATAGTCGGAGAGTTGTTTGAGTCGTCTGTTCTGACGCAGGTTGAGGGCCGCATCCCCTTCAGGATTAGAGCGCACGAGCACTTTCGCGAAGGTCGGATGGAATGCTTCAATGTGTTGAGCAAAGTCCTCATACTCGAACTCGAACTCCACCTGTCCACTCTTCTCAGTCGATACAGCAGTGATAAATCCCTTACTTGCGGCGTCGCGCAAGATAGCGGAACCGAATTCCTCGTCAACGAGAATGCCAGCGTGATCCTTTGGCACCTGGTCGGCGATGGCTTGCTGAAAACCTTCATAGATGACGTGTTTGCTATCCGCAACGGTAACCATCTGTTCCACATTGAGAGGCTCTTTCCAACCAAAGAGTCCTGACACATAGGACGCACGATGGTCAAATGGGAGGATGTAGAGCGGCCTGGTATATCCCGTGATCATGAGCATATCTTCCTTTCTGTCTGTGTCCATGCATGGGCAATAGCCTTGATGAATAACGTACAAAAATTGCCGAAAGGCCACATAGCGTTACGCATAAACAGGAAACGCTCACCTTGTACAGAACTCGACTAGCTATGGAGACCCTCCGCCTCCAATTGATGGCCCACCAGTGCGCGATACTTTTCCACCTGGGCGCGGGTGTAGTCACTGGACCAACCGAGTTCGTCAGCTATCAGAGCAGCGACCTCTGGGGCAATGCCTGCACCACGATCGGCATCCTCCAGGATGATCCGCGTGCGACGGGCTAACACATCCTCCAGCGTCATCGCCATCTCGGCCTGGCAGGCGTACACAACTTCAGCGAGCAGATAGGGTAAATCGGATAGAAGACGCTTGCCCAGGCGCTCATCCTTCTCGATCAGGTCGAGAACAGCGTGGGCATTGCTGCCGAAGGTAAAGGCGAGATGCTCTATGCTATCCTGCGCTAGTTCCAGCTGCTGGCCTCGTGCCTCGATTGCGTGCCTGGTAGAGCGCCAACCAATCGCCCCTGACAGCAGCAGTTTCTGCGTGGGATGGGAGGTGGGCATACCGTCGCGTTTGCTCAACACATCGACGGTATCCTGGGCCATACGCCGGTAGGTCGTCAGCTTGCCGCCTACAATCGTGACCATGCCGTTGACTTCCTGCAACACAACATGGGTGCGCGACAGTTCTGCGGCTCGTGCGCCGCGGGATTTAACCAGTGGTCGGTAGCCGGCATAGACGCTCAGGATATCATCGTCGGTCAGATCGGCCTCAAGGTACTTGTTCACATGTTTCAAGAGATAGGCGATATCTGCCGGGCTGGCCTGAGGGTCGTCAAGGTCGCCAGTGCCGGTATCAGTGGTGCCGATGATGGCTCGCGCACTCCAGGGGATAATGTAGAGGATGCGCCCATCTTCGGTCTCAGGCAAGACGACCGCCGTATTGCTGATGCGCAATCGCTCGCGGGCGACCACCAGGTGGATGCCTTTGCTCGGCTCGACTGTTGCCTTCGACTCGTCGCCGGTCAAGGCCGCTACCTGCTCGGCAAAGACGCCTGTCGCATTGATGATATGGCGTGCCGAGACGGTCACTTCCTGCCCGGTCAGCACATCGCACACGACGGCACCATTGAGCTTGCCATTGGCACGGGTAAAGCCGGTGACCTGCGTATAATTGGTCACGACCGCCCCGAACTGGGCGGCAGTGCGCAGCACGGTGACTGTCAGTTGTGCATCATTGGTCTGCGCATCGTAGTACAGCAGTGCTTTTTTGAGTCCAGCATGACGCAGCTTCGGCACGCGCCGTAGCGTCTCTTCGGCACTGATGCGCTTATGGCGACCGATGTTGAGCCTGCCAGCCATCAAGTCGTACATCCACAGGCCGATATCGAGTACCAGGGCCAAGCCAAAGTCGGTAGGCGGCCTCACCGGCAAACTACTGGGCCAGGGCATATGCTCATAGACCGGAATGACAAAGGGCAGTGGTCGCACCAGGAACGGGGCATGACGGACCATCAGCCCGCGCTCGATCACGCCTTCCCGAATCATCGCGAAGTCAAATTGGGGCAGGTAGCGAATGCCGCCGTGGGCGAGCTTGGTGGATTTGCTACTGGTGCCACTGGCGAAATCGGCTTTTTCCACCAGAGCAACCCGATAGCCGCGTGCGGCGGCATCCAGGGCGACGCCCGCCCCGGTGATGCCACCTCCGATCACCAGCACATCAAACTGCTCCTGGTCCAAACGTTCTACATACGCTGTTCGTGCAGCGGCTGCTAAAGATTCCATAGCGTTTCTCCTGGTCCGGTTTCATCACCAACTGCCTCTGTGAGAGGTCACCCACGATCGTAGCTAGCAATCACGATGTCCACCTCCGTCGGATTGCTGGCTGCTGATGAAGGCCAGTTTGGCATCATTTCTATGAAGTAGAGAGAATTGGTCAGGCACCGCCCTCGTACTTGAATGAAAGCTCTAGCTTCACCCGGTACGTCAAGGTCTTTCCCTCGATATGGACATCCTGCTCGATAATACGAGCGACGCGCAGGTCGCGCAACGTCCGTGATGCCTCCGCGATTGCGGCTGCTGCCGCCTTGTCTCACGATTCTGTGCTGGTGTCTACCAGCGCGACCACTTTGTACACACTTTCTGCCATGATGTTCTTCCTTTTTGACTTGCACCAGGTCGCAGGGGTCGAAAAAGGGTGATCCGCTGGTAAAGAGAGGATCACGCACCTCCTCGCTCGGGGTGAGGGTGCAGGCTATGCGATTGGCGCAAGAACGTAAGCTTTTCGTCTGACATGAAGATTTCCTGAACAAGAACAATCGTTAGTTCAAGTATGTCCATTGCTCCGTCAAATGTCAAGGTAAAAAAGGCTCTCCCGCATCTCCTGGGCAAAACTAAGCTGATCTAGCCAGCACACGGTGTCGTAAGAGGTCAAAGCCCGCTTGCCCATAGGATTGCCTCTTGAGCAGCTTCAGGCGAAGAATCTGCCCTTCCACTTGTCCTTGACTCCACGGATAGCTGAGAGCGGCAAACACAGCAGATTGGTCGCGTCGGATCCCTGCGACAAAACTGCCCAGTTCTGGTATCCCGCTGTCGATGGCTTGCCCTAACCAGGGTTCTAAGGCTTTGGCATTGCTGGTGCGGATCACCTGGGCGAATGCTTGTGCCAGCAGACACGCCGTGTTCACTTCTGGATGTGCCTCGAGGACGATGTCCCTCTGGCGCCGCTTCTCCTGCGAGAGTTTCTCCTGCCGACTCAGGATGAGCCAGGTCGCCCGACGACTGGAGGGGGCGCTGGGCTGCCAGCGCTGTTGCCGAGAGGTGCTGACTGGGAACTGGCGTCGCGGTCCGGTCCGTGGCTCTGTCTCGTCTCGCAGTTCAGAGAGGTAGGCCCGCACCGTCGTTTCCGAACCACGAAACCCTTGTGCCTGGATCGCGCGGTACAGTCGAGCTGCGTTATGGTCTCCCGCCTCCCATTGGCTCTGCAGGTAGGAGAGATAGGGCGTCAGCTTGCGACGACGATCACCGCGAGGACGGGCCTCGGGGAACCGCTCGGCCTGAGCGAATTTGGCCACCGTCTTTTTATGCATGCCCAGCATGCGGGCAATGGAAGCAAAACTCCAGCCTTGCGCATGGAGCTTGTGCACTTCCTGATAGCGTGCCAGGCGCCGGTCGCGGCGGGACTGGTGGATACGCTCTGCGTGCGAGATGACGACGGGCGCAGGGACTGCAGGAGTGTGCTCCGGTTCCTGCTGTCTGCTGAAGGCGCGCTTGATGGTGTCATGATGGCGCGCCAGCACCATATCTCGTGCCGCCCCCAAATTGCGTAATAGGTGCCAGCGATCGGCAATCTGGGTGGCTTTGGGCGCGCCTTTGGCGGCTCCATCAGCGAAGGTTCCCGCACGGTCGCGCGTGATCAGCTTGACGCTCTTATGCTGCTTGAGCCAGGCCGCAAAGGAGTCTGCCGAAGCGTCCTCTAGCACATCGATCGGGGCATGACGCTCCAGGTCAACCAGCATGGTGCCATAGCTCTGCCCCTTGCGCCACGCCCATTCATCCACCCCTAACACTTCCACCGGCGGGGACGCGGGCAAAGCAGCATGACGCACCAGGCGCAAGATCGTATCAGCACTACACGCCATCCCCTGCCGCTTGCTCACCTGCGCTCCCGCTTCGCCACCGACGACCTCGCCGAGTGCACGCAGGCTCTCTCGCAAGCGCGAGGTGCGCTGAGCGTGAGGCAACAGGAGGTTCGGCATAGGTTCAGCGAAGGTCTTACGAGAGCAAAGCGCATTCGCACAGCGAAAATGGCGCACGTGTAAGACCAGCGAGACGGGCCGCCCGCTGGAAGGTAAGTCCATCGGCGAGCGCGTGTAGTAACTGTGCACGCGTGATGACGGCTGCTGGCAGTCGGGACAACACACGGTTGGGGACGTGGCTCGAGCAGTGATAACGATTTGGTTCTCGGTTCTGGTGATCTGCTCCACGCAGAATCCGGGAAGCTCGGGTAAGAAAGCCATTGGGGACACGGGTAGAGACTCTTTTCTTCAAGAGGGGAATAGTGGTGAGGCATGCTCACCTTTCATTATAGCACATTCTTTAGCCCAGGAGATGCGGGAGAGCCAATTATACACTGGCGTTAATACTAGGCTGGCTGATACAAGAACACAGGCGAGAACTCCACCCCATAGATCGCGTCGAAACTGCCATTCGGCGGTCTGCCCTCTGTCACGGCCATCCGGCACCGGATACCGATACCTGGCTGACCAACACCTGTCCGGTCCGGGCTGCGACCGCCTCATTCACCTGCTCGATGCCGCGCCACTCGGCCGCCAGCAGGAACAGCGTCTTGCGGTCCGCTCCGCCGAGCATGGCGGCGAAGATTGCACGGTCGTACTCGATCCGTTGCAGCACCTCGCCGCCCTCGCGGACTCGCACGACTGCACCTGCTGGGGTACCGACACGTCTGGTGTGGACAAAGGTGGCGGCCGTCCCTACCCAGACGGCGCCTTCGGCATCCATGCAGATGCCGTCGGGGGCCAGGCTCTCGGCCCACACTCGCCGGTTGGACAGGCTGCCATCGGCTTCGATATCGAACGCGATGAGCCGCCCGGTGAAAGATTCGGAGATGATCAGCGTCGCGTTATCCGGCGTGATCACCAT
>WNFX01007080.1_pt1 | contig 10558 bp, 9 predicted proteins | sample 5400111 | NCBI WGS metagenome assembly WNFX01 (sample SAMN13153363, study PRJNA577476) | soil metagenome | isolation source: 40 cm soil or saprolite under grassland replicate 1 | place: USA:California | collected 2016-06-15 | reverse complement strand
TGTCGCGCGTGGTGAAAGCGCTCGCTCACGACGAGGGCAGCTGCGCGCAGTCCTGCGTCCGCATCGCCCACCCGCATCTGGATGAGCGCGACGTTGTTGGAGTCGCTCGAGGAGAAAAGACGCGGCGCGCCCGCGGCGAGGGCGGCGTCAGCCGAGGTGACGGCGGGAAGCGGCTCGTACTCGACGACGATGCGCTCGAGGGCGTCCTCGGCGACGTAGCGGCTCTCCGCCACCACGAGAGCCACCGGCTCGCCGGCATAGCGCGCCACGCCGCGCGCGATGGCCGGCTGCAGAAACGTGGCGGTACCGTCGGGCGCGGGCACGCGGTTGGGAATGACGGCTGCCTCGGGAACATCCGCGGCCGTGAGGACGGCGAGCACGCCGGGCATGGCGAGGGCGGCGCGCGTGTCGATCCCCACGATGCGCGCGTGCGCGTGGGGGGAGCGCAGCACCGCTGCCTCCGCCATGCCGGGCAGGCGCACGTCGCCCACGAAGCGGCCGCGCCCCGTGAGGAGACCTTCCGCGCCAAGCCGGGTCAGGGGCTCGCCGATCACGCGCGGCTGTCCCGTTCGTGCTCGCGAAGGACGACGACGCCCGCCTCTTCGGTGCCCTCGGGATCGTCCCAGTGCCGCCAGACGTGCAGGCTCATGGCGCCCATTCCGACGAGGACGGCCGCGGCCATGAGGGCTCCGCCCACGTAGGGCAGCTGGTTGATCAGCGCCATGACACCGAGAGCCACCACCAGGCAGAGCACCCCCACGAGCTTCGAGCGCCGGGCGCGCGGGAAGAAGGCCTGCGCGCCCACCTCACCGAGAAAGAAGGCGGCCACGAGGAAGCCCATGAGGAGCGAGACGAGATAGGAGAGAAAGAGGATGAGCCCGAGGGGAATGCCGAGAATGGTGAACATGATCAGGATGGCGACCACGGGCACGGTCACACACAGGAGGGCGCCTAGGCCGAGGCTCTTGAGGGGATCCGAGCCGATGGTCTGCGCGGCCAGCCGCGTGAAGCCCGGGAAGAGGAGGAAGAGCGCGATGGCCGTCACGATGAGCCCGATCACGAAGAGGAGCCGGGAGACGGTGAAGAGGGCCGCGCCCGTCCGCGCGAGCGCGCGCGGGAGCTCGGGCAGGTTGTGGGTGATCGAGCCCTCGATCTGCGCCTTGGGCGAGATCCGGGCATCGCGGGGGCTCCAGTAGACGAGATGGCCCTTGATGCGGGCGGAGGGCAGCACCTCGATCTCCTGGGCCACCAGCTCGACGTCTCCTTGCACCTCGCCTCCGATCACGACGACGGCGCCGGCGGCGTAGAGCTTCTTGGCCACCGTCCCCGCCATGCGCACCTCGCCCCCGACCAGGCGGGCGCGACCCTCGATGACGCCGTCGGGGGTGACGACCACGGTGCCCCCGCCCGCGTTCACGTTGCGTGCGACGCGCCCGCTGATGGTGACGGCGCCGCCCGCGGCCCGCACGTTGCGCATGACGGCGCCCCCGATCTCCACGGAGCCGGCCGCGACGATCAGATTGCCCTGCACGCGCTTGCCGTTGACGACGCGGCCGCCCCCGGCGACCAGATCGCCCTCGACATCGGCCTGGACATCGACGCCTCCGCCGAAGGCGTAGAGGTCGCTGGCGACGGCGGGGCCCTGCCTGACCACGGTCTGGCCCACGGTGGGGTCGGCGGCGCCCGCGAGGGCGGGGGACAGGAGGAGCAGGACAAGCGCCGTCATTCCCGAGGCCCGTCGATGAGGCATCGGGGCAGTCTCTGCTTGGATCGTCGTCCTCGTCAAGCCAGGCGGGCGAGATACGGCAGGTTGCGATACTGCTCCTGGGCGTCGAGGCCGTAGCCGACCACGAAGACGTCGGGGATCTCGCGGCCGACATAGTGGACGGTGACGTCGGCGGGCCGCTCGCGCTGCTTGACCACGAAGGCGCACACCTTGAGGGAGGCGGGCTTGCGCGTCTGGAAATTGCGCAGCAGATAGGAGAGGCTGAGTCCCGAGGCGCAGACGCCCTCCACCACGAGCACGTCCTTGCCCTCGAGCGGCTCGTCGAGATCCTTGCGGATGCGCACCACCCCGGAGGCGGTGACCTGCCCGTAGGGCACGATGGAGATGAAGTCGAGGGTGGCGGGGATGGTGACGGCGCGCATGAGATCGGCCAGGAAGACGGCGGCGCCCTTCAGGACCCCGATGACGTGCAGGGACTTGCCCGCGTAGTCGGCCGAGATCTGGGCGCCCAGGCGCGCCACCTCGGCCTGGATGGCCGCCTCGTCCATCAAGAGCTCGCCGACGCCGTCGTGAACGGCTCGCATCATCCGAACCGCGTCGCCTGCACGAACTCGCGGGACTGCCGGATGGCCGTGGCGTTCACGAGGCCCGCCGTCTCCCACTCGTCCAGGCACTGCGTGATGGTCAGGATGGAGTGCAGGGTATAGCCCTTGGAGGCGAGGAGCTCCCGGCCGCCCTGCTCGCGGTCGATGAGGATGACGAGGTCCTTGACCATGAGCCCAGCCTCCTCCAGCACCTCGATGGCTTCGAACTTGCTCGCGCCGTCGGTGATGATGTCGTCGATCAGCACCACGCGGTCGCCCGCCTCGTAGATGCCCTCGATGCGACGCTTGGTGCCGTAGCTCTTCTCTTCTTTGCGCGGGTAGATGAGCGGCAAGTTGCCCTCGAGGCTGGCCGCCACGGCCAGGGGCAGTCCCGCATACGGGATGCCCGCGATCCGGTCTCCCGCGCAGCGGCTCACCTCGGCGGCCATGAGGACGCCGATGCGGCGCAGCACGTCGGGAAAGCAGATGACCACGCGGAGATCGATGTAGAACGGCGACTTGACCCCGGACTTGAGGGTGAAGTCACCGAAGCGCATGGTCCCGATCTCGAAGAGGCGGCGGATGAGGGTGGCGTGCTCGCGGGTGGTGGTCATGCGCGCATCTCCTCGAGGATGGCCGCGGCGGCCTTGGCGGGGTCGGCGGCGGCGGTGATGGGTCGCCCGACCACGAGGTAGTCGGCCCCCGCAGCCGCGCGCGGCGTGGCGATACGCGACTGATCGTTCGTCTCGCTTCCCGCGGGCCTCACCCCCGGCGTCACGATGGCCCAGCGCGCGCCCATGGCCCGCCGGATCGCCGCGATCTCGTGGGGGGAGGCGACGTTGCCGTCGAGCCCCGCCTCCTGCGCGAGCCCGCAGAGATGGAGCACGTGGCCTTCGACGGAGGAGGCGACGCGGAGCTCGCTCGCGAGTGCCTGGCGATCGAAGCTGGTCAGCACGGTCACGGCAAGGACGAGCGGCCGGGGCAGCGAGAGCGTCTGGGACGCTTCCCGCGCGCCGTGGGCCGCCGCGCGCATCATGGCCCGGCCGCCCGAGGCGTGCACGTTGAACATGAAGACGCCGAGCCGCACCGCTTCGCGGGCGGCTCCCTCCACGGTATTCGGGATGTCGTGGAACTTGAGGTCGAGAAAAACCTCGCCCCCGCGCTTTCGCACCGCCTCGACCGCGGCGGGGCCGACGGCGGTGAAGAGCTGCGAGCCGATCTTGAAGCGACGCGCCGTGCCGTGGAGGGCGTCCACGAGCGCGGCCGCGCGGTCGAGGGAGTCCACGTCCAGGGCGACTATTAGGCGATCCGCGGGAAGGCGGTCTTCAGGGGCGCGCGGCATAGTAGTCCTGGAGCGATTGCACGCTCATCTCTCCCTTGAGCAAGGCCTCGATGCCGCCGATGGCGGCCTGGGCGCCGTCCACTGTCGTGTAGTAGGGGATGTTCTGGGTCACGGCCGTCCGGCGGATCAGATAGGAGTCCTTGCGGGCCCGGCCGTCTTCCGGCGTGTTGAAGACCAGCGCGATCTCGTTGCGCTTCATGAGGTCCACGATGTTCGGGCGCAGGCTCTCGTTGACCTTGTAGACCAGCTCGACGATCATGCCCTGGCGCATGAGGAGCTTGGCCGTGCCCGCCGTGGCCACGAGCGAGAAGCCCATCTCCGCCAGCCGCTTGGCGACCTGGAGCACCGCGCGCTTGTCCCGGTTCTTCACGGAGAGGAACACCTTGCCGGAGGTGGGCAGGGGCGAGTTGGCCGCGATCTGCGACTTGACGTAGGCCTTGCGGAAATCGCGATCGATGCCCATGACCTCGCCCGTGGATTTCATCTCGGGGCCGAGGAGGACGTCGACCCCGGGGAACTTGATGAAAGGGAAGACGGCCTCCTTGACCGCGAGGTGGGCGACCTCGCGCTCCTCCGCGAAGCCGAGCTCCCGCAGCGAAGCCCCCAGCATGACCTTGGTGGCGAGCTTGGCCAGGGGCACGCCGATGGCCTTGGAGACGAAAGGCACGGTGCGCGAGGCGCGCGGGTTCACCTCGAGGACGTAGACCGTCTCGTTCTTGATGGCGAACTGGATGTTGAGGAGCCCGAGGACGTCCAGCTCCTTGGCGAGGGCGCGCGTCTGGGCCTTGATGCGGTCGATCTGGTCGTCGCCGAGGGAGTAGGGGGGGAGCGCGCAGGCGGAGTCGCCCGAGTGGATCCCCGCCTTCTCGACGTGCTCCATGACGCCCCCCACGACCACGCGCTCACCGTCGGCGATGGCGTCCACGTCGATCTCCAGAGCATCCTCGAGGAACTTGTCCACGAGGATGGGATGCTCGGGGCTGACCCGCACCGCCTCCGTCATGTAGCGCTGCAGGTCCTCGCGGTCGTAGACGATCTGCATGGCCCGGCCGCCCAGCACGTAGGACGGGCGCACGAGCACGGGGTAGCCGATGCTCTGGGCGATGCGCTCCGCCTCCTCGTAGGAGCGGGCGGTGGAGCCGGGCGCCTGCTGGAGGCCGAGCTCGGCGAGGAGCGCCGCGAAGCGCTGGCGGTCCTCGGCGCGATCGATGGCGTCGGGCGGGGTGCCGAGGATGGACACCCCGGCGCGCTCGAGCGGCACGGTGAGCTTCAGCGGCGTCTGGCCCCCGAACTGGACGATGACCCCGCGGGGCCGCTCGCGCTCCACGATGTTCATCACGTCCTCGAACGTGAGCGGCTCGAAGTAGAGGCGATCGGAGGTGTCGTAGTCGGTGGAGACCGTCTCCGGGTTGCAGTTGACCATGATCGCCTCCACCCCCGCTTCCTTGAGGGCGAAGGCGGCGTGGACGCAGGCGTAGTCGAACTCGATGCCCTGGCCGATGCGATTGGGCCCGGAGCCGAGGATCACCACCTTCTCGCGCGGGGTGGGGGGCGCCTCGTCCTCTTCCTCGTAGGTGGAGTAGAGGTAGGGCGTGTGCGCCTCGAACTCCGCGGCGCAGGTGTCCACCATCTTGAAGGTGGCGCGGATGCCCGCCCGCAGACGCGCCGCGCGCACCTCGGCCTCGCTCCCGCCCACCAGCTCGGCGATTCGCCGATCGGCGAAGCCCATCTGCTTGGCCCGGCGCAGGACGTCGGGCTGCTCGAGGCCCGCCCCGCGGATCGTCTCCTCGAAGAGGACGATCTCGCGGATGTTCTCGAGGAACCAGGGATCGATGGCGGAGAGCTCGTGCATCTCCTGCGTGGACATCCCGCGCCGGTAGCCCTCCGCGAGCGCGAAGCAGCGCTCCGCCGTGGGAATGCGGATCTTTTGCTTCAGCGACTCGACGTCGGCGGGCGCGGGGTCCATCACGAGCCCCCAGCGGTCCTGCTCGAGCGAGCGCACGGCCTTCTGGAGGGCTTCCTTGAAGGTGCGGCCGATGGCCATGGCCTCGCCTACCGACTTCATCTGCGTGGTCAGCGTCTGGTCCGCCTCCGGGAACTTCTCGAACGCCCAGCGCGGGAACTTGACCACGCAGTAGTCGATGGCAGGCTCGAAGGAGGCGGGCGTCTCGCGGGTGATGTCGTTCCGCAGCTCGTCGAGCGTGAAGCCCACCGCCAGTTTCGCCGCGATCTTGGCGATGGGGAAGCCCGTGGCCTTGGAGGCCAGGGCGGAGGAGCGCGACACCCGCGGGTTCATCTCGATCACGACCATGCGCCCGTCGGCGGGATTGATCCCGAACTGGATGTTCGAGCCGCCCGTCTCCACGCCGATCTCGCGGATGATGGCGAGGGAGGCGTCCCGCATCCGCTGATACTCCTTGTCCGTCAGGGTCTGGGCGGGCGCCACCGTGATCGAGTCGCCCGTGTGCACGCCCATGGGGTCGAAGTTCTCGATCGAGCAGATGATGACGACGTTGTCCGCGAGGTCGCGCATCACCTCGAGCTCGAACTCCTTCCAGCCGATCACGGATTCCTCGACGAGCACCTGGCCGGCCGGGCTCTGCTGGAGGCCCCACTTGACGGCGGTCTCGAGCTCCTCGGGATGGTAGGCGACGGAGCCGCCCGTGCCCCCGAGGGTGAACGACGGCCGGATGATGAGCGGGAAGCCCATGCGTCCCGCGCGCACGCCCGCTCTCGCCTCCTCGGCCGTGGTGGCGAAGAAGCCGTTGGGCATCTCGAGCCCGATCCGCGCCATGGCCGCCCCGAAGAGATTCCTGTCCTCCGCCGTCCTGATTGCAGGCAGCTTGGCGCCGATCAGCTCGACGCCGAAGCGATCGAGAGTGCCGTCCTCGGCCAGGGCCACCGCGAGGTTGAGGCCGGTCTGGCCGCCCACCGTGGGCAGCATGGCCTGCGGCCGCTCGCGCTCGATGACCTTGGCCACGAACTCCGGGGTCAAGGGCTCGATGTACGTGCGGTCGGCCATCTCGGGATCGGTCATGATGGTGGCCGGGTTCGAGTTGACGAGTACCACCTCGAAGCCCTCTTCACGGAGGGCCTTGCAGGCCTGGGTGCCGGAGTAGTCGAACTCGCAGGCCTGCCCGATGACGATGGGCCCCGAGCCGATCAGGAGGATTTTTCGAATGTCAGAGCGTTTCGGCACTGGGTTCCTTTTGGACTCGCGCAGGACGCGCCTGCGGGATCAACTCAGCTCTCGTCTCGCGCCGGCCGGGCCGTCGCTCAACTCGAACAGCAGGGCAGCGTCTCAGCTCGAAAATCAACTTTCCACCTGCCCGTAGACGATGGAGATCTCGGGCGCCGCTTCCTCGCGCTTGTACAGCACGTCGTCGAGACGGCCCGAACCGATCCAGAGCGTCTCCCCGTTGCCCCAGAGCTTCTCGCCGAGCACGCTCATCCGCTTCTCGACGCGCTCCTTGACGGCATGGGACTCCATGGCGAGCTCGCTCTCCGTGGTGAAGGTGGCCCACTCCGGCTTCTGGCCGGTCTCTTCGGTCTTGCGGTACGAGATCAGATATTTGGGCATTGGCGATCAGCCTCCCCTATCCATGAGGTCGATGAACCGCTGGAACAGGTAGTGGGAGTCGTGAGGCCCCGGCGAGGCCTCGGGGTGGTACTGCACGCAGAAGACCGGCAGCTCCCGATGCCGCATGCCTTCGGAGGTGCCGTCGTTGAGGTTCACGTGAGATTCGACGAGCCCGGCCTTCTCCACTGACCGGGGATCCACGCTGAAGCCGTGGTTCTGCGCGGTGATCTCGACCCGCCCGGTCTCGAGGTCCTTCACGGGATGGTTGGCGCCGTGGTGACCGAACTTGAGCTTGTAGGTGCTGCCCCCGAAGGCCAGGCCCAGGATCTGGTTGCCGAGGCAGATGCCGAAGATCGGCAGCTTGCCGATGAGCCCGCGCACCGATTCCACGAGGTACGGCACGGCTTCGGGATCGCCGGGGCCGTTGGAGAGAAAGAGCCCGTGGGGCTTTCTCTCGAGGACGGCCGCGGCGGGTGTGTCCGCGGGCACCACCTCGACCTCACAGCCGAGCGAGGCGAGCTGGCGCAGGATGTTCCGCTTGATCCCCGAGTCATAGGCCACGACCCTGAAGCGCGAGGTGGGCGGCCGCGTGTAGCCGCGGGCGATGTCCCAGCCACCCTCCGTCCAGCCATGGGCCGTGTCCACCGTGACTTCGCTGACGAGATCGCGACCGATGAGGCCCGGAAGCGCGCGGGCCCTGTCGGCCAGTCGCGCGGGGTCGACCTCGACCGTGGAGATCACGCCTTCCTGGGCGCCCTGATCGCGCAGATGCCTCGTGAGCGCGCGCGTGTCTATGCCCTGGATCCCCACGATGCCCTGCTCGCGCATGTAGTCTTCGATGGCGACGCGCCCGCGCCAGTTGGAGGGATACGGGCAGGCCTCTTTCACGATGAAGCCGTTGACCCAGGGCCGCCGTGACTCGACGTCCTCCGGATTGATGCCGTAGTTCCCGATGAGGGGATACGTCATGCACACGATCTGCCCGCGATAGGACGGATCGGTCATGATCTCCTGATAGCCCGTCATGGAGGTGTTGAACACGACCTCGCCGTGCGCCTCGCCGCGGGCGCCGCAGGCCTCGCCCGTGAAGACACGACCATCCGCCAGGGCCAGGAGCGCGCGCGTCATGGCGAGACGACCTTGCCGCCCACGATGGTCATGACGGGCGCGCCCGTGCCGGTGGCGCCGGCGAAGGGCGTGTTGCGCGCGCGCGAGCGGAACCTGGCGGGCTCGACGGTCCACGGCCGCTCGAGGTCGAGCACCGTGATGTCGGCGGGCGCGCCCGCGGCCAGGCTGCCCCCCGGCAGGTTCAGGAGCCGCGCGGGCGCGGGCGAGAGCCGCTGCACGAGGGTGGGGAGATCCATGCGTCCCCCGCGCACGAGCCGGTCGAGCAGGAGGGGCACCGCCGTCTCCAGCCCGATCACGCCGTTGGCGCAGGCGCCGAACTCGTCTTCCTTTTCGGACAGCGCGTGCGGAGCGTGGTCCGTGGCGATGCAGTCGACGGTGCCGTCGAGCAGGCCCTCCAGCACGGCCTCCACGTCTCGCTTGGTCCGGAGCGGCGGCGCCATCTTCATGTTCGGGTCGTACTCGCGCACGGCCTCGTCGGTGAGCAGGAGATGATGCGGCGTCGCCTCCGCCGTCACGCGCACGCCCCGCGCCTTGGCTTCGCGCACGAGACGCACGGCCCCCACCGTCGAGATGTGGGCGATGTGCACGTGAGCGCCCGTCAGCTCGGCAAGGAGGATGTCGCGCGCGACCATCACGTCCTCGGCCGCCGAGGGCTGGCCGGCGAGGCCGAGCTCGGTCGAGACGAGCCCCTCGTGCATGGCCCCGCGATGGGCGAGGTGCTCGTCCTCGGCGTGGCTGATGATGGGCGTGCCGAAGGGCAGGACGTACTCCATGGCGCGACGGTAGATCTCCGCGTTCATCACGCACAGGCCGTCATCGGAGAAGGCGACGCAGCCCGCCTCGGCCTGCTCGGCCATCTCGGCCAGCTCCTGGCCCTTGAGGCCCCGCGTGACCGCGCCGATCGGGTAGACGCGCACGGCGCCTTCCACGCGCGCCTTGGCCAGGATGAAGTCGGTGACGGCGCGGTTGTCGTTGACGGGCAGCGTGTTGGCCATGCAGGCCACCGCGGTGAAGCCCCCTGCCGCCGCCGCGCGCGTGCCGCTGGCGATGGTCTCTTTGTATTCGTAGCCCGGCTCGCGCAGGTGGACGTGGATGTCGATGAAGCCCGGGCACACGACCTTGCCCGCGGCGTCCACGACCTGGCCGCCCTCCGGCGCCTTGAGCCCGCGACCGAGCTTGGCGATGGTGCCGTCGGTGACGAGCACGTCCTGCACGCCGTCCAGGCCACTGGCGGGATCGACGACGCGGCCGCCCTTGAGGAGCAGGCTCATGCGGCCCTGCTCCCGGCGAGGAGGTAGAGGACGGCCATCCGCACCGCGACGCCGTTCGTGACCTGATCGAGGATGACCGAGTACTGGCTGTCGGCGACCTCCGGGGAAAGCTCGACGCCGCGATTGACCGGTCCCGGATGCATGATGAGGACGTCGGGCCGGCAGTGGGTGAGCCGGTCGAGCGTCAGCCCCCACACGCGCGAGTACTAGCGCAGGGAGGGGATGAAGCCGCCCGTCATCCGCTCGTGCTGCAGGCGCAGCATCATGATGACATCCGCGTGGGCGATCGCCTCCTCGAGGCGGTGGCTGACCTTGACGCCCATGTCCTGGCAGGCGGGCGGGATCAAGGTGGGCGGCCCCGCCACCGTCACCGTCATGCCCATCTTGCGCATGGCGTGGATGTCCGAGCGCGCCACGCGACTGTGCGTGATGTCGCCCACGATCGTCACGTTGAGGCCTTCCAGGTGGCCCTTCTTCTGGCGGATGGTCAGGAGATCCAGGAGGGCCTGCGTCGGGTGCTCGTGCGCCCCGTCGCCCGCGTTGATCACGGAGCATTTCAGGTGCTTCGCGAGCAGGGCGGGCCCGCCCGGAGCCTTGTGGCGGACCACCACCACGTCCGGGCTCATGGCTTCGATGTTCTTGGCCGTGTCCAGGAAGCTCTCGCCCTTCTCGGCGCTCGAGCCCGAGCCGGAGAAGTTGATGACGTCGGCGGAGAGCCACTTGCCCGCGATCTCGAAGGAGGTGCGCGTGCGCGTGGAGGCCTCGTAGAAGAGGTTGACGATGGTCTTGCCCCGGAGCGTGGGCACCTTCTTGATCTCGCGGGTGGCGATCTCCTTCATGGACTCCGCCGTGTCGAGCACCTCGGTGATCTCGGCCGCCTCGGTGTCCTGCATGCTGACGAGATCCTTGCGCTTCCAGGCCATCGCT
>WNFX01007079.1_pt1 | contig 10558 bp, 10 predicted proteins | sample 5400111 | NCBI WGS metagenome assembly WNFX01 (sample SAMN13153363, study PRJNA577476) | soil metagenome | isolation source: 40 cm soil or saprolite under grassland replicate 1 | place: USA:California | collected 2016-06-15 | reverse complement strand
CTGGTGCGGGTAATGGGAATCATCCTTTGCTCGCTGGCAGTGGAAATCGTGCTGACTGCGCTTCGTGTCGGCGACTGGACAAAGGTTGCGCCGCGCTAGAATCGCTCCAGGGCGACGCCGTCGCCAGTCGACTTAGAAAGTAGAAGTGTTTCACGCTGTTTGAATGGACTCGAGTTCTTGAACGTAGTGACTCGGTAGCTGCCAGTGCCTCGCACCTGCAATAATAAGGTTTTTGTAATCGCAATCGGGCAAGGGCGGGTTGGGCTGCGGATGGCCCCGATACAGTGAAACGAGAAGCGGCCGTTTCGCATCGCCCTCGCGCCAAACGTAATGATTTTCGCGACTGTACTCGTTCTTAAGATCAGGCCGTCTAGGGCTAAAGTCTTCGTCTTTGTCGAGGTTCTTCAATTCGTTCTCCGCGAGCTCGTAAACGACACCCCAGACCTCTTTCGCTTCGTCACGCAAAATGTCTGCGACGCCACATCCCCGCCTGCAAGACCTAAGGGTAAAGGCCAGCCGATGTGAGGGCAGTTTTGCCCGGCAAACAAACTTTGCCGATGGGCATCGCTCCTGCATTTGCGTTGAATCCATATTTGAGCCGTATGCGAAATACAACATCAGTGTTGTCAATTGAATGCGGCGCCCCGCCGGCAGAGCGTCACTGTTTTTTGTATCCGAAGAAGCCGCGCCGGCGGATGATCTCGGCAACTTGCGGTGGCACCATCTCGTCCCAGGTTTCGTCCCCGGCGGCGATGCGCTTGAGCACGTCCCGTGAAAATATCGGCAGATATTTGGGGTTATAGTTATCCAGCTGCACGAAACTGCCACGACGGACGAGATAGTCGTACAGCGGTTGCAGGTCAGGTTTCACCTTTACGGTTTGAATGGTTTCTAACTCGTCGGTGGTGCTCCGCTGTAGCGGATAGACGTAAATTTTTAGGTCGTTCTTCAAGAGGCGTCCGAAGTTCTCCAGAATGCCGCCGGGCAAGTCCGCGTAATATTTTTCGTCGAACAAGTCGTAAATACTCGGCACACCCAGGACGATGCCGATGCGTTCGCGCGTCCGCCAGGAGAGATACGCGGCAAGCCGGTAATATTGGAAGTAATCGGAGATAAGCACGGTCATGCCGCACGCTGCGAGGACGTCCGCGCGCGCAAGGAAATCGCGACGGTCTACCTCCGTGCCGCCGGCCAGCAGATTGCGCATGGTCAGTTCCATGAGCGAAAGGATGGGCTTGTCCGCCACCGCGGGGTCTTCTTTAAATTTCGCCAGGGCGCACTCCAACATGTCGAGATTGACGTGTGTGACCGGACGAAAACTGCCGCGCTCGACCAGCACGGCCTTGTTATGCAGCATGTCGGACGGCTGCAGCACTTCGCGGTTCGGGCCAAACATGGCGGCGCCACTCAGCCCAATCTGCACGAGCTTAAGCGCCATGATGCGGTTGTCCACGTTGCGGAATTCGATTCCGCTGAACTCGAGCATGTCGATCTCGATGCGACGTGTGGTGAGGTTATCGAGTAGCGATTCGACGAGTTCCTCCGGCACATGGCTTAGGAAGAACGCGCCATAGCAAAGGTTGACTCCCACAATGCCGAGCGCCTCTTGTTGCGCCGAAGCTTCCTCGTCCAGCATGCGCACGTGCATCACGATTTGGCTAGGCTGATCGTTGGCGCGGCTCTGAAACTTCATCCCCATCCAGCCGTGGCACTCGCTCGTGCCGCGGTAGCTCCGCGCCACCACGGTATCGGCGAAGGCGAAGAACGAAGTAGTATCGGCGCGTTCCTGCCCCAGCCGCTCCACATCGAGGTCGAATTCGCGGTCGAGCATCGCCTGCAGCCGGTTGCGCGAAACGTAGCGGTCGGCGTGTCCGTAGATGGCGTCGCTCACTTTCATGTCGTAAGCCGACATGCTCTTGGCGACTGTTCCCGCAGCGCCTCCGACCCGGAAAAACCAGCGCACCACTTCCTGCCCAGCGCCGATCTCGGCAAAAGTGCCGTACCAGCGCGGATCCAGATTAATCTTTAGCGCTTTGGAATGGGTATCGAGGACTTCGTCTTTCACCGCGTGAGAAAGATTCAAATAAACTCCTCGGGGACTGAAACGCGAGAGTTTCTGGGTGATATTTGCGTTACAGAACGCTCACCCCAGCCCTCTCCCTTTCGAAGGGAGAGGCGAGAGTTTGTCTGACGAACTACGATGAGAATCTAACTCTACGCTTGGTGATTAGCCGTGCAGGTGGTCGGCGCCTTTATCGGGACCGTTCTGTCGAAACGATTACTTTCGCGCGATAACCGAGCCGGCGAAGAAATTCTTCGCAGTCCTGCCAGCGCAACCCGAACTCGGCAACGTCCGCAAGACCAAGTCTGCCAACAATATCAGTGAGGAGGTCAGTCTCGGCTTCGTCGAAGTCGGCGTCCATCATCGCGCGCTCGGCCCAATCCACGAGCTCTGCTTGGCTGAGTTTTCCGTGAATGTAATCGGTGATTTTATGTGCAACGATCTGGCGGGTGATCTTCATTCGTTACGAATCTTACAGGTGTTTGTGGCCCAAATCGACGGGGGAATTTCTCGTGGACAGTTACGAGGCGAGCGCTGGCGTCATAAATTTCTTGCGCGAATCGGACAGTGCGTTCGTTAACGTCAACTTCTTTGATGTAACGAGCGCGTCCACCGGCGCGACCCACGAATTCGCGAACATATCTGCGCCCGCCGGCGGCAATTCTTCCCATCGTTTGAACCTACGTTCGTTTTGTGCGCGCGATGCCATCGGCGGTAAGGCTACCACACTGATCTCCGGCTGACACAGCCGCCGCTACAACAATACGCCGGCTTTAACGTTTCTTGTATCCGAAGAAACCACGCCGGCGGCGCATAAAGTCAGAAGTAAGAAGGAGGAAGGAGGAGAAACAGTTGAGGGTTCCTCCTTCGCTGAAGCTACGGCGCGACCTGCCTTCGTTCCACTACGGCATGGCAAGCAGGTGGTTGAGAGAAGCCTACGCTTTCGCTTTCAGCGGAATGTGGTTTGTGACCAGTTCGCGCAAATCGAGCTTGCGACTGGCGTGATCGATGTCGATTCCGACCAGGTTGCCGTCGCCGTCGTAATCCAAAACAACGCCTTCCGAAACCTCCTGGCTCTCGACGCTCGGCCTGTGTGAAAGATCGATGTAGAGCGAATCTGTGTCTGGAAAATAATTCAATTTCATGGGCGAAATCTGCGATCCAAAAACGCGTTGTGTATGGTGAGCTTATCGGAAAGCGTCACGACTCGCAAGAAGCGGCCTTCAAGCTCGTCCACCGAGCCCCAAAACCGATAACGGTCCCGCTCTTGCAACTCCACACGAATCGGCGATTGGACGACTCGAATGCACATCTCCTTGGTCAAGTACGGTCGTTTACGCAGGACTTGTTTTTCGAAATACGGAGTGAACTCGTAATCCGCCACGCGGGCAGCGTATCAGAAAGGGCGGAGCGACAATAGTTCACCGTTACAGAATTGCGGCTGACACAGCCGCCGCTACAATGTGCGGCTTTAATGTTTTTTGTATCCGAAGAAGCCGTGGCCATGGGAAGTTAGAAGTGAGAAGGAAGAATTATGAAGCCTGGGAATGCGGAAAAAGGCTTCGATCGATTACGGTTCGGAGGGTTCCGAACTCTCTTTGTACACGAATGGGACGTGGTCGGGCGTGACGATTCGCGCGATGTCGCGGACTATGACGCTTGGAACGCCTTCAACCGGCTCCTTAGCGGAGCGTAGGTTGCGAACACGACGATGGCGATCCATCGCGCCGTCTTTATCTGTCTAGCATACCAGCGTTAAGCGCTTCTTGTTCAGTCGGACAAAATTCGACGAAGCGGCGTTTTATTTCGCCGTTCACTGCCTGACAAACGAACCAGCCTTTCTCGGGCGAACCATCGAAGTTCGAGCGCACGCGCGCGCAGCATCTGTCGGTGGTAATGATTGAGTGCCGGAACGGACGTTCGGTGAATCCGTGAAAGTGGCCGCAGAAGACGGCCTGAAGGTTCAGCCCATAACAGCGCTGGAGTAAATCGTCGGCGTTGAGGGGCCGGGCCCAGACGGAGTCGCCCAAAGGAAAATGAGTGAACAGGATGGTCGGGCGACGGAGGTCCAGTCTCGCCAGGTTTTGATCGAGCCAGGCAAGGGTGGTGGGCGATATTCGGGTCTCCTTCGCCTTCGTTCCTTCGCTAGAATCCAGGCCGATGATTTGCCAGCCGCGGTGAGTAAAGGAGTAGTTGATTTGTTCAGGAAAAATCTGCTCATACGCTGACCTGTCGGTGGTTGATTGGTAGTCGTGATTGCCAACCACGGCGTGACATGGAATGCCGAGCGCGGCGAAAGAATCCTTGATCAGGGTCAATTGCGCGGGCGCGCCGTTTTCGGCGAGGTCGCCACCGAGAAGGCAAAACTCTGCGGTAGGCGCGCTGGCTTTCATCTGGCGCACCACATCATCGAACCACGGGCGGCACGCGTCTTCGAGAGCGTGCAAGTCGTTTACCGCGATGAATGTGAAATCGTCGTGAGCCGGAGCGTCTGCGCCGTGCAGGCGGCCCGGCCAAACACCGAGCGATAACAGTGCGCCGGCAGACAGGCGGAGCCATTCGCGGCGAGTGAGTGCATTGCGCATGCGGAACGCTATTCAGCGTCGGGACGAACGCTACTGTCTGCTTGTGATAAACAATCAGTCTTTGAGTTCACGCGTAGGCAAGTTTTCCACGCGGCTCAGGTATCGGTCGGCCGAGTTTTGCGTGCAGTCTCGATCCATTGAGGCTTCGTCACGTGACTGGTTAAAGCGTTGAAGCGTTAAATCGAGAGATCATTGCGTCGTCCTTGCTCCAGTAAATGATGAGTTCGTAGCGCGTTCTCATTCGATGCCGATCTTATTTGTCGCGTTTCCTTAATTCCCTGCGAATCCAATTTGGATTGCGCCTTAAATCGAGAACCGCGAACACTTGAGTTTCATCACTATGCTCACGGTAATAAATACCGAATGGGAAACGACTCGCCAACATTCGATGAAATTCGAATTGCAGGGATGAATTCCGCTGAAAAGTTCGAGACTCTCAATATCGGCCAATAATGAATCGACACAATATTTCCTGCGCGTTGTAGAAATCTCTCGCCGCTTCAAGATCTTCAGCAGCGTCTGCAAGAACGCGAACTTGCTTCAACGGCGGAGGCGTTCTTTGAGCTGCTGGACGCTCAGAAACTGCGCCGCACCAGAATCAACTTTTGCTTTACGCGCGGCGAGAACTTCGCCGTGCCATTCGGGCGACTGGATTTCCTCCGGTTTATCGGAAAGCGAAGCCCAGAGCCATTCGATCGCCTGAAGGCGTTCGGCTGTGCTCAGGCGGGATACCTCTTCTTTCAGTTCAAGAGCGCTCATTAGATGTAACATAGCCGCCGTGATCGGCACGCTCAAGAACTTGGAACTCGAACGCTTCGCACTGCCATCAAAACGCGACTGACCCGTTCGACAGACTCAGGGCAGGCTCCGCCGCGGCTACACCAATCGGCGCGACATCTGATGATCACTTTGCGACTGCACAAGAGCAACGATAAGCTCACGTCATGAATGCTCCTGTGAATCCGAATAAAGCACTTTGGGAAAAAGGCGATTTCACGCGCATTGCCGACACGATGCGCGAAAGCGGAGAGGCGCTCGTGCGGAAACTCGGAATCACCAAAGAACTCAAGGTGCTGGATCTCGGCTGCGGCGATGGCACCACGGCCCTGCCCGAGGCGAAACTCGGCGGAGAGGTAATGGGTATCGATATCGCGCGGAACCTGGTCGAGGCCGGGAACAAGCGGGCGGCAGAGCTCGGGCTGACCAATCTTAAGTTTCAGGAAGGGGATGCATCCAATCTGGAGCAGGTGCCGGACAAGTCCTTTGATCTGGTCGTCAGTATCTTTGGCGCGATGTTTGCGCCCAAACCCTTCGACGTTGCGAAAGAGATGGTGCGCGTCGCGCAACCGGGCGGTCGCATTGTGATGGGCAACTGGATTCCGAACGATCCGACGCTCGTGGCGCAGCTCTTGAAGATCAGCTCCAACTACACGCCCCCACCGCCGGAAGGTTTCGTTAGCCCAATGACGTGGGGCATCGAGAGCAATGTGATCGAGCGTTTTACGGCCGCGGGCGTTCCGGCGGAGAACATCTCGTTCGCCCGGGACACGTTCACCTTCAACTTTCCAGGTACACCTTCGCAGCTCGTGGATGAATTCAGAAAATATTACGGGCCGACCATGAACGCATTCGAAGCCGCAGGAAAAAAAGGCCAAGCAGCTAAGCTACAGAAAGAACTGGAAGAGTTGTTCAACAGCCAAAACAAGAGTCAGGATGCTACCTCCATTCCTGCAACCTTCCTGCGCGTTACCGTCGCGCTTTGAAGCGGTCGAACGTCTTCACAAGCAAAATACGAATTAGGAAGGAGGAAGACTGATCTTCATTGGTCAGAATTGAGAGCGTAAAGCTCCGTCGGAGCCACGCACCATTACGAAGTTGATTGTTGAGAGGAAGGCTACACTTTCGCTTTCAGCGGAATGTGGTTTGTAACCAGTTCGCGCAAATCGAGCTTGCGGCTGGCGTGATCAATGTCGATTCCGACCAGGTTGCCAACGCGCGAGGCGCCCGCACACGGCCGGCAGGCAGTGTGCTCCCCAGAACGAAACGCGGCTGACACAGCCGCGGCTACAACAATTGTTTCGGCTGGCCAGCCAAAACGGAGTCGCCGCGGCGACTGCTCCCCAGATTATTTCATTCTTACGAAAGTCCGCGACCGTAATCAGTTCTTTGCCGTCGGCGGCGCGTCGTCCGGCGCGAGAAACTTACCGATCAATCGGAACAGGGTGTCACTGGAATTCCGGTAATTCCCTTGCGAGTCGAATGCTTCGGGCGTGTACGTCACGGCGACGGCGATGGCGATTTTCTTGGAGGGTAGGTACGCCTCCGTCGCGCTGTAGCCGCCGAGCAGCGGGTTCTGCAGTATCCATGGCCCCGAGCGCACAATGCCGAGTCCGTAGTTGTATACGTTTATTTGCGTGAAACAGGAGGGCGCGCAGTTGTCCTGCTTGTGCCCAAAGCCGAGCAGGTTCGGAGCAGTCATGGCTTCGTAGCTGGACTTCGACAAGAGCGCGCCGGTACCGACTTTTATCGCGGTCGTGGCCATGTCGTCGATCGTCGTCGTCTGATTCGCGCCCATCGGCGTTCCCCATTGCGCGTTCCAGAACGTCGACTCCTCGTAGAACGCGACGTTCGCAGGGATTTTCAGCGGGGCGTGGCGTTCGGAGTCGAACGCGTGCAGGACCGGGCTCGGGATCTCGGATGTCTGCGAGGCGACGGTATTTTTCAAGCCCATCGGGTCGAGCACTTTTTCGCGCAGGAGTACGTCCAGCGGTTTCTTGCCGATTTTACTCAGGATCTCGCCAAGAATCATGAAGTTGGTGTGCGAGTAACTCCAGTTGGTTCCTGGATCGAATTGCACGGGACGTGAGAACGCGTACTTCATTCGCTCTTCGAAAGTCCAGATGTGGAACGGATCTGCGATGAAGGCGTCGAGCCATTTCGGATCGGTCTCGTAATCGGGATACCCTGAGGTCTGGTTCGTCAGCATTTTTAACGTGACCTTGTTCGCTTCCGGCAGCGTCGGCATCCAGTGGTCGATCGTGTCGTCGAGCTTGACCTTGTGCTCGTCCACAAACTCCATGAGCAGCGTGCCGAGGTAAGCGAACGCGACGGCGCCATTGGGGAAGTGCATCGCCGTGGTCGCGGGCACGCCGGTCACCGATTCGCCGAACGCCTGGCTTATTATCACCTTGTCGCCCTGTGTGACTTTAACGATGACCGCGCGCAGGTGCTCGGTCTTCATCGCTTTCTGAACGATCTCTGCGATGCCCGATGCCTGCTCCGCCGGCGGCGTTTGAGCAGGCGCTGAACGCCCAAACAAAGTTACGAGTAAGATTGATGACGTAAGAAGTACAGAGAACCTCCGTTTCATTCGTTCGAATGTGTTCACCTTGGGGGTTGCCGTGCGACGATCAGTGCTCGCCTGGCTTTTTCTTTCCTTGCGGTTGTCCCTTCGGGGCAGGGCGATTCCCTCCGCCTCCCATTTGCGGATGCTTCCCTCCCATTTGCGCGTTACGCGCACCCAGTTGGGGATTACGCGACATCTGATTCATCGAATGGGGGCCGTGAGCGGCGCCTCCAGCCCCGGCTCCTTTGCCGGTATGCATCTTGGCCTGGTTTGCCCCTGCGGTTCGCATGTTGCTGTGATTTCCGGTCTTGAGCTTGTTCCCGTTTGGCCCACCGTTACCTGCTGTCTTACCTGCTCCTGCTCCCTGAAGATTACGTTCAGTTACGTTCCCCGTTTTGTTTCCACCTTTTCCCGCTCCCACACCAGTTCCGAGTCCTTTTCCGCCTTGACCTTGCCCTGCGCCTGCGCCCTGGCGATTAAGTTCGGATGCGTTCCCGATTCTGTTTTCGCCTTTGCCTGCCCCAGCTCCAGCTGCAGCCCCGAGTCCCTGTTCGCCGCCTTTGCCTTGCCCCACGCCTTCGCCCTTGTTGAATGACTTGATCGCGTCGGCGTTGGGATTGCCCTTGTTCACGGACGCGCGAAGATTTTGATCCTTGCTTGCCGCCTGCTGACGCGCAAGCTGCTCGGATGTTGGCCCCATTTTCTGAGCATTCGCCGCAGCCGCTTTCTGTTCCCCGGTCGGTTCTGTCTTTATCCCATTGGGACCGTTAAAGCTCGTGCGGTTAACATTCATCTGATTGTTCACCGAGTTATTGATGTAGGTGTTATGGACAACATTCGTATTCACGCGAGTCACAGCGGTGTTGTAGCGAAACGCGTTCCCTTCCCATCGACCGCCCCAGTATCCATTTCCGGTGTAGCCATAGCCGTAATTGATGCCACCGTAAAAACCGACCGTTGGTCCCCAGTAACCTTGGTTAAACGCGTATGCGCCGTTGTTCCATCCCCACCAGGCCGGGGTCCACAACAGGCCGACTCTCGGCGGGGGGACCCAGACGCCCGGGACCCAGTAATAATCCCCGTCGCCCCACCCCCAGTAACCGGGAGTCCAGATATAGCCTTCGACCGGGCAGAGCGGTTGCTCATATACCGGCAGAACCGGCGGGGCAATGTTGACCGATATGCCTACCTGGGCGAACGAAGACGCCAACGGCAGGCTTACAAATAGGAATGCAGCCAAAATAATGGAACGCAGTTTCATAATTTTCATGTCTTAATGGTTAACCAGAGCTGGATCAAGAAAGTAGCGAAAAAGAGTTAGGAAACAGGAACGAGAGATGCCGCGCTGTCTCTGAGACCTTTGACTAGACTCAGGATGACAATGCTGCAGGCATCGTCACTTCATTCGGTCGAAGGTCTTTTGGAGAATTTCGAGATCGCTGGCGTTGCCGGATCTTTCGCGCGTAGTCTCGATCCATTTCTTCTCCAACGAATTTTTGGTCGGGCGATCCGTTTCGTAGAAGACGCCGAAGACGCCGGGGAACGGGAGCTGCGCGAGCTTATACGCGGCGAGTTCGTCGGTCACGTCGTGGCGCAGTTCGTCCTCGGGAGTGTTGTCCCATTTCTTTTCCTGGATGACTTCGAAGCTGCCGCCTTTCTTGGGATTAGCGGGATCGAACACGTCCGGGAAAAATTCGACGCATTCAGACAAACATTCGATGACGGAGAAGCCCTGGTGATCGAACGCGCGCTCGATCATTTGGATCATATGGGGCACCTGTGCGGCGTGCGTGCGCGCGATGAAGGTTGCCCCGGCGCTGATGAGTTTTTTCATCGGGTTCACGGGCATGTCGATCGCGCCTGCGGGGTCGGTCTTGCTCTTGAAACCGATCGGCGATGTCGGCGAGGTCTGTTTCTTCGTCAGGCCATAGACGAAGTTGTCCATGATGAAATAGGTCATGTTGATGTTCTTGCGCGCGCCGTGATCAAGATGGTTCCCGCCAATGGAAAAGCCGTCGCCGTCGCCACCGAACAGGAACACGTGGAGATCGGGCCGGGCCAGGCTGATGCCGGACGCGAGCGGAACGGCGCGGCCGTGAATGTAATGCGCGCCGTGGCCGTTGACGAAATACGGGAAGCGCGACGAACAACCGATGCCCGCGAGGGTGACGATCTTTTCGTGATCGAGGTTGCGTTTCTCGAGCACTTTGTAAAACGCGGCGAGCACCGCAAAATCGCCACAGCCAGGGCACCACGTCGGGTGATCGGCGGTGATAGCCTTCTTGGTTAGCTTTTCGCGCGGCGCTTCTGCGACAGCGGTGGCGCCCTCGCCGTCTCCTGTTGTCATTTCACTCATAGATTTTGTTCAGAAAGCCAGGAACCCAGGAAGTAAATACCGGAAGGCGAAAACCAGATACCGGAAAGTTCCGGGTTTCATGGCTCCTTGGATTCCAGATTAATAAATGTTTACCACACGGTGCGAAAAACGCGAGTAGTTCAGGAAACAATGCGTCACAAAGAAAGCCGTTGGCCGGTACACGGCTGGGTGGGATTGATCCTCATCGC
>WNFX01012682.1_pt1 | contig 10560 bp, 10 predicted proteins | sample 5400111 | NCBI WGS metagenome assembly WNFX01 (sample SAMN13153363, study PRJNA577476) | soil metagenome | isolation source: 40 cm soil or saprolite under grassland replicate 1 | place: USA:California | collected 2016-06-15 | reverse complement strand
TTAGGTTATCTGGCTGACCGCTTGGTGTCACTGACCGTTACGGCGTGTCGCGGCGTGTTGTGTCGTGCCGCGGCGGCGTGGTTGCGTGTGCCGCTGGCGGCACGAGCCATGCGACGATGGCGACGGGCTGGCGGCAGTGCGGGCAGGCTGGCGTGGCGGCGGGCACCGTGTCCGCGCGCGGCACGTCGTGCGTGCCGACGTGGTGCTGGCCGGGCGCAGCGGCCGGCTGTGCGTGCCGGGCGTGGCGCCGGGGGCGGGGCTTGCCGCGGCGCTGCTCGCCGTGCCAGGTGAGTCGGCATCGCTGGCTGCAGAACCGCTTGCGGGGGCTGGCGGGTGTCCAGGTGAAGGCGGTCCCGCAGTGCAGGCAGGGCCGCTGCTCGGCGGTCACGGCCGGGCCCCGGTCCGGGTTCCGGTGGCTTTGCGGATGGTGTCGGCGCGTTGCTGGTGGGCGCGCATCCGGTAGGACGGGCCGTCGATGCCGACGATGACGCCGCGGTGCAGCAGCCGGTCCAGGGCGGCGGCGGCGAGCATGGGGTCGCCGAGCCGCTCGGCCCAGGACGCGATGCCGACGTGGGAGGTGGTGATGATGCTGCCCTTGAGGTAGCGGGCGTTGATCACCTCGAACAGCAGGGAGCGGGCTTCCTCATCCAGGATCCGGTACCCGACCTCGTCGATGACCAGGAGCTTCGGGGTGGTGAAGAACCGCAGGCCGGAGGCGGCGCGGTGCTCGGCGATCGCGCGGCGCAGCCGCCGGACCAGGTCCTCGCAGGTGGTGAACAGGACCTTGTGCCCGGCTTCGGCGGCGGCGCGGGCCAGCGCCACGGACAGCATGGTCTTCCCGACCCCGGGCGGGCCGATGAACACGACGTTGGCGGCCTCGTCGAGGAACCGCAGCGTGGCGAGCTCGCGGATGAGCTTCTCGTCCGCGCCGGGCTGGGCGGAGAAGTCGTAGTCGGCCAGCGTCCACGGCGCCGGCAGGGCAGCCCAGTGCAGCCGGGAGGCGAGCTTGCGGGCCTCGGCGGCGGCGGCCTCGGTGCCCAGCAGCTGCTCCAGGGCCTCCAGGACGGTCAGGTCCTGGTCGCGGGCGGCGTCCAGGACGGCCGGCAGGGCCTCGGCGGCGGCGCCCAGCTTCAGGTAGGCCAGGTGGCCGCGCAGCCGCTGGCAGGCGGCGGCCGCGTCGTTCGCGGCCGGGACGACGGCGGCAGTCATGCGGTTTCCCTTTCTTCTTGTCCTGCGGGGTCGATGGCGGTGAAGATGCGGGCGTGGTGGCCGGCGATCTGCCCGTCGGCGAACACCCAGCCCCGGGTCCGGCCGGGGCGGGTGTCGCGGGATGCCTGGCCGCCGGCCGCGGCGGCCAGCAGCGTGACGGCGGCGGCCCGGCTGGCCGGGCCGGCCAGGCAGACGGGCACCTGGATGGTGATCTGCCCCTCATCGATGGTCAGGTGCAAGCCTGCGATGCCGGCCTGCTCGATGAAGCAGGCGGCGGCGCGCAGCGCGTGCGCCTGCGCGGCCAGCGGCCGGGCGGGCAGCAGGCCGCTGCCGCCCGCGCCGGCGGTGACGATAGTCATGACGGTTCATCCCCCTTTTTCCTGGTGGTGCGTGTGATGAGTCCCCGGCCGGGGACGTCAGTGCTGCCCGGCGGTGTGGCCGTCCGGGTGCAGCGGCCGGGCCGCGGCGGCCCAGGTGGCGAAATCCGTGACCGGCGCGCCGGTCACGGCGTCGCCGCCGCGGAGGGCGGCTGCCTCGGCGAGCGCGGCAGCCGACGGCGGGCGGCGTTCCTTGCGGCGGCACGGCCCGGCGCTGGCGCCGCGGGCGGCCAGCACCTTCTTCTCCAGCGCCGCCACGTGCTCACCGTCGCGGACCACCGCCCCGGCATGGTCGGGCTCGCGGCGATGCCGGGCCACGACGCTGCCCGCGGCGGTGACCACGTCCAGCGTCCCGGCGCCGAGCTGGTGCCGGACGGTGACCTGCTGCCCGCCGTGGCCGGGCGGCACGGAGTAGAAGTTCCCGTGCCAGGACACCAGCGCCTGCGCGGACACCGCCCGCGTGTCCTCGATGACCGCAGGGAACGGCACCCGGGGCAGCGGCGCGAGCGGCTCGGCGGCCGCCAGTTCCCCGACCGTGACCCTGGCCCCGTCCCGGGCCCGGGTGCGGGCATCACCGTGCCGGGCGCACCAGGCATCCAGCCGGGCCTGCGCCTGCGCCGGGGTGACCTGATCCGGCAGCGTCCGCCACCACCGCTGCGCGGCCGAGTGGTTGGCCTTCTCCACCACGCCCTTGCGCCACCCCCGGCGCGACGGGCACACATCGACCGCGACACCGTAATACTTCGCGGCCTCGGCGAACGAGGCGGTCAGGTCCCCGGTCTCCGGATGGCACACCGTGCTCATCCGGTCGAACCGCCACCGGCGGGTCAGCCCGCCCAGCCGCCCGCAGACGCCGTGCAACGACGCGACCAGGTACGGCTGCTCCTCCGACTCCGCCAGCACCCCCCGCCACGCCCCCGAGCACGACAACGCCCCGACCAGCAGGTGCGCGTTCTTCCCCTGCCCCCACCAGGCCGGCGGATCGGGCAGCTCGACCCAGTCCCACTGGGTCTCCTCGCCCGCCGGGTGATCGATCACCGCGAACTCAGCCGGCGTCCCCGCCGCCGCGCACCGCTCGCACCGCGGCCGCAGGCCCCGCGCCCGCAGCCCCCGGGTGAATGACGAATACCCGCCGTCATACCCGAGCCCGGTGACCTCCTCGAACAGCGCCGTGGCCCACAGATGCGGGTCATCAGCGAACCGGGCCCGGCAGTACTCCGAGTACGGACCGAACCGGTCCGGCCCGGCCGGCCTGCGCTGCCCGGGCACACGATCCCCGTTCAGGTACGCCCGGACCGTCTTACGGTCAGCCCCCAGATGCCGGGCAATCGCCGACACCGACCATCCCCTCTGCCGCAGTGCGTGCACTTCCACTGATTCCCCCTGTGTGAGCATTAAGTCCAGGCTCCCCCCGAGCTGACGGATCGTGACACCCGCAGCATCGGGGGGAGCCCCGCCCAGACCAGGCAGCCCGGACGGCGTGTCCTCCCCCCGAGCTGACGGATCGTGACACCCGCAGCATCGGGGGGAGCCCCGCCCAGACCAGGCAGCCCGGACGGCGTGTCGCCCCAGGTGGGGAATTTCAGTGAGCAGGTCTGGGGAGTTTCAGCTGAGCGCCGTCACCAGGTTGTTTTCGGTGCAGCGCGGTACCGAAGTCGTTGTGATCCCGGTGCTGCCAGCAGGCGCCTGGCCGGGCGAGCTGCCGCTCACGGGCGCGGCTGCGGCGGCGGGCGGCGGGCGGCTGGCCGCCAGGTGTGGTGATGGGGCTGGGTTCCCGCAGGCGGAGGCGAGAGCGATAGTGCCTGCGGCAACGGCCAGCGCACCCAGGCCTCGCAGCGCCGGGCGCCCCGTTCTGGGGCTCTGTGATGCGTGGCGACCTGGCGGCCTACGTTCGGCTTGTGGTGTTTGTAATGGATGTCTGGCGTGTTCATTGGTATCCCCCGTAGTCGTGCGCGGCGGTCCGCGCGTGATGACCCAAGGGTGCGCTTGGGCGCGGCCGCAGGAAAGGGGAGACATCCCCACCGGGGGAGGTCTCCCCTGCCATCTGCGGACAGGTGCCTGGCAGTGAACACCGGCGCCGGGGCATCAGGGACCCGGCTGAGCGGGGGTCGCGGCGTACGCCGATGCGCTCACCGCGGGGAGCTTGCGGGCCAACCCCCGACCCCGATGTCGCTCAGGTCTGCGAGCGCTGCAGCGCGGCCAGGCGCATGTGCCTGACCGGGCAGGTATCCGCACGCAGGACGACGTCACCGACGAACCGCTCGACCGTGCCAGTCAGGAAATTACTCACGGTCACACCGAAGTCGCCCAGAAGGTAGCCCTCGCTCCACTCATGGTCGTCCTCGACGTACTCCCAGAAACCTGTGAGCTCACCGCCCAGCGCACCGATCGGCCCGGTGCGGTCGGCGTCGCCGGGCGGGCTGGACCAGTAGCAGCCCAGTTCCAGATCGGAGAACCGGCCGGCCAGGCCAGCGCCCACCGAACCAGCCCCGGCCAGCGCCGCCAGCTTCCCGTTCTCCGCATACGCCCAGGCGGCCCGGCTGGCCACCGCCATTCTCCAGGCGACGTGAACGTTCGCCTCGCCCGGCTGGCCCCAGGTGGCTGCACAGCTCCCCATCTTGCCACCGGAACCAGCCGCACAAGCGATCCCGGGCGGCCCGTCGCTGCCGCAGGCATACCAGCCGATGGCACTCACGCCGCGTAATCAACGCCCGGCCAAGCCCTACGCGCGGACCCGCCGTTATGCACTGAATTTGGCACCTGGCCAGTGAGTTCATGATGGGCGCCCAGCTGGGTGTTCTGTGCGCCATTGGCTCATGATCCTGCTTTCATCGCGCCGTCGCCAGCGGGATTCGGGTCGGCCGAGGGGCTCATGCATGCATGCCTGCCTGGCGGCCGCAGCGGGAGCTCTGGCTGAGTTTGACGGTCTGGCATTGGTTCGCTGGGCGGCACTCTAGGGCTTAGCGGCGGTCCGATGTCGGACACCCGGCAGATACTGCCGTCATGAGCGCAGCCGCACCCCCGGCCGACGTGATGATCACGCTCGGCGCACGTGACTTTTCCCAGCCTCCGGGGCTTCTACCGCGACCTCGGCTGGCCGCAGATCGTCGACGACGACCAGTTCACGGCATTTGAACTACGTGGCGTCGTCGCGCTGTTTCCCCTCGCTCAGCTCGCCCACGACGGGAACACCGAACCAGACCTGGTGCAGCGGAGGCATCCGCTGCACCATCGGGATCATGGTCGACGCTCCGGGGGAAGTCGATCAGCTGGCCGGGCAAATGCGCAACGCCGGCGCCCGCGTGACCAAAGAGCCCGTCGATGCCGAGTTCTTCACCGGCCGGTCGGCCTACCTCTGCGACCCGGAAGGCAACTACTACGAGATCATGTGGGCCGAGCCAAATAACCCGATAACATCACGCCGCACCGCCAGAGCCTGACCGACACCTCGCCCGGCGCGCATTCCCTGAGGCTCCCCTGCCAACGATCCGGCTCCCGGCCCTGCTGTTCTGCGCCGAGTTTGACGAGGTCACACCGGCCACGATGAGCCAGGCCCATGAGGGCGTTCCCGGTTCTGAGTTCGTGATGACGAGCGGCTGCTCGCATATGTCACCGGCCGAACGGCCGGAGGCCACGATCGGCGTGATCCGCGGTGAGCTCGCAGGGGTGGGGGCCGTGAACCGGCAGCACTGACCGGCACCGTCAATAGTTGCGCAAGCAACTTATTGTCTTGGCTGAAGATTTCTTGCGCGCAGGCTGAACCATTCTCGTCCGCTCTACGTTCCCCTGTGTTGTGTGTCCTCTCTGGGAGAGGCCCGGATATACATAGAGCGGAGGGAATCAGTGACTCTTCGGCCATCGTCAAGTCATCATCACCTCGTTCTCAGCCGGCCGCGTGGCCTCGGCAGACGCCTTTGGCCCGCGGCTGCCGCAGTGACCGCGGGTGCCCTCGTCGCGATGACGCTGGCAGCCTCCGGCGCTTCGGCCGCCCCCGGCTGCTCGGGGTGCGGGTACACCCAGATCAACATGGTGTCCAATCAGCCCGGCCACGCCCCGCTGACAGATCCGGATCTGGTCAACGCCTGGGGCCTGTCGGCGTCTCCGGGGACCAACAGCGCGCCGGGTTCGCCGTTGTGGGTGTCGGACAACGGGACCGATGTCACCACGCTGTACTCGGGCGCGACGGCCACCACGGTGAACAAGGTCGCCCTGACGGTGAGCATCCCGTCGGGCGCCCCGACCGGCCAGGTGTTCAACAGCGACTCGAACCCGAACGATTTCGTCGTCACTGACAGCGCCGGGCATAGCGGCCGCGCGGTGTTCCTCTTCGACACGGAGGCCGGCTCGATCGCAGGATGGAATCCGGGTGTTGGTACGACGCCCGCACCTTCCACGGTGGCAGAGGAGCCGGTGACCAATTTCGCGAACGCCGTCTACAAGGGCCTCGCGATCGCCCAGGCGTCCGACGGCAACACCTACCTGTACGCGGCCAACTTCCGGTCCGGGAGGGTCGAGGTCTACAACAGCAAGTTCATGCCCGTGCAACTGCCAGGCGGGCTGTTCCTTGACCCGAAAATCCCGGCCGGTTACGCGCCCTTCAACGTCCAGGAACTGGCTGGCCAGCTGTACGTGACCTACGCCAAGCAGGACGCGACACAGCATGATGACGTGGCAGGGCAAGGGCACGGCTTCGTCGACGTGTTCACCAACGACGGCGCTCTGGTTCGCCGCTTGGTGACTCGTGGCCAGCTCAACTCGCCGTGGGGGCTCGCCCTCGCACCTGCGGACTTCGGCCAGTTCAGCGGTGATCTGCTCGTTGGAAACTTCGGCGACGGTCACATCAACGTCTACGACCCGAACAACGGCGCTCGCCTCGGCGAGCTGCGGCAGGCCAATGGCCAGCCGATCGTCATCGACGGCCTGTGGGGTCTGAGGTTCGGCAACGGGAACGCGGCGAAGACCAACGAACTGCTCTTCTCCGCTGGTCCGGACGACGAGTCGAACGGCCTGCTCGGCAAGATCGTCGCGAATAGCTGACATCCGTTCAATCCTCCAAGGCGATGGGCCCGTTGGACGCCTCACCCCCGCGTCCGACGGGCCCTGCCGAGCCGGCCAGGCCAGGCACAGCCCGCGCCGGCCGAGCAGGTGGCAACGGTCCACCAGGCCAGGACCGCCGATGCGGTAACAGCCGGGCGGTGAGCACGATCACAGCGCGGCCGCCAGTTACCCGCCGAGCGGGCCAGCGCCGGCCACCGCCGCCAAGCGCCGGAGACCCAGCGATCAGCTGACGCCGCTTCGCGGAGCATCTGGCGTGTGGTCCGTTACCGGTGCTGATCTCCGGGGAAGCTGAGAGGCTTGGCATCGCGATTCGATGCCAGACCTCCCCCAGCAGGGCGCATAAGGGAACGATCTGTCATCCGCCGCCAGATTCCCGGCTCTGCGGAGACCTCACCCGCCCCGAGTCGGCAGGGAGCTCGCACTCCGGAGCGGTCGACACGCTCTGTAACGATCTCGTTAGCTGCGGCTCCGCGCGCGTACCCGCCGTTTTGCACGCGAACGACGGCTCGGCGGCGGAGCAGCAGTGGCGCCCGGATCGGGGCGTTCGGTTCGCTGGGTCACCGGATATGGCAGCGGCCCGGCAGCGGAGGCGAGCCTGCTCAACAGGCTGGTTGCCGCTCCGCGAAGCGGGCTCGGTGCGCCCGCACGCCCGGGTGCCTGGGGGTCCATCTGCATCACACGGCCTGCCGCCGGCGGCGGAACCGGCTGATGGTGGCCGCTCGCACCGGGCGCCTATGCTTACCCCGTGCGTCTGGTCTCGCTGCTGCCCTCGGCGACCGAGATCGTGTACTCGCTGGGCCTGGGCGAGGACCTGGTCGGGGTCACCTTCGAGTGTGATGAGCCGCCGGAGGCCCGGTCGGAGAAGACCATCGTGGTCGGCGGCCGGGATACCCGCGGGATGACCGCCGGTGAGATCGACAGCTACGTCCGCGAGCAATTGGCCGCCGGCGCAGATCTGTACACCCTGCACGCGCAGGCCCTGGCGGATCTGCAGCCGGACCTGATCTTGACCCAGGACCTGTGCCGGGTCTGCGCACTGCCGTCCGGCCATGTCGAACAGGCCCTGGACTATCTGGGGTGCCAGGCCGAGGTGCTGTCACTTGACCCGCACTCGCTCGACGACGTGCTGGACTCGATCCTGGTCGTCGGGCGGCGAACCGGCGTGCCAGACCGGGCCGCCCGGTTGGCGGGCGACTTGCGGGCCCGGCTAGCTCGCATCGCGGCCAGGGTCGCCGGGCGGCGCCGCCCGGCGACCGCAGTCATCGAATGGGTCGATCCGCCGTTCACCGCCGGGCACTGGATACCCGACCTGGTCAACGCGGCGGGGGGCCGGCCGGTGGCGGCCCGCCCGGGCGCGCGGTCAGTCCCGACCACCTGGGCTGCCATCGCCGCAGCGGCACCGGAACTCATCGTCGTCGCGCCATGCGGCTACCATCTGGCCGGCGCGACCGAGCAGGCACAGTCCGCAGCCCAGGCGCTGCCCGGCGTACCGGTCTGGGCGATCGACGCCGACGGCATCGTGGTCCGCCCAGGACCCCGGCTGATCGACGGCGTCGAGGCCATCGCCTCGATACTCCATCCCGATGCGGTGCCCCCCGCACCACCCGCCACCGTGCACCAGGTCACAGCTACGGGCTAACCATGGCCGCCTACCTCTGCGTGTGGGGATATCGTCGGCGGAACGCGCAAGACGCCTGCAAATAGAGGCTCTGCGCGGCCGCCTGCCCGCGCCGCGGGGTCAACCGCCCGGAATCGGCGGTATTTCGTCACAGCCGGCCGCTAGGCCCTCTGCGTCGTTGCGCTCCGTGATTAGACCTTCCAGCCAGATGAGGCGCACATCTCCGCCGATCCGTACGGCTGGCGGCTCGTCAAAGCTGGGGAGTGGCTGCATAGAGATTTGGTAAATGCACCTTCTGCCGGTGCTGAGCTTCAAGCTTCGCATCACAGTGCCGTCCGTGCGCAGATCAGGGTGACCAGCACCGATGCCAGCGCGGTTGCCGCACGGGACCGGGTAAGGTTCCGGCATGGCTGTCTCGTCACTGATGGTCCCGCTCGGCACGCAGGCGCCCGGCTTCACCCTCCCCGACACCAGCGGCACGATGACAGGCCTCGACGACTTCGCCGCCGCGCCCGCACTGCTGGTCGCGTTCCTGTGCAACCACTGCCCCTATGTCCGCCACATCGAGACCGCGCTGGGCGCGCTGCTGTCGCGCTACCCCGACTTGGCCGTCGTGGGCATCTGCACCAACGACGCCGATGCTTACCCCGGCGACCGGCCGCACAAGCTGGCCGGGCAGGCCCGCCGCGCCGGCTGGAATTTCCCTTACCTGGTCGACGCCGACCAGAAGGCCGGCCGCGCCTACCACGCCGCCTGCACGCCGGACTTCTTCCTCTACGACAGCTCGCGCCGGCTGGCCTACCGCGGCGCGTTCGACCAGTCCACACCCGGTAACGGCAAACCGGTCACCGGGGAGCTGCTCCGCGCGGCCATCGAGCTGACCCTGGCCGGCCAGCCGGTGCCCGAGCCGCACCGGCCCAGCATGGGCTGCTCAATCAAATGGCGGTCCTGACGATCCTCATGACCGGCGCAGCTCCTCGCCAGGCCCGTTGACCCGGCACCGACTGCCGCCATGCCCGAACGCTCGTGCCGTGCCAGAATCCGCCTGCCTGCCGTGGCCATCGGCGCCACCCTGCTGGCCGCCGAGCAGACCTGGCAGACCATCGACCGCAGTCGCTGGCCGGCTGTGAGCCCTCGCTAACGGGCGAGACCCGGCTGGTCTGCGAATATTGCCGCCAGTATCCGGGCGGGGTGCCTGAGCATCGCGCCGACGCGGGACCGGGCTGCGTTCGCGGCATACTGTGTTCATGAATGGCAGGGACCCGGCTGCGGCGTTTGCCAACATCGAGCAGGCCGAGTTCTGGTCGCGGCTGGCGCCGACGTGGCTCGAGCTCGAAGACCAGATGGAAGAGGTGGGCGGGCCGCCCGGCGAGCTGGCCATGGATCGTCTGGAGTTGGTGCCCGGGCAGCGGGTGATCGATCTGGGCTGCGGATCGGGACGGACGACGCTGGAGCTGGCGGCCCGGGTCGGGCCCGGCGGCGAGGTTGTCGGAGTTGACATCTCGGCCGAGATGCTGGCCCGGGGCCGCGAGCGGGCCGCGCGGCTCGGCACCGGGAACGTCGAGTTCGTGCACGCCGATGTCCAGGTGCACGAGTTGGGCGAGGCTCAGTTTGACGCCGCCTACTCGCGCTTTGGCGTGATGTTCTTCGCCGACCCCGTGGCCGCCTTCGCCAACATCCGGAAAGCGCTCCGGCCCCCGGGAGTGCTGTCGTTCGTCAGCTGGCAGAGCGTGTTCGACAACGAGTGGATGCTCATCCCGGGCGCGGCGGTGGCGCAGGTCACCGGGTCGCTGCCGCCGATGCCCGGCCCGGGCGAGCCCGGCCCGTTCTCGCTGGCTGATCCCGGCCAGGTCCGCGCCGTGCTGGACGCGGCCGGATTCGGTTCCATCACCGAAGCGCCGCACGCCGATCACGTGGTGATCAGCGAGGGCCGGATACCCGAAGTCGCCAGGGCCAGCGTCCGGGTCGGCGCGGTCCGCGAGGCACTCCGGGACGCCGACGACGATACCCGTCAGCGGGCGCTCGCCGCCATCGAGGAGGCCCTTCGCGCCCGGGTGCAGGACGGCCAGGTGCGTGCCTCCAGGGGTGTCCTCCTGGTCACCGGCAGCGCCTGAGCAGGCCGCCGCTAGCCCGACATCGGGTCAGAGTGCACGCCGGATCCGCCGATCTGTGCGGGAGCCGGCTCCCATGCCGTTCGTGCTTCTGACCGGCGGATCTGGGTGTTCTGCGCGTTAGACGCAGGCTCCTGTGCCAGGTGCGTCGATGAAGAACGTGATCCCGTCTTGGAAGTTTTGCTGA
>WNFX01007077.1_pt1 | contig 10560 bp, 10 predicted proteins | sample 5400111 | NCBI WGS metagenome assembly WNFX01 (sample SAMN13153363, study PRJNA577476) | soil metagenome | isolation source: 40 cm soil or saprolite under grassland replicate 1 | place: USA:California | collected 2016-06-15 | reverse complement strand
CGTCCCCGGCACCGCGACGGTACGCGTGTCGGTGGTCGGCCCGGGCTGTTCCGGGCAGGGCGGCGGCATCATCACCCAGTTCTCCATGCCCGCGCCCGGCTGAGGTGCTCTCGTGCGGGATCTCCGGGGGCTGGCGCGCCGCTGCGCGGCGGGAATCCCCGGACTGGCCCCGGGCCGACGGGATCCCCCGGCCGGCGCAGCAGTTCAGGACGGGAATCACCGGGCCGGCGCGGCGCTGCACGGCGGGGATCCCCGCAGGAGCGCGGCAGCTCGGGACGGGAATTTCCGGGCCCTAAGATCGGTTGTCAGGGTGCGCATTAAGCGGAAGGCGAACAGGTGACCGACATTCACGACGTCATCATCATCGGCTCGGGGCCTGCGGGCTACACGGCGGCGCTGTATGCCGCACGGGCACAGCTCAAGCCGCTGGTCTTCGAGGGTTCTGTCACGGCTGGCGGCGCGCTCATGAAGACCACCGACGTGGAGAACTTCCCCGGGTTCCCGGACGGCGTGCTCGGCCCGGACCTGATGGACGCCATGCGCAAGCAGGCCGAGCGGTTCGGCGCGCAGATGATGGCCGAAGACGTGACCGAGGTGGACCTGACCACCGACCCCAAGCGCGTCATCGCCGAGGGTGACGTCTACCTCGCCCGGACGGTCATCATCGCGACCGGTTCCAGCTACCGGGAGCTGGGCGCCGAGGGGGAGAAGCAGCTGTCGGGGCACGGGGTGTCCTGGTGTGCGACCTGTGACGGCTTCTTCTTCCGCGACAAGGACATCGCGGTGATCGGTGGCGGCGACTCGGCCATGGAAGAGGCCACGTTCCTGACCCGGTTCGCCCGGTCGGTCACGGTCGTGCACCGTCGCGATGCGCTGCGCGCCTCCAAGATCATGCAGGAGCGGGCGTTCACCAACCCGAAGATTTCCTTCCGCTGGAACAGCGAGGTCATCGGGGTGCTCGGTGACGGCAAGGTGAGCGGCCTGCGGCTGCGCGACACCGTGACCGGCGAGGAGAGCACGCTGGAGGTCAACGGGCTGTTCGTGGCGATCGGCCATGAACCCCGCAGCGAGCTGTTCACCGGCCAGCTTGCCACCGACGCCGGTGGCTACCTGCTGGTGGAGCAGCCGACCACCCGCACCGCGATCCCCGGCGTCTTCGCCTGCGGCGACGTCGTCGACCACACCTACCGGCAGGCGGTCACCGCGGCCGGCACCGGGTGCGCGGCGGCCCTGGACGCCGAGCGGTACCTGGCGAGCCACGAGTCCGCAGCCCCCGTAAGCACATCGGCCACTGTGAACGCAACATGAAACGGAAGGAACACCGAGCGTGGGCGAGATGAAGAAGGTAACCGACGCCAGCTTCGAGGCCGATGTCCTCAAGAACGAGAAGCCAGTGCTCGTGGACTACTGGGCCGAGTGGTGTGGCCCTTGCCGGCAGGTCGCCCCGGTGCTGGAGGCGATCCTGGCGGAGCACGGTGACAAGATCGAGATCGTCAAGCTCAACGTCGACGAGAACCCCGAGGTCACGAGGAAGTATGGGATTCTCAACATCCCGACGCTGGGTGTCTTCCAGAACGGCCAGGTCGTCAAGGAACTCGTGGGTGCCCGGTCGAAGTCGCGGCTGCTGGACGACCTCGCCGAATTCATCTGAGCACCCCGGGCAACTCCAGGCCGGCGTCGGCCCGGGCGTCGGCCGATCTCGTCCGTTATGCACAGGTTGAGTCACAGATAGTGGCGGCGGCGGGTCGGCCGCCACTGGTTATCAGCAGCTCAGACGATCAGGCGCAGCTCGTCACCGAGGTGAACCGTGCCCGCCCGGATGACCTTGGCGTAGACGCGCGCACTCCGCGGTCAATCAGGCCATACGCAGCGCCCGTTCCGGGGTCATGGAGCCCAGCAGGCGCTCCAGCGCGACCTCGACGTCCTCCCGCCAGGACACCGTCGATTTCAGTTCCAGGCGCAGCCGCGGGAAGTGGTGGTGCGGGCGGACCGTCTTGAACCCCACCGCGAGCAGGTAGTCCGCGGGCAGCACACACGACCCCTCCTCGCGGCGCCGGTCACCGAAGGCCTCGATCGCCTTGACCCCGCGCCTGGTCAGATCCTTGGCCACCCCCTGGACGAGCATCCGGCCCAGCCCGCCACCCGTGAACTCGTCCAGGATGTAGGCGGTCATCAGCAGCACGGCGTCGCCGCTCACCGGGCTGGTGGGAAAGGCCACCGAACGCGGCACGTACAGCGGCGGCGCATACAGGACGTAGCCGGCCGGCACGCCGTCCGCATAAGCGATCTTGCCGCAGCTGCCCCACTCCAGCAGGGTGGAGGAGATCCAGGCCTCCTTCTCCAGCGCCGGGTCGCCCGCGGCCTGCGCCCGGTTGTGGCTCGCCGGGTCGAGCTCCCAGAAGACGCACCGGCGGCACCTGTGCGGCAGGTCGTCAAGATTATCCAGGGTGACGTTGGCGAGACGACGCGGCACCTGGCACCTCTGCGGTTGGACTCGTCTGTTGCTGTGGGATCGCCGTGCGGCGGCAAACTGCGCTGGCCCACGGCTACCTTGAGGCGCACGGATTCCGGTGGCAAATCCTGGGTACCCCCGGCCAGGTCTCCTCCAGACCGTACCCTGACATGGTACTCATCGACGTGAGGAGCGGCTGTGGCGATTGAAGACGTGACGCCGGCCCGCGCTGGCCAGACCAGCGGCACCGGTCGTGGGTCACAGGAATCCCATGAGGCCCCTTCGCCCCATGGGTCCCTGGTGGATCCCTATGTCGGCCGCTACGCCGCGCGGGCCCAGGAGATGGTCGCGTCGGAGATCCGGGCCCTGTTCGCGGTCGCCGCCCGGCCCGAGATCGTGTCGCTGGCGGGTGGCATGCCCTACATCACCGCCCTGCCTCTGGACGCCGTCGGCGAGATGGCCGGCCAGCTCGTGGCCGACCGCGGCGCCGTGGCCCTGCAGTACATGTCGGCGCAGGGAGATCCGGGCCTGCGCGAGTGCATCTGTGACGTGATGGCACTGGAGGGAATCCGTGCCCACCCCGACGAGGTGGTCGTCACGATCGGATCGCAGCAGGCACTGGACCTGATCACCCGGATCTTCGTCAATCCCGGCGACGTCGTGCTGGCCGAGGGGCCGTCCTATGTCGGCGCGCTGGGCACGTTCGCGTCCTACCAGGCGAACGTCGTCCACGTCCCGATGGACGACGACGGGCTCATCCCGGAGGCGCTGGCGGAGACGCTCGCCGGGCTGGCCGGCCAGGGCCAGCGGGTGAAGTTCCTCTACACGGTCCCGTCCTTCCACAACCCCGGCGGGGTGACCCTCAGCATTGAGCGCCGGGCCCGGGTGCTGGAGATCTGCCAGCGGGCCGGCCTGCTGGTGATCGAGGACAATCCCTACGGCCTGCTGGGGTTCGACGGGGAGCCGCTGCGGGCCCTGCGCGCCGACGACGCGCATGGGGTGGTGTACCTCGGGACGTTCTCCAAGACGATCGCGCCGGGGCTGCGGGTGGGCTGGGCCCTGGCACCGCCCGGGATCAGGGACAAGCTGGTGCTCGCCGCGGAGGCGTCGGTGCTGTGCCACTCCAGCCTCGCGCAGCTCATGGTGCGCGAATACCTGACCGGCCAGCCCTGGCGGGAGCAGGTCAAGGTCTTCCGCGAGCTGTACCGGGAACGGCGGGACGCCATGCTGGAGGCGCTGGCCGCGGTCATGCCCGATGGCTGCCGGTGGACCCGGCCCGCCGGCGGGTTCTACGTCTGGCTGCAGCTCCCGCCGGGCCTGAACTCCAAGGCGATGCTTCCCCGCGCCATCTCTTCCCGGGTCGCATACGTGCCGGGGACGGGCTTCTACGCCGACGCGTCCGGCGCCGAGCACCTGCGGCTCTCCTACTGCTTCCCCGAGCCCGGGCGGATCAGGGAGGGCGTCCGCCGCCTCGCGGAAGTGGTGGGCACCGAGATCGAGCTCCGGTCCACGTTCGGCGCCGTCCCGGCCGCCTACCGCCCGTCCGGGGCGGGCCCGACCGTGCTGACTGGCCCGGCCGGTTCGGACTCGCAGCAGTGAGCGACCTGGGCCATGTGCTGATCCTGGCCGGCGGGCTGTCCGCCGAGCGGGAGGTGTCGCTGCGCTCGGGCAGCCGGCTGCGCGACGCACTGCGGGAGGCCGGCGTCGAGGCCGACATCGCCGACGCGGACGCGGGACTGATCCCGGCGATCACCAGCGACCCGCCCAGCGCGGTCTTCCCCGCCATCCACGGCGCCTACGGGGAGGACGGCTCGATCCAGGAAGTCCTGGCGCTGCTGGGCGTGCCGTTCGTCGGGGCGGCGGCCGGGGCCTGCCGGTTCGCGTTCGACAAGCCGGTGGCGAAGGCGGTAGCCCACGCGGCCGGGCTGGCGACCCCCGCCTCGGTGGCGCTGCCGAAGGAGACCTTCCACGACCTCGGCGCGACCGCGGTGCTGGAGCGCATCGTGACGACGCTCGGGCTGCCGCTGTTCGTCAAGCCTGCCCGTGGTGGGTCGGCGCTGGGCGCCACCCGGGTCGACACCGCGGCCGAACTGCCCGGCGCCATGATCAGCTGCTTCGCCTACGGCGACACCGCGCTGATCGAGCGCTGCGTGGTGGGCACCGAAATCGCCGTCGGGGTGCTCGACCTCGGCGAGGGCCCCCAGGCACTGCCCGCGGTCGAGATCGACCCGCTTTCGGGCGGCTACGACTACGCGGCGCGCTACACGGCCGGCCAGACCCGGTTCTACACTCCGGCCCGGCTCTCCCCGGATGCCGCCGCCGCCGCAGCGGCCGCGGCCGTCACCGCTCACCGGTCGCTCGGCCTGCGCGACCTGTCCCGCACCGACCTGATCATCTCCGGCGGGCAGGTTTTCTTCCTCGAGGTCAACGTGGCGCCCGGGATGACCGAGACGAGCACCCTGCCCATGGCGATGGAGGCAGCGGGCCGGGCGCTCGGCGTTACCTGCCGGGACCTGCTGAGCATCGCGGCCGCCCGGGGAAGCTGAACGACGGCCGCCCCGGCCCGGCGGCGGCGGCACGCACACCGTCACCTGGGAGCCGCAGATGACCGCGCGCAAGAGCTTCGCCAGCGACAACCATGCGGGCGCTCACGAGGCGGTCCTGCGCATGCTGGCGCGCGTCAACGCGGGCGATGTCGCCAGCTACGGCGACGACTCGTGGACCGAGCAGGCCTGTGCCTCGATCCAGGAGCTGTTCGGAGCCGCGGGAGGGGTCTTCCTCGTCTTCAACGGGACCGCGGCGAACGTGCTCGGGATCAGCCTCCTCCTGCGCCCGTACGAGGCGGTGATCCTCCCGGAGGGCGCGCACCTCAACGTGGACGAGTGCGGGGCGGCCGAGCGGCTGCTGGGCAGCAAGCTGCTGACGGTGCCCACCTCGGACGGGAAGCTGACACCCGCCCTGATCGCGGGCCGGCTGGGGGACCGGGGCGACGTGCACCGGGCGCAGCCCCGGGCGGTCGCGATCTCCCAGGTGACCGAGTGCGGCACCTGCTACACGCTGGAGGAGCTGCGGGCCCTGGGCGAGTTCTGCCGGTCGGAGGGGCTGCGGCTGTACGCCGATGGCGCCCGGCTCGCCAACGCCGCCGCTCACCTCGGCTGCTCGCTGGCCGACATCGCCGCGCCCATGGACGTGCTGAGCTTCGGCGGGACGAAGAACGGCGCGGTCGGGGTGGAGGCGGTGGTGGTCATGGCCGAGGACCTGGTGACGGACGCGCCCTTCCAGCGCAAGCAGCAGATGCAGCTCGCGTCGAAGATGCGCTACCTGGCGGCGCAGTTCCTCGGGCTGCTGGACGACCAGGTGTGGCTGCGCAATGCGACCCATGCCAACCTGATGGCCCGGCGGCTGGCCGACGGCGTCCGCGGCATCCCCGGGGTGGAGCTGTGGCAGTCGGTCGAGTCGAACGCCGTGTTCGCCTCGCTCCACCCGGATCACATCAAGCGGCTGCAGCGGGAGTGGGAGTTCTACGTCTGGGATGAGCCGGCTCATGTGGTGCGGTGGATGACCGCCTTCGACACCACCGGGGCGGACGTGGACGCGTTCGCCGCCGCCGTGTGGGCGGCGGCAGCCGACGGCTCGTAGCGGCGGCTGTTTCACGTGAAACACTCGCAGATGCACCCAGCACCCGTGGGCCGTCGTCGGTGGTGATGCGGCCTGGGGTGGGGGGGCCTGGCTGGTCGGGTGCTTGCGCTGGCTGCTTACGCGCTGAGGGATTGGGCCCATTCGGGGGACATGGTGGTGACGATCCGCTTGAGGTCGTCCAGGGTGGCGAACTCGACCACGATCTTGCCCTTGTGGCGGCCGAGCTCCACCTTGACCTTGGTGTCGAACACGTCCGACAGCTGGTTCGCCAGCGCGGTGAGGCCGGGGGCGGTGGGCTTCTTGGCCGCGGTACGGCGGGCCTTGGGGGCCTGGTCGCCGCCCATGGCCACGATCTCCTCGACTGCGCGTACTGAGAGTCCTTCGGCCACGATCCGGTGCGCCAGCCGGTCCTGGGCGTCCGGGTCGTCGAGTGCGAGCAGGGCGCGGGCATGGCCGGCGCTCAGCACCCCGGCCGCGACCCGCCGCTGGACCGCGGGCGGCAGGTGAAGGAGCCGGATGGTGTTGGAGATGTGCGGCCGGGACCGTCCTACCTTGTGCGCGAGCTCGTCGTGGGTGGCGCCGAAGTCATCGAGGAGCTGCTGGTAGGCGGCTGCTTCTTCGAGCGGGTTGAGCTGTTCCCGGTGCAGGTTCTCCATCAGCGCTGCGCGCAGCAGGTCATCGTCGGTGGTGCCGCGCACGATGGCCGGGATGTGCTCCAGGCCCGCGCGCTGGCACGCCCGCCAGCGCCGCTCGCCCATGATCAGCTCATAGCGCCCCGGCATGACCCGGCGGACCACCACCGGCTGGAGCAGGCCGACCTCCTGGATCGAGGCCGCCAGCTCCTCCAGCGCGTCCTCGTCGAAGCTCTGGCGGGGCTGGCGTGGGTTCGGGGTGATGGCACCGATCGCCACTTCCTCGAGATAGGTACCCTCGGCCCCCTGCATCACGGCATCGCTATCGCCGGTGACGGGCGGACGCACGGCCGTTCCGGTGCTGGTTCCGCCCTCACCGGCACCCGCTCGCGCCACCGAGGCCGGCGCCGTCGGAATGAGGGCCCCGAGGCCCTTCCCCAGGCCCCGCTTCTGCTGCGCCATCACGTCTCCTCGCCCTGCCTCTTCTCACCGCGCCGGCAACCCTCCGGCCGCCGCACCCGGGCGCCAGCTTCCCCTCACCGGCACCACCCGATCAGGCTTCCCAGTAGAGCATCCCATCCGTCACCCCGTATCAAAGACCAACCCCAAGCCCCCACATATCCACCACCCCGCCATGCCTCCGCGGAACCTCGACCCGAGTGGGTGGTGCCACGGCGCCAACTGGCGAAGATGTGCCGACCGAGGGGTGTGCCACAGCGCCGACCGACAGAAGGGGCCGACCGACGACGGTGCCGCAGAAGCGCCTGCCGGCGAGTTGTGCCGCGTGACGCGCCGGCTAGCGGGGGCGGGTGCCGCCGGGAGGGTCGGCTACCCACGCAGCGGTCAGCCCGTCTGCCCCAGCTCCGCCGCCCGGTCGGCCACTTCCCGGGCCGCCTCCAGATACGCCTGGGCACCGCTCGACCCAGGGTCATACGTCATCACGGACTGCCCGTAGCTCGGCGCCTCGGAGACCCGCACGCTGCGCGGGATGACCGTGCTGAGCACCACTTCCCCGAAGTGCTCCCGGACCTCCTCCGCCACCTGGGACGCCAGCCGTGTCCGCCCGTCGTACATCGTCAGCAAGATGGTGGACACGTACAGCCCGGGGTTCAGGTGGCTCTTCACCAGGTCGATGGTGCGCAGCAGTTGTTCGAGCCCCTCCAGCGCGTAGTACTCGCACTGGATGGGGATGAGCACCTCCGCGGCCGCTACCAGGGCATTGACGGTGAGCAGCCCCAGCGATGGCGGGCAGTCGATCAGGATGTAGTCGAGGTTGGAGGCGTCGTAGTCAGCGAAGGCCCGGCTGAGCCGTCCCTCCCGTGCCACCAGCGGCACCAGTTCGATCTCGGCGCCCGCGAGGTCGATGGTGGCGGGCGCGCAGTAGAGCCCGGGGATGTCGGCCACGGCCCGCACGATGCCCGCCAGCGGCTGGTCTTCGACCAGCACGTTGTACACCGACGCCGTGCCGGCGCGGTGCTCCACGTCCAAGGCCGTCGAGGCGTTGCCCTGTGGGTCGAGGTCGACCACCAGGACCCGCGCTCCGTGCAGGGCCAGGCTGGCCGCCAGGTTGACCGCACTGGTGGTCTTGCCGACGCCGCCCTTCTGGTTGGCGATCGTGATCATCCGGCACGAGCGCGGCCGGGGCCACTCCCGCCCTCCGGACCCGAGGGCGGCAAGGGCCGCCTCGGCCGGGGTCATCGACGGCCGGCCCGGGCCGGGGGCCGCTGCCGCCGCGCCGATCTGCCCGGCAGCCGCATCAGCCGTCCCTCGCCCAGCGGAGGCACCCGCCGCCTGGCCGTTGGTCACAGCGGCGGCCGCCTGCCCCGCGGGCGCGGCGGGCGCCACCTGCCCGGCACTGCCCGCCGGTGAGCCGCTGCCGAGCCGTTTCCCCGCGGCGCCCCCGGAGGCACGGCCTTCGGTTTCACGTGAAACCGCCGCCGACAGCGCCTGCCTCACCCGGGTGGGGGGCTCGTCCTCGGCCCGCTCATCCGCTGCCTGCGCCACGGTTACTCGCTCCTTCTCCGCCACGACCTGACGAACCTGACCGGGCCCGCGGCCCGGATCCCCCCGCGGCCACCCGAGGCCGCTCGACTCCACGCGCGACCGACAGGCGGCCGGTGCGGCAGCAGGTTGCCGGGATTCTTCCGGCCACCCCAGGCCGTCCGCGGAAGCCATCACCGCACCTCTCCCCGCCGCATCTATCCCGCGGCCCGCCGCCCCGCCTGGCTCATGGGCCTGCGGTCAGCCGGACCACTGTCGTGGCGGGATCGACCTTACCGTCCCCGGCGCGCACAACGTTCACGCTCCGCACCCCCAGCCGGTCCAGCGCGGGCCGCGCCGCGGCGACCTCCTGCGGCGCGTTCGCGCCCTTGATGGCCAGCACGGTCCCGCCCGGCCGGGCCAGCCCCAGCGCCAGCGCGGCGAGCCGGTCCAGCGGCGCGACCGCGCGTGCGGTCACCACGTCCGCCGCCAGCTCCCCCGCGAGATCCTCTGCCCGCCCGCGGCGTACCTGCGTGTTTTCCAGGCCCAGGTCGTGCACGCACTCCTCGAGGAACCGCACCCGCCGCAGCATGGGCTCCAGCAACGTCACCGCCACATCCGGCAGCAGCAGGGCCAGCACGATGCCGGGCAGTCCGGCGCCCGACCCGAGGTCGACCAGCGAGCACGGGTGAGGGACCAGTTCCGCGACCGCTGCGCTGTTGAGCAGATGGCGCTCCCACAGACGGGGAACCTCGTGCGGCCCGATCAGGCCACGGGCCACGGCCGGGCCGGCCAGCAGTCGCGCGTAGTGCTCCGCGGCGGCCGTCGCCGGCCCGAAGAGCCGTTCCGCCTGGGGCGGGGTGGGCGGCACCGGTGCGCCCGCGAGCGCCTCAGGGGCCTCATCAGCCTCACTGGTGCCGGTGGATCGGGGGGTGCCGGGCCGGTCAGCCCGCGGGAAGGACAACCACCCGCCGGTTCGGCTCCTCACCCTCGGACTCGCTGCGCAGCCCCGCCGCCGCGACCGCGTCGTGGATGATCTTGCGCTCGAACGGTGTCATCGGGTCGAGGCGGCGCGCGACACCGGTCCGGCTAACGTCTTCGGCCGCGTCGCGCCCCAGCGCCGTCAGTTCCATCCGCCGCCGCGCCCGGTATCCGCCGACGTCCAGCATGATCCTGGTCCGCAAGCCCGTCTGCCGGTGGACCGCCAAGCGGGTGAGTTCCTGCAGGGCCTCCAGCACCTCGCCGCGCGGGCCGACGAGTTCCTGGAGGGTCGCGCCGACGACAGAAACCAGTGCCCGGTCGCCCTCGACGTCCATGTCGATGTCGCCGTCGAGGTCGGCGACGTCGAGCAGCCCTTCCACGTAGTCGGCCGCGATCTCGCTCTCCTGCTCCAGGTCCGCGGCGTCACGGCTGGGCCGCTCCAGCGCCTCCCCGTCCTCATCGGCGCCCAGGGCCTCGTCACCGTCGGCGCCCAGGGCCTCGTCCTCGTCCACGCCCGGGGCAGCGGCGGCATCGGCCGACTCGGCCCGCGCTTCCGGCTCGCCCGGCTGGGCCGCGCCGTCCTGGTCGCCTGCCTCGCCAGCCAGCTCACCTGCTGCCGCGGCGCCAGTGGCCTCGTCACCGGCCACGGGCAGTTGTCCCGGGTTGTCATCCTCGGTGACAGCAGCCATGTTCTCGCTCTGGCTCACAACCGGGTCCTCCTCGTCGCGGGACCGTGCCGTCCGTGGTTATCTGCCCTGCCTGGGGGTCGGCGGGCAGGGCGCGCCCCGGCTGACCCGGCTCCCGGCGCTGCCGCCAGGCCCGGGTGACCAGGCGGCCCGGCTCCGGGCCGCCTCACCGTTTGCCGGACCGTTTGCT
>WNFX01007963.1_pt1 | contig 10563 bp, 6 predicted proteins | sample 5400111 | NCBI WGS metagenome assembly WNFX01 (sample SAMN13153363, study PRJNA577476) | soil metagenome | isolation source: 40 cm soil or saprolite under grassland replicate 1 | place: USA:California | collected 2016-06-15 | reverse complement strand
TCATTATGAATATAGCGAAACTTCGCGATTTGTTAATTGACCTATACAGTAGCGACGCGGGTACAGCGGCTCTTGAGCAGCTAATACAAATCCTCCAGAAACATAACAACCGGTTTTCCACATCACACGCAGGGGGATTAAATCAACGCGACACAATCCTGATCACATACCCTGACCAAGTTCAAGAGGCTGGAAAACATCCGCTGGCGGTGCTGGCGGATGTTTGCGAACGTTTCATGATGGACACCATAACAGGAATCCATATCCTTCCGTTTTATCCATGGACTTCTGATGATGGATTTTCAGTGGTGGATTATCGCGAAGTGGATACTCATTATGGCGATTGGAGTGATATTGCCAAGCTCGGTAATCATTTTCGGCTGATGTTTGACGCGGTCATTAACCACGTATCGATCAGTAGCAACTGGTTTCAATCCATGCTTGCAGGAGTTTCACATTATCGTGATTACTTTGTTGTCCCGAAAGAGAGCGATGACCTGACGCATGTTGTACGCCCGCGCGCGCTTCCCTTGTTGACGAGTTATCAAACTGCAGAGGGCGAAAAGAAGATTTGGACGACATTCAGCGCGGACCAGGTGGATCTCAACTACGCCAACTCAAAGGTATTGCTTGAGATTTTAGATCTTTTATTGTTTTATGTTACGAAAGGCGCTGAGTTTATTCGTTTGGACGCGATTGCCTATTTGTGGAAGGAAGCTGGAACCTCCTGTATCAATCTTCCGCAAACCCATCGAATCATTCAACTCTTCCGTGCCACGCTGGATGAAGTTGCGCCCAATGTCATGTTGATCACAGAGACAAATGTCCCGCACGCAGACAATATCTCCTATTTTGGCGATGGGACGAACGAAGCACAGATGGTCTATAATTTTTCCCTGCCGCCGCTCGTTCTGCACGCGTTTCAAACTGGTTCAGCAGAAACGCTGTCGCGTTGGGCAGGCAGCTTGGAACTACCGTCAGATAAAGTGACATTCTTCAATTTCCTCGCATCCCACGACGGGATCGGATTAAATCCTTTGCGAGGAATCCTGCCTGAAGCGGAAATCGAAGAGGTAGTGAGTCGTGTGCAGTTGCATGGTGGGCTGGTTTCTTTCAAATCGGATGTAGATGGCACCCAGCGTCCTTATGAACTGAACATCAATTATTTCGACGCGCTCAATGATCCGAACATGGATGAGCCACTTGATCTTCAAATCGACCGGTTTGTCACTGCACATGCGATTTTGCTGGCGATGCAGGGTGTGCCTGGAATTTATTTCCATAGTCTGGTTGGTTCGCGCGGTTGGCTTGAAGGAGTGAGAGCAAGTGGACAGAATCGCACGATCAATCGCAAAAAATTCCAATGGGATGAACTCATCCGCGCGATTGAAGATCCCAACGCGCGGCAGGCACGCGTCTTCTTCCGACTTCGCCATCTTTTGAAAATTCGTCGCAGACACACTGCTTTTCATCCTCATGCATTACAGAAAATAGTTTATAGTGCGCCTGAAGTTTTTGGTGTGTTGCGTATTTCACCTGACGAGAGAGATAGAGTATTATGTCTTCAAAATGTCAGTGGGTATCAGGTATCCCTGAATAGTCTTCCAATACCTGACGAACGATTTCATAATCCACGTAATCTCATCAATGGAAAATTTATCGAAGACAAAGAGTTGATTTCCATGGAACCGTATCAAACGTTGTGGCTGGCTTAAATTGAGTGCTAGTTGTGTCAACAATACTGTTAAGAACATGAAGAGGAACATTGATTAGAAACTTTCATTCCCCATATTTGGAATTGCTAAGGAACCGCATCAATTTACAGCAAATTCCTTTTAGCGATCGTGGCTCACGCCTGCTGATATTTCGATCGGATCATCATCTCCAGATACGGCTTGCCGAGCGCTGGTTCAAGTTGGATCAACAACTTGCCAGTTATCGCCAGCGTCCGCCTCTGATTGACCGTTGGGGGTTTACCGATGGAGAAGGTCAGTTGCTTGCGTTTGAGTTGGTTACCTATCCACATCGCCTTGATTTTAAGACTTCCATTGGCACCTTTAGTTTGGCTTTTGTTGACACGGAAACGCTAATGCTTGTTCTGCCATCAGGTCCCTGTGGAGTGACTTTTACCGCGGCAATGGACCAGTCGCAAACAGATCGACGCGGCGGTGTGTTAAGGCTTACCGGCAATATTCGCCGCAATATCTCATATACTACCAATGCTCGCCTTTTGCTCAATACGGTCGAACCGTTGGATGGCGGGCAGATCCAGCAAATTCGACTCAAAATGGAATCAACGGGCGAGTCGGTTTTAATGTTCAATATCACACCGCGCCTGGGATTTAATCGCTACCTGCCTTCCCCTGAAAAAACGTTGGATGCCGCTGCGCTGCGTTGGCATGAGTGGTTTGCCGCTGCACCGGAGGTGGCAAGCTCACATCAGGCGCAATATTATTATGCCTGGTGGATCATGCGCGCTGGACTGATCTCCACCCGTTTTTTTACCACGCGCGAAGCAATGACTCCCTCCATGATTCACTATGTTGGCATTTGGCAATGGGACGCATACTTCCACGCGCTTGCTTATCGTCATATTGACCCGCATCTCGCGCACGATCAATTGCGCATCCTTCTTGACCATCAACGGGCTGACGGGATGATCCCCGATGCAATCCATGACGAAGGCACTGTGACGCGTTTGGATTTCCCAATCGAGGCGGATGTCACAAAACCACCATTGATCGCCTGGGCAGCTTGGAAGTTGTATGAAGTGGATCAGGATCGGGAATTCCTCGACGAAATCTACGAACCGATCGTGCGTTGGAATAATTGGTGGTTTGAACATAATGACACCGATGGAAATGGTTTGTGTGAATATCTTCATCCCTATTCCTCCGGGCTGGATGACAGCCCACTGTGGGATGATGGCATGCCTGTGGAAGCCCCGGACTTGAATACCTATTTATGTCTGCAACAGGAGGCTCTCGGAAGAATTGCGCGAGTTCTTGGTTTGCCAGCAGAGGCAGACGAGTGGGCGCGCCGCGCCGATCAACATGCGCAGAAAATGATCGAATATCGTTGGGATGAGGATGCCGGTCTTTTTTGGGCAGTGCAAAACGGTCAACGCGTGAACGTGCGGACCCCATTCAATCTTTTTCCGTTAATTACGGGACGAATGCCTTCGAATATTGCTGAGCGTCTGGTGGCTCACATCACCAACAAGAATGAATTCTGGACAAAATATCCTTTGCCCACGGTTGCCCTGGATGACCCCAAATTCGATCCCTTGGTAATGTGGCGCGGTCCAACATGGGTGAACGTAAATTATTTGATGATTGAAGGTCTTCAACGCAGCGGTTACACTGATTTAGCTCAAGAACTCCGCACACGCACACTCGAGCTGATTGAGAAAGAAGACGATATTTACGAGTTTTATCATCCCCAGACAGGCGAGAGACCGCCGAAGGCGGCTTCGACGTTTGGATGGTCATCCGCAATTTACATTGACCTCGCGATCCAGGCAATGAAAGAAGAAACCACTTAATGAAAATTGTATTATTGCATTACTCCGCGCCGCCAGTAGTGGGCGGCGTGGAAAGCGTCATCGGGCATCACGCGCGCCTCATGACGGATGCAGGTCACGAGGTCCAGATTATAGCGGGGCGCGGCGAACAAATGGATGCACGCGTTGGCTTTATCCAAATCCCGTTAGTAGATTCACGTCATCCCGTTGTATCGTCCATCAAAGAGGAATTAGATAAAGGGATTGTTCCAAACGCATTCGAGGAGTTGGTTGAAAAATTAACAAATGAATTACGTCCTGTTTTAGCAAATGCAGATTGTCTGATCGCTCATAATGTTTGTTCACTCAATAAGAATTTGATTGTGACCGCGGCACTGAAAAAAATTTCGGAAGAGGCGCAAGGTCAACATTTTATTCTTTGGCATCACGATCTGGCATGGACGACATCGCGTTATCGCGATGAATTGCATGAGGGCTATCCGTGGGATTTGCTTTGTAAAGCGTGGGAAGGCGTCGAACAGGTGACGATCTCTGATTTTCGCCGTAATGAGCTAGCTGAGTTGATGGGATTACCTGAAGAAGAGATTTCGGTAATTCCAAACGGTGTGGATATTCCACGTTTTTTGAAACTGGAAGCGCAAACTTCGAAGTTTGTAAATCAATTGGATTTATTGAATGCAAACCCCATTTTGTTATTGCCTGTGCGCATCACTTCTAGGAAAAATATCGAACTGGCATTGCAAGTCATGGCGGAGTTGCGAAAAGAAGCTCCGCAAGCAAAGCTAATTATCACGGGTCCGCTCGGTCCGCATAACTCAGCGAACCTCCAGTATTTTGACAAGTTAACATCGCTGCGGAGATCGCTTAACTTGGAAGATTCTGTTTACTTTCTGGCGGAACTCGCAAATGGCTTCCTGCCCGATGAAGTGATCAGTGATTTTTATCAGCTTGCCGACGCATTATTCCTCCCGAGCCGCGAGGAGGGATTTGGAATTCCCATTTTGGAAGCTGGGTTGGCTGGCATTCCTATATTCTGCGCTGATATTCCTCCACTGAAAGATCTTGGTTTATCATTCGTAAATTATTTCTCATTGGATGAAAGCCCTGCAAACATTGCAGCCTTGATTTTAGGAAAGCTCTCAACGAGTATGTTGTTTGGGTTTCGGGTACGGGTTCGCTCACAATTTGCGTGGCGTCAGGTTTACCAACAGCAGATCCAACCGTTGCTGGAAAGGGTGTGTGATTAATGAACAGGTCTTCTCACGGAAACATGTTTCGTAAAATATTGATCCCCGTGATTCACGGATGTGATTTCCAGGATTCCTTGCGGGTGGCGAACAGCATTGTGTCGAATGAATCAATACTCCTGGCTGGCATGGTTGCCGTATCAGACGAAAGCAGCTTGAGTGCAGGAGCGCTCCCTGCGCAGGAAGTGCGGAAATTATTGCGCCAGATCAAAAGCAAACAGGAGATCAACTCGCTCGAATTAATCCGCGTGACCGCGAATCCGTGGAATGAATTGAAGAAAATTGTCCGTGAAGAAAAGCCAGATTTGTTGATCCTTGAGGCTTGTCATTGTGAGGCGTTGGGTCGCTCCATCGGTGACGTGTTAAAGAATGGCCCTTGTAATATTGCTGTGGCGTGCGGTGTGATGCCGAAAAAGATTCAGAAAGTGTTTGTCCCCATGCGTGGTGGACCGAATGCAGAGCTTGCGTTGCGTTTGGGTTTGTCACTTTCCCGCCATGGTCAAGCCAGTATTGATACATTGCATATCACTCCTGAAACCGCCAAGACATCGCGCGATGTTGCATTTCGTGGACTGGAGCGCGTATTGAACAACCTGCCGGAAGTCAATCGTCAGAATCTGGAAACGAATAATCCGACTGCGGCAATCTTGCTGGCCTACAAAGCCTACGATGTGATGGTTCTTGGTGCCACAGCTTTTTCCGAAGATAAATCTGCGGGGCTAGGCGAAGTGGCAGAAACTGTGTTGCGCGAACGTTCCAAAGGACTCCTGATCGTCAAGGTTTATCATCCACTTTCGATGAATATGGAAAGTGAGTTTGTCGGGCAGACTGCTATTTCCGTTCTGGTCGATAAATGGTTCGCAGAAAACACCTACAATGCGAATGAGTTTGAAAATTTCAAAGAGCTTCTCGGGCTCAAAGAAAAACAAAAGGTGACGGTCAGTTTGGCGCTGCCTGCACTCAATGAAGAAGGGACTGTCGGTAAGGTAATCACAACCGCCAAACGCGAATTAATGGAGCGCTTTCCTCTTTTGGATGAAATTGTCCTCATCGATTCGAATTCAAAAGACAAAACTCGCGAGATTGCTCAGAAGCATGGAATTCCCGTTTACATTCATCAGGAGATCCTTCCACAATATGGGGCAAGGATAGGAAAAGGTGAGGCGCTCTGGAAGAGTCTCTATGTAACGCATGGTGACATCATCTTGTGGATTGACACAGATATTGTGAATATTCATCCTCGCTTCTTATACGGGATTCTGGGTCCGCTCCTGCTTCGACCAGACATCGTCTTCGTCAAGGGATTTTATCGCCGCCCAATCAATGTGAATGGAAAAACCGAATCAAGTGGGGGAGGGCGTGTCACTGAACTGACGGCGCGTCCACTGTTGAATTTGTTTTACCCCGAACTCTCGGGTGTCATCCAGCCGCTCTCCGGCGAATATGGTGGACGCCGGTCCGCGCTGGAGAAGATGCCATTCTCTTCAGGCTACGGTGTGGAAACAGGCTTGCTGATCGATATCTTCGAGAAGTATGGATTGAATGCCATCGGTCAAGTGGACCTGTTGGAACGTGTCCATCATAACCAGCAATTGGAGTCGCTCAGCAAAATGGCATTTGCCATCATCCAAACAGTCGTGCGAAGACTCGAACGCCGCTACGGACGAAACTTTCTTGAAGATGTCAACAAGACGATGAAGTTAATTCGTTACGACAAGGATGTGCTTTATCTGGATATAAACGAAATAGCCGAACTCGAACGTTCGGCTATGGTTGATATTCCTGAATATTGTAAACGTTAATTGGATGTCATTGCGAGGAGGACGTTAGTCCGACGAAGCAATCTCTTGTTAAACGAATGAATCTCATTAATGGGGAGATTGCTTCGCTTCGCTCGCAATGACAGATCGTTTTAATTCTGCGCAAAAGTATCAATCAGTAGTTTGAAATTTCCACCAACGGGATAAAGAATGGGGCAGGTGCAGCCGCGCTTCTTGTATTCTTCCACTTTGGCTTTTGCCTCCGTAGGCGTCCCTGATGCGGTAATTCGGTCAACCAAATCGTCAGGAACGAGATGCTTTGCCTTTTCGATCTGTTCCTTGGTGGCGGGCCATCCCAAAATCGATTGAATGTCGTTGATGACATCTTCCGAAACGCGCGACGCTTTTGCAATATGCGGCTGTTGGGCGAGATATTGACATAGCAGCCCCTTCGTGTAATCAATTGCCTGGTCATGATCTTCATCCACTGAGCAGACGATTAACTGTGGACGGTCGAAGTCTTCCATTTTTCGCCCCGATTTTTCCAAGCCCTTATTCAGTAATTCCAACGCGTTGTCGTTGTAATCCGGGGGAACACAGTAATTTAACACAGCTCCATCCGCGATTTCGCCGGTCAGTTCCATCATTTGATCGCCAGTGGCACCGATCATAATAGGTATATTGCGCGGCTCACGGCGTCCGTGGACAACATCCAGCTCAATTCCTTCAACGTTATGAAATTCGCCATGGAATGTGACACGTTCCATATTCAGTAATCGGCGCATTACATCCACTGTTTCACGCATTGCCGTCAATTGCTTGCGGCGCTTGATGCCTACGTTGCTTGCCAGAGGATCCCACCAGGCGCCAATGCCACAAATGACGCGGTTGGGTGCTAAATCATCGAGCGTGAGAAATGTCGCTGCTAGCAGACCAATATTGCGCGTCCAGTTGTTGATCACGCCTGAGCCTACTTTGATGCGTTGTGTGACCGCTGCATAGGCAGCCATAGGGACAATGGCATCACGAACTAGGCGCGATTCCGCCTGCCAAACCGCTTCAAATCCATGTGCCTCAGCATAGCGTACGTAGTCCAATCCATCTCTTAGATCATGAGAGTCTTGCAAATAGAGCGCTACTCTTTCCACGGCGTTACTCCTCGGGTTATAGAATGATGGCGAAGGTTGCCGCCTGTCTTATTGGTGGCGAAACCTGGAATTACCTTCTGATTCAGATCCTAAATTCTAAATATACTAATTCTGCGGCACTTTGTAATTCAGTTTTTGTGATTTGGGAAGTGCTTTTGGCTACTTAATAATCAGCAAAAATTGATAGTGATGGTCATTATATCTGAAATTGAAGTTGAAGATTTGTTATTAGACAAGAGGAGCATCGTCCCAATTGATTGTGAAGATAATCACTATAAGGTTGATTATTATCGTCCTATACTAAATGCAGAATGTCAACTTGATTTCCCTTGTAAGCCTTTTTGAACTGGAGATACATTATGACCCAGCAAACTATAAAAACAAAACCCTTGGGCAAACTTGAGAATTGCCGCGTGATTGAAACTGGCATTGGGGACTTTGCTGAATGCGCGCAATGGGGACCGGTTAATTGTGCCCATGCCTTACCTTTTGGATATTGCTTTCTATGTATGCATCCGCGTGTGGATGAAATCATTGAAAATAGCAAGAAGAAGCAGCCTGTTGCCCAAATGAGTCAATAGCTTTAGCACGATAAACCAATTAAATAAAAACTGTCCCTGAATTTCAGGGACAGTTTTGTTTTGAGAAAGACCTGCTTTAGAGCGCTTGCAGTCTTTGCCACATTTGAGGTGCCAGCTCGCGTGAACGTGCCGCAATTCGCTCTTCATCCATGGATAGGATCTTCTTGTTGAGCATCAGGATTTGTCCGCGGCAAACAGTCGTATCTACGGTCGCATCGACAAGACCGAAGATCAGATGCCCAAGGAAGTTCGCTTCGCTCAATATAGTGGGGGGCTGGTAGTCCATGATCGCCAGGTCCGCGGGACGACCTTCGGCAATCTCTCCCAATCGAATGCCAAATTGACGTTCAACAATATCCGCGTTGTTTTCCAATAGGAGTTTCGGCGCTTCCATAAATGCGACGCGCGGATCGTGATTGGCAAGACGGTGGAGCAAATAAGCACAGCGCATCTGTGAGAGCATATCAGACGACATGCCATCACTTCCCAAGCCGACTAGAATATTTCGCTCTAAAAGTTGGAAGAGGGGAGTTACGCCGACAGCATTGTTCATATTCGATTCAGGGTTATGAACAACGGCAGTATTCGTAGCGGCGATGATATCCATCTCCGATTCGTCAATGTGAACACAGTGGATGAAAAGGGACTTTTCGCCTGATGCGCCCATTTTGTCAAGGCGATGCACCGTTGGCATGCCGTATTTATTGAGTGAGTCTTCTCTGTCAGAAAGGTCTTCAGCCACATGGACATGACACCCTACGCCTGCATCCTTTGCAATGCCAACGCATTTTTCCAATGTTTCGTCTGAAAGGGTGAAGGATGCATGCAATCCCATCATCGCCGCGATCCGTCCGTCGCCTTTGCCGATCTTCTTGATGAAGCGTTCATTCTCCGCGATGCCACCACCCATCACATTTCGATCCGATACTTCATAACATAACGATGCACGGATACCTGCCTGGCGTACGGCGCTCTCGATCAAGTCCAGCGAGCCATCGCGCATGGCTGGAGAAGCATGATGATCGATAACGGTCGTCGTACCATTACGGATACATTCAATCAAAGGGATTTGCGCAGAAAGAGTAATATCCTCTTCACACAATGCCCGATCGACTTTCCACCACAGGCGTTCAAGGATTTCTACAAAATTCGCAGCAGGTTCACCGGGTATTGCCATGCCACGCGCCATCGTTGAATAGAAGTGATGATGCGCGCAGATAAACCCGGGCAGGACGATCTTACCTATGCAGTCGACGGCTTCGGCATTTGGGAAGCGCTGTTTCATTTCAGCAGCATCACCCACTGCTACAACATTTTCACCCTCTGTTACGACCGAGCCGTTCCAGATCACGCGATTGTTCGGACCTAATGTTGCCACGATCCCATTTTCAAATCTTGTTGTCATGTTCAATCCTTTCACTTTGGCGGTGTTAGTTAATTCTCGACGAGCATGGCGAGTTCTTCAGCGCTGCGCTCTCGTAAGGTGATCGCACCCGTGAAGCACTTCTTGGCGCAGATCGAGCATCCGATACAACGCGCCGGGTCGGAGTGTGGTCGTCCTTGATAGATCCATGAAACCGGTAATGGGATTCGGTTGAGCAATCCCGATCAATTCCTGCATGCTGCTGATGCCGCGTTCCTGCATTAGGAAAGCCGTTCCTGACTCAAGATCACGGACGATGCCGTATCCAAATTTGGTGGCAATCGTGCAGAACTGAACTGTCTTGACGCCTAAGGCGAGGAAATCCATCGCGGCCTTATAGGTCATGGGTCCACCATTCCCAGAGATTTCGATTCCTTGCGGAACAGCATTGGCAAGCGTTAGATATGAAATGGGTGTGACGCCGTCACCACTCATGCCAGTGACTACGCCTTCTTCCCAAACGCGTCCGATTGCTGAGCGGAAAGCCAGGCTGGGGAAGGAGTTGGCAAGTGTGATGCCAGCTTTTTTCTCAGGATACTTATCCAGGACTTTGCGAATCGCGCGCAGGATTGGGACAATGGATGTAACAGCCGCAGTCAACTTGAAAAGCTTGGGAATATCGGGTGAGCCAACTTCCATGATCCAGTCAATGATCTTCGCTGTAAGTGCAGCGTTTTGCGAGACGATGTCACCTTCGGTTCCATCTCCACCTTGTGGGCAGGACAGCGAATACTCAATGCCCATCACGCCGCATGCTTCGAGTTTTCTTGTATTCGACTGCCAGCCTTTTTTATCATTCTCATCGTGACCCGAAACCGGTCCGCCGGTGGAAGCCATGGTCAGGCGGTCCTGCCATTTCTTGACCAGTTGCTCCACTTCGC
>WNFX01007074.1_pt1 | contig 10564 bp, 7 predicted proteins | sample 5400111 | NCBI WGS metagenome assembly WNFX01 (sample SAMN13153363, study PRJNA577476) | soil metagenome | isolation source: 40 cm soil or saprolite under grassland replicate 1 | place: USA:California | collected 2016-06-15 | reverse complement strand
CGATGCCATGCTCGAACTTGCCGAGCGTAATCGCATTGAGGCTGGCATTGAGAATGTGCGCTTCCTGAGAGGTGTAATAGAAGATATTCCCTTGCCGGAAAACACAGTCGATGTGGTGATCTCCAATTGTGTGATTAACCTCTCTGCCGATAAAGGACAGGTATTGCGCGAAGCGTACCGTGTGCTTTCTCCTGGAGGACGTTTTGCCGTCTCAGATATTGTCTTCCTGGGCCAGTTTCCGCAGGCAATTCGCAGCGATCTCGAGGCATGGGCCGGTTGTATCGCGGGCGCCCTGGAAGAAGAGACCTACCGACAACTGCTCTCTGAAGCTGGCTTCACTAATATCGAGATAGAGGTAACGCGACGTTATTCAATTCAAGATGTGGCAGACAGTGGCGCAAGTGCCTCCATCGCTGCGCTTTCAGAAAGCGAATGCGCCGAAATTGATGGAAAATTTGTAAGCGCGTTTATCCGCGCACAGAAACCACTATCCCAAAAATTTGCCTCGAATTTTGCTTGACTTTTTTGAAATCAGTAGGTATACTTCTAACAATTTGAGATCGGTAACTCATTGTTCCACTCTGTGGAAAAGGTATAGGATTTGTATGTCTCTCTGGCATAGGGTACAAAAGCAAAAAATATTCATGCGGCAAAAGCGCCGCTTGCTCCATCCCATTGATGGACCCGGTGCCATTTTAACGAAGATTCTTTCTTCCTCATCTCATTTTTTGAGATGAGGAATTTTTTTTGCCCTTTTTGGTCTCCAACTGTGCTTGACAATGGTGTCAAGCGCAGGGTCTCACTGAAAACTTAGCAGTATAGGCCTTACTTGTTGAGCAAGTCAGGGAGAAAGGAATGACCTGTTGAACCGTTGTCATGAAGAAAGGAAGTTACTTACACATGAGCGCAATGAAATTAACTACACCGGAAGCGAACACACATGAATTGTTGGATCTGGAGCAGCTACGCAATCGGCATATGCTGGTACGCTCTCCAAGCATGGCAGCATTGATCCGTCTGCGTGGCACATTGCTAAAGACAATTCGCAATTTCATGGAAGCGGAAGATTTTGTTGAGGTCACGACACCTACCATCACGAGCTTGACGGGCGCGTGTGAAGATTTTTCTACGCTGTTTCCACTTGATTACTTCGGCAACAAAGCCTTCTTGACGCAGACTGCTCAGTTGCATCTGGAGCCGTTGGTACATAGCAAGGCCCTACGTCGTGTCTACTCGATCAATCATAGCTACCGTGCCGAGCCGCGTGCTGATCACCGTCATCTCACCGAGTTTGTGCTTGTTGAGCCGGAGATCGGCTTCGGGAACCTGAAGATACTCCTGGATTTTGAAGAGCGGTTAGTGAGCCAAATCGTCAAAACAGCCCTGGAAACACGCCGTGAAGAGCTAGAGCTGTTAGGTGCTGACATTGTAATGCTAGAAACGATCAATCCGCCATTTCGTCGCATTACCTATACCCAGGCTGTAGAGCAACTCAATAAAATGGGTATCACGACCGGATGGGGCGATGATCTCGACCGTAAGCGTGAGATTGCTATACTTGAATGGACTCGGTCCCCCACGTTTATCACGCACTATCCAATAGAACTCAAATTCTTCAACATGCGTCAGAACCGCGAAGATGAGCGTATTGTCAACGCCGCTGATCTCCTACTGCCGGGAGTTGGAGAAGTCTGTGGCGGTGCTGAACGCGAAGAAGACCCAGTTCGCCTGCGTCAACGCCTCATGAATTCAGTAGCGATGAAACATCTGCTGGCAGCGGGAGGCAGCGCTGAGGATTACGAGTGGTACCTGCAACTACGCGAGCATGACTCGATCCCCTATGCTGGTTTCGGTATGGGTTTTGAGCGACTGGTGCAGTTTATCACCGGTAGCGAGAGTTGCTTGAACTGTGTCGAGTACCCGCGCAACAGCGTTCACTACATGCCGTAGTCATGAAAGAAACTGAGTTACTGGCGCTTTTTCAAGAGCTAGGCGTCGTCTCGAACGGGCACTTCGTGCTTAGTTCGGGGCTTCACAGCGACGAATACTGGGAGAAGTTTCGCCTGCTGGAGTGGCCTCGTGTGACAGAAAGACTTTGCTATGAGATTGCCGGGCGATACAAGCATAACGCCATTTCAGCAGTTATTGGCCCAACGACAGGAGGTGCATTGTTGGCACAGGAGGTAGCGCGTCAACTCGACACGCGTTGCCTCCTCGCCGAGCCAGCGCCAACTGGTGGACGGGAACTGCGCCGGGGCTTCGCACTGAATCCCACCGAACGTGTACTAATCGTCGATGATGTACTGACCACAGGGCTGTCACTGAGGGAGACACTGAGTGCAATACAGCTCTTTCAACCTGCAATCGTTGGCATAGAAGTGCTCATTGACCGCAGCGGAGACGAGGCTATCACTCAATTCGATGTGCCTTGTCGGACCTTGCTGACTGTCTCAGCACACACGTACAGTCCAGATGAGTGTCCGCTGTGCTCTGAGGGTATTCCTGTAGTCAAACCGGGTACAAGAGGCAGGTAAAAGTATGAACTTTCTCGATAAATTACTGCTAGCTTCTCGCCAGCAGAACAGCCTACTATGTGTGGGGCTAGACCCAGAACCTGACCGCCTGCCTGCTCAATTGCATGACTTGCCAGTAGCTAGAGCAATCACTTACTTCTCCCGGGCAATTATAGAAGCAACCGCGCCTTACGTGTGCGCATTTAAACCCAATCTGGCTTTCTTTGAAGTACTGGGTCCTAAAGGGATGTATGTCTTCCAGGAGGTGCTTCACGCAATCCCGGTGCATATCCCGGTCATAGTTGATGCCAAGCGCGGAGATTTGGGAAATACGGCGCGTAATTATGCGGCAGCGGTCTTTGATGTCTATGGTTGTGATGCAGTAACCGTCAATCCGTACCTGGGGTACGATAGTGTAGTCCCATTTCTTGCATACCATGAAAAGGGTGTGATTCTCCTATGCCGCACGTCAAATCCTGGCGCTCATGATTTTCAAGATGTATTGGTGTACGGTGAGAATGGGCAAGTGAGGCCACTCTATGAAGTAGTTGCGCAGCGTGTGCAGTCGTGGAATAAAGCAGGTAACTGTGGGTTGGTGGTCGGTGCAACCTATCCAGAGGAACTCCGCAAAGTTCGTTCTATATGTCCCGACATGCCGATTCTGATCCCTGGAGTAGGAGCCCAAGGCGGTGACCTGGAGGCTTCAGTGGTGGCAGGAGTGGACGCATTTAAAGAAAAGGCAATCATAGCAGTCTCTCGCACAGTTCTTTTTGCTGGCGAAGGTAAAGAGTTTGCCACGGCTGCCGCAGACGAGGCACGAACATTGCGTAATCGCATTAATGAGGTTCGAATAAGCAAATGAATTTACAAACAGAACTGGCACCAAAGAGAAGGTTGGTCCTACGCAACCCAGTCATGATTGCATCCGGTCCAACAGGTTATGGAGTGGACAATCCAAATATAGCCGGGATGTACGGGCTTGGAGCATTCATCTGTAAAGGGACGACACTCTATCCTCGCAGTGGCAATGAGTATCCCCGCATGGCACAAACTACCTCGGGCTTATTGAATGCAATAGGCTTACACAATCCCGGCATACACACAGTCATCAACAATTATGCGCCTGTATGGGCAACCTGGCAGATACCGGTCATCGTCAACATTGCTGGAGAAACCATCAAAGAGTTTGTCCAAATAGCCGAACTTCTCGAAGGAGTAGAGGGTGTTGCGGGCATCGAAGTAAACGTTTCCTGCCCAAATGTACTTGCTGGTGGAGCAGTTTTTGGTGCAAATGCAGAGACAGTTGCTGATGTTACCGCTGCGGTTCGTCGAGCGACAACATTGCCACTCATCGTCAAACTTTCTCCGAATACTGTTGACGTGCGCTCAACTGCATTGGCTGCAGCATCTTCTGGCGCTGATGCTGTCTCTTTGATCAATACGATTACTGCTCTCAGCATAAGTATCAATACGCGACGTCCAGCCCTGGGGAACGGTACTGGTGGACTTTCTGGCCCAGCGATCAAGCCAATCGCTTTGCGTATGGTCTTTGAAGTAGCCTTTGAGTTGCGACAAATGTTTCCTCAGGTTCATATTATTGGGATTGGCGGTATATGTACAACTAATGATGCACTGGAGTTTCTTATGGCTGGTGCGTCAGCTATTCAAATTGGAACTGTCAATCTCGTTAATTCACGGGCAGGAATTGAGATTCTAGAGGGGATTGAAGCTTTTCTGCGTAAAGAAAAGATAAACGATATCTCTGAGATTGTTGGGGTTGCTCTATAAACACATCGCTTACAATGGTTTCTAAAGTTTTATATCAGGAAGGAATGCGTGGATTAAACGTTGTTCCTTGTTCTTTGGGATTCTTCCCTCTTGGAAGCACTTGCAAGTTATGAAAAAATGATGTAAATATATGAGTTATAAGAAAGAATTTAGAAGATTCTTTTCACACCCGTCTAGTATTTCCTTGCATTCAGATAAGAAAGATGCAGCCGCATCTATCTAGCAGCTTGCTGACTTGTAAAATAGAGGTGAAGCTTCGTACGAAAGAGTGAAACTGTCATCATGACATCTCCCTCGACACCCTCGTTTCTAACGCCAAAGAGTAGACAGATTACGAATGATGAATTTTCGCACTTTCATCAAATCGTGCGTTTGTACTACCTCATTGTCTTTGGATTTATTTTCATGGGCGTTCTCGGTAGCCTGGTTCAAGCATTTTTTTCGCAATGGCTCGAGACTGGCATGTGGAAGTTTCCCCCGTTTGAAAGATACTTTATCATCCGGTTTGCACTACATTATCCCCTCTACTTCTATCCCTTTGCTGTTGTATTAGTGGGATTAGGCATCCTCGGTTTTATTTATAATATGCGTTTTACCAGGATTCAGAAAGCCCAACAGCAGGCTCTCCTCAAAGATACAGTTGATGAGGCCCTTGAGCATAAGGGACCCGATATGATCCAGAATGCAGTGGAAAAGAGTATTGACCAGGAGACAAGAATCCGCGAAGCTGTAAAAAAGGGTATCGAAGATACAGGAGTGCTCAAGCATGTTGTAAAAGAAGGAGTTGAAGAAATACTCAAAGATTCCGAATCCATTTCTGGAGCTTTCAAACTCGAAACTTTAACATCAAAGCTACCAATGGACATCCACGTCTTGCCTTTGCCACCTGCGACCAGTGGCCTGGTTGGTCGTGAAAGGGACCAGGAGTGGGTAGAATCACGTTTAGCAGCGGGCAAGGTTGTAGGAGTATCCGGAATGGGAGGAGTTGGCAAAACAACGCTGGTTGCTGATACTGTCAACAAGGTTGCGACACAGTTCAATCCGGGTGGTGTAGCGGTCATTCTAGCTAATGACATAACGAACCATGTAATTATTTTACGCCAACTTGTTGAGAAGTTTGTCCCCAATGACCAGGAAATATTAAACCGACCCGATACCAAGCTACCTCTGCTGTACGAGGCGCTAAGTAATACACTAATCAGACACCATGAAAAAGGCAATCATGTTCTTATCGTAATTGATGGCATTGAGCCAGGACTTATCAAGGATGAGGGTTTGGAGCACCTTTGCAATATCTTTCGCAGCGCTAAGGCAAGTGTCCTTATGACTGCACGCGAACGATTATCCGCTCGGCTCGTACATGAGAGCAGGGAATTGGAAGTATTTTCCGATCAGGCTGCTCTTGATCTGCTCACCATGCTCCTGGAAGGCTTCTTACAACGTCCACTGAGCGATTCTGAGCGACTTGACGCTGTTGGCGTTTGTGAGATTGCTGGCAATCATGCACAAGCGATTGTCTTAATCGCTGCCTATCTCGAATATCACCCAAGAATGTCACTTGCTACTTACCTTCAACAGTTGAAAGGTAGCCACAAGATTATACTTGATCTGACTGACCGACTCAGATCTATTGAAGCATCACGAGGTGTGCGGCTTACTTTTGCGAGTAGCTACTCTCAGTTAGAGGATTCAGCACAACAACTCTTTGTTGCACTAGGAGCACTTACTGGTAGTAGCTGCACTTATCAGGCAATTCGAGCATTGGGAGCAGCGATAAAGCTAAATGAAGAAGATACATGGTTCAGCTTTGAAGCTCTTATTCGTTCAAAACTCGTTCTCATCCGACCAGTTGACGCTTCTGGCATCGCTGAGCGAATTTATCTCCATCCATTAGTTCAAGAGTTTGCTCATGAATTACTGAAGACCTCATCTGACATAGGAGAAGATGTACTATATGAGGCCCTTGCCGTCCACTATACTGAATGGATACAAGACAAAAGCGAGGACATCTTAACTGAAGAAGATGTCAATCTCATGTTTGCTCTCAGGTGGGCAAAGGCCCATATCGCTCAAGCAGGTACCATATTGGCGCGACTCATTTATTGCTTGCGTTGGTATTGGCAGAACCAATTTCAAATCGAGGAAGCTTTTGAATGGCTTGAAACGGGCTGTGAGGTAATGGAGCACCTGGGGGCTGAATGGCACGAGCGGTGGGGCCAGCTTATGTTTACATTGGGGGCCCAATATCAGTGGATAGGTCGAATAGTAGATGCTGAACGTTGCTACAAAAAGAGTTTGAATATTTTTCGCAAAGTTAGTACCAGCGGTGGATCCAAATTAGGTTTGGGCGAAGCTCTTTCAGGGTTAGCTGCTCTGGCACAGCAAAAAGGGGAGCCAGAAACAGCGCAACGTCACTATGAGAAAAGTCTTGCCATCTTTCGCAAAGCTCGTGACAGGCGAGGCGAGTCCGATGTACTCTATCGATTAGGGTTTTTGGCGTTACGCACTGGCGATACCGCTGCCGCTCTTGATTACTACCGAAACAGCCTCAATATTCGTCTCACGCTTGGAACTGATCAATGGGGTCAGAGCCTTATCCTGTATTCATTAGGCACAGTGTATCAGCAGATAGGCGAAATAGATAACGCTCAGAGGCACTACGCTGAATGCCATGCTCTCTGTAAGCAGACCTCTAATCGACGAACCGAGAGTTTAGTACTCAAAGCATTGGGTGATTTGGCTTTACAAACTTCGGGTCCTGCTGATGCTGAGAAATATCTGACTGAAAGCAGTAAAATCTCGCGCGCAATTTTTGATTTACAAAGTGAGAGCGTCGAGTTGTATAGCATGGCATTTCTACTCAAGCAGACAGGAAGGACTGACGATGCGTGGAACTGCTATTGTAGGAGTCTTGATCTTCGTGAAAGAATCAAAGATGAGCGGGGAAGAGCTTATACTTTAATAGGACTGGGCGACTTATCACGACGAACTGGCGATATGGCCACCGCCAAAAGGCAGCTTGAAGAAGGTCTTGCTATTGGTAGGAGAATCAAGGACCGGCGAAGTGAATGTTTAGCTTTGAAGGGGTTAGGTGACTGGGCATGGCAAGCTAGTCATACGGATGATGCTCGGGATTACTTTAATGAGAGCCTCTCTGTTTGCAAGGCTTGCCACGACTTGCGGAGCGAAGCCATTACCCTCAAGGCTCTGGGAGATCTGGCCCTAAAAGAAGGTGACAAGGCTAACGCCCAGAAAAATTTCTCTCTATGTCTTGATCTCTTTCGTCAGGTGAAAGACTTACGTGGCCAGGGTGCCACAATCCATTCCTTAGGAATCCTGACCTTGGAACAGGGTGACAAATCTACACCACGAACACATTTTGACCAAAGTCTCGATCTGCTTCGAAAGGTCCAAGATCGGTCTTCTGAGGCTGCGGTGTTGTACGCTTTAGGAGTGTTGGCCGAGGTACGAGGCGACCTTGCTCAAGCTGAGCAATACAATCGTGAGAGCCTACAAATCGCCATTGAGATTAAGGCGGAGCTTGATATTGCAGTTTTTCGAGAAACTCTGGGTGACTTTTTGCTTAGGCACAATGGCCAAAAAGACAGGCAAGAGGGCAACATGTTGCTGGTCAAGGCTGCAGAGTCCTACAGGCTCATAGGACGTATAGATGATGCTGAGCATGTTGAGGAGCGCAGGATAGGTCGTTACAAAGCCCGTGACAGAGAAAGAATAATGTCTACTCTGATCTATGGTCTCGATCAAGGTCCGAATGGACAAGGTTTTGCTGTACCCCATGAGAGGCGTAGCGCAGTGCAATCCTCTTAGCCATCCAGAAAAGGAACCACCCGGTTACACAACTTTGTCCATATATTCGGAAATCGTGAGCTTTAACTGTACAAAAGGTTTCTATACATGACTCAACATCCAATGATCCTTGTGACAGCGTTTGAGCCATATGACGGCTCTTCTCTAAATCCGTCAGAACTGGTTCTCAAAAAGTTACCAGGCGAAATCAATGGGGTAAATCTTCGTAAGGTGATTCTGGCATGTGATAGCCTGTGTACACCACTTTATGTAACAGAGCTAGCCAGCGATCTGTTGATCAACATGGTGGTGATCTTGGGTGAAGACCGTCGCTATGCTTTGCCAACTATGGAACGCATTGCTTATAACTGGTTACAATATGATGTTCCAGATAATCTTGGACATCAACCGATAAACAGTAGTATTGTAGCTCATGGGCCTGAATTCCTTGAGACATCTATTGATGTTACTGCCATTCGCCTCGCTCTGGCAAGCAAAGGGACCCGGGTAAATGTATCTGAAGACCCGGGTCGGCACCTATGTAATCATGTGTACTTCAAAGTACGATATCATACATATCCCAAGCCTGTCCTTTTGCTTCACTTGCCCCGCCTACCAGAGCAGCAGGCATATCCAAGCATGCGTCTTGCTGACTCTGGATATGCAACATTTAGTATTCTCTCAATTTTGTCGTCTCTAATATATGAGTAGCATAATTGATTTGAGCTATCTGATTATAGGTATGAGATGACTTAATTTGATGAGATTACTTTCAGCATCAGTTGAATATTGGTATAGCATGCCTTATAATGCCTACTTAGGGAAGAACCGAAAAATGTGTATTAGGAGAAGTCATTGTCATGCGACTGAGTAGGAATATCGATAACGATGCAGATTTGGCTTTGTTGAATGAAGCCGCCCAGTCCGTTGTTCAACATCGTAAGTTTATCCTGGGACCTGAAGTTGAGATGTTAGAACATGAGATGGCTGGGTGGCTTCAAACTAAGTATGCAATTGGATGTAATTCTGGCTTCGGCGCTCAGTTGTTAGGCATCCTTGCGCTCAATTTAGCATTGGGAGCGCGAATAGCGGTACCGGTATTGGCACCATCCGACGCGATTGGAGTTTTACTTCGCAAGCATTTTACGCCGGTTCTGGTTGATATCAACGCATATGATTTTCAAATGGATGTTTCTGACCTCTCTCGTCGTATCGATGACCAGATCGGTGCAATCATTGTGCATCATTTATTCGGCGGCACAGCAGATATGGAAGCTATCATGAATGTAGCTGGCGATATTCCGGTCATTGAGGTGCTTACTTATTCCCTGGGAGCACGTATCGATGATCACTACGCAGGTACTTCTGGCACAATGGCGACAGCGGACTTGCGTATGACAATTGGAGAAGAGGCCTGGGGGGATGCCGGTATGATCTGGACAAGTAATAGTTTTCTAGTTCAGAAGTTACGCGAAATTCGTGCTGAGAAGACTGATCTTTATACAGGCATTACTTCCGGGAACTTCCATCAAGATACTCTACATGCTGCATTTCTTCTACGGAAATTCGAAGGTTGGAAGAAGAAGGCAAAGAAGCGATCGGAGCAGATTGCTGTGTTTGCTCAAGCGATGCGTGATCGCAAAGTGCGTGAAATTACTATTCCTGAATTTTACAATCACTATAGTACTTTTCTGGTTATGCTTGCAGAACATCGCGAGGACCTAATGACCTACTTGCAGAAACGTGATATTGAGTCGTCGGCCTGGTGGCCGCTGCCGATTCATTTGCAACCAGGATTTCAGAGTTTAGGCCATAAGAGAGGAGACTTTCCTCAAGCAGAATGTGTTACCGAGCGCCTGGTAGAACTGCCTGTACCTGGAAACGAGGAGGAGATGGAGCGGTTAGTAGAATCTATCGCCAGCTTTTACGGATGGTAGTTTTTAGTTAGAGCCAGTTTGTCGATGACAGAAATCTATCTCACACTTTCTGAGCGTTTCTTTGCATATCAGTAGCAATTATTGATGCCTGATTAGAGGTCTACAGATGCACATTTGTATTATTGGCCCTGGCGCTGTGGGTTTATTTCTGGCAGCGCATCTTGCTCAGCATGAGCAGGTTACTCTCGTCGGGCGGGACGTTTCAGAGTCAACAAAGCAAAACGTGCGTATAGTTGGAATGTTGGAGTGCCAGGCTGAAGTAAACTTAAGTCCTGATCTGGTTACAGCTGATCTACTCATAGTTACAACCAAATCGATCCACCTCGAGTCTATAATCCCGTTACTTAAAGACTGCAAGTCTCCCGTTGTCTTCATTCAAAATGGCCTTGGCATCAATCATCTGACGAGAGCAGAATTACCGGGAGTTCCACTCATCCGTGGTTTATGTTGGTTTGGCGTAGTTCGTGATGCCTCATACACTGTACGTTGTAATGGTTTTTCACGGATTGCTCTAGGCTC
>WNFX01007072.1_pt1 | contig 10565 bp, 11 predicted proteins | sample 5400111 | NCBI WGS metagenome assembly WNFX01 (sample SAMN13153363, study PRJNA577476) | soil metagenome | isolation source: 40 cm soil or saprolite under grassland replicate 1 | place: USA:California | collected 2016-06-15 | reverse complement strand
AGCCAGCCACGGCGCATACTCGCCTTCGTGGGCGTCGTCGCTGCGGTAGTGATACGACAAGGCGTCATAGCCTCGCCGGACCAGATCGCTCTCGTCACCCGCCGTCATCGTCGGCCATCATGGCACCCGGCAGGGCGCCGCCGGCCCGGCACCCCGGCGGTGTCGTCGGCCCCAGCACCTGGCGGAAGCCGTCTGGTGAACCCGGCGGCACCGGTGCCACGTGATGATGGCTGTGGCGCGCGAGAAAGGGCACCGGATGAGAAAGATCGCATTGACCGTGCTAGGTGTGCTGGTCGCCCTCGCCGGGGCCGTCTGGACGCTGCAGGGCCTGGGCTATATCGGCGGCAGCTTCATGAGCGGCGCGACGTTGTGGGCGGTCATCGGGCCGATTGTCCTGCTGGCTGGGCTCGCGATCATTTATCTCGCGCTCCGGGGCAGGCGGCGATCCGGTAGCCAGCGAGTGGGCTGACGGCGCCCCAGCCGGCCGCCGCGGTACGGCAGCGATGCCCGCCGGATGCGCGGTTGTCGGCGCCTGCCGGCGGCCGCTCGTAGTTGCGGGACGGCGCAGCCGCCAGTCATCGTGGGCCAGCGCAGGCGTTAGTCATGGTGGGACCGGTGCAACTGTTAGTCGTCGTGGGACCGGTGCAACTGTTTAGTCGTCGTGGGACGGGTTAGTCGTCGTGGGACGGGTTAGTCGTCGTGGGACGGGCGCAACTGTTAATCGTCGTGGGACCGGCGCAACCGCTTGAGCTCGGACCGGCGCTGCTTCTCGGCCAGCCGTCGCTCCCGGGCCGCCCGGCTCGGCTTGGTCGGCCGCCGGGCAGCAGGGGGCGGAGCCGTCGCCGCCGTCAGCAGCGCGGTGAGACGGCTGGCCGCCGCCTGCCGGTTGCGCAGCTGGGAGCGATGCTCGGAGGCGGCCACGGTGATGGTCCCGTCCACCAGCCGGTCGGCCAGGGCCCGCAATGCGCGTTCCTTGAGCGCGGGGTCGAGCGCGTCCGAGCCAGCAAGATCATAGGAAAGCTCGACCCGGCTGTCCGTTGTGTTCACCGACTGCCCGCCCGGCCCGGACGACCTGGAGAAACGCCAGGACAATTCCTCCGGCGGTATCACCGCGCCACGGACCTGGATGGGAGTCGTCACCCACCTATGATCGGCCGCCGGCCGCCCGGCGGGCCAGGCCGGCCTCGGTCACCGGGCCAGGCCGGCCTCGGTCACCGGGCCTGGCCGGGGATGCCGCTCATCTTTTGCGCAGTCGCGGTGGCCGTCCCGGTAGCCGCCGCCGACCCCTCTGTCGTAGTGTCATGTCGGTGCAAACGGGTCACGCGGCAGGTCACAGGCCCGGAGGCCGCCAAAGCACGTCCGGGCCGGCGCTCCGGGAGTTACGCCGGCCCGTTCAGGCGGCTTACGGGTCCCGGCAGGGAGGCCATATGAGCGGGCGAGTTGTGGTCGCTGAGGGAACTCACAGCGACGGGCTGACATGGATCATCTGGGCCAGGCGGCACGAGCCGCGCGAGGGCGACCTGCTCAGCATGATCCGGGTCACCGATGCGGCCGGCCGCATTCTGCACGGTGGTGGCCGGTCCGGCCCGCCGCTGCCTCCCGGCCACGTGCTCAACGTCACCTCCGGCGGCAGCGACGAGGGGCCGCGGACCCTGATGGCGCGCGTGGACCCCCGGGTGCGCAGGCTGGAGCTGAAGATCCGGGACGGGACCACGCTCGATGTACCGCTCTACGACTGTCCCGACATCCCCGAGGTGCGGTTCGCCTCACTGCTCCTGCCCCGGGACGTGACCCTGGAGTCGGTGACCGGGTTCGGCGCGAAGGACGAGGAACTGGAACGGTTCGACCTCCGGTTCTACCAGGGCCGCTGGGAGGAGAGCTACTGACGCCGGAGCGGCGGCCGGGCTGCGCGGTAGGGGTTCCCAACGTCGGTCCCTTTGGTGACCCGCGGCTGCTGGTCGACCTGGCGGTGGCCGCCGAGGAGGCGGGCTGGGACGGCTTCTTCCTCTGGGACCATCTGCTCTGGGATGACCCGGAAGGCCACGTCGCCGATCCCACCGTCGTTATCAGCGCGGTCGGCGCCCGGACCGGGCGGATCCGGATCGCGATCATGGTGAACTCGCTGGCGCGGCGGCGGGCGGCGAAGGTGGCGCGCGAAACCGCCACCCTGGACGTGCTGACCGCGGGCCGGCTCATCGTCGGCGCCGGGCTCGGGACGCTGCCCTCCGAGTTCACGGCGTTCGGTGAGTCCGCCGACCCCCGGGTGCGCGCCGCCCGGCTTGATGAGTCCCTGCACCTGCTGGACGCCTTCTGGACCGGCCAGCCGGTGACCTTCCACGGCGAGTACCTGACCGCCGCCGGTGTCACCATGCTGCCGCGGCCCGTGCAACGGCCACGGATCCCGCTCTGGTGCGGCGGCCGCTGGCCGAACAGGCGGCCGTTCCGCCGCGCCGCCCGGTGGGACGGCGTCGTGCCCATCCACACCGGCTACGGCCTGGGCGAGACCATGCCCCCGGCCGAGCTGCGGGCGATCCTGGCGTACACGCAGGAGCACAGGACGGAAGCCGGGCCGTTCGACGTCGCCCTGGAGGGGCGCACCGACGGCTCGGCCGCGGACCGCGGCGGCCAGCTTGTCGCCTCCTACGTCCGCGCGGGGCTGACCTGGTGGATCGAGGCGCTGGGCTGGTGGCGGGGCACCCCGGCCGAGGCGATGACCCGGGTCCGCCAGGGCCCCCCGGTCATCGGCTGAGCTCAACGGGACCGCTGGGTGGAGCGGCCCGGACCCTCCGTTACCGAGAGCGCCGTCATCGTGGGCACGGCGGCGACGGGGTGGTCGCCAGCGGGATCCGCCAGGCGCTCGCGGCGGCGGCGACGATCTCGGCGGTGGTGCGCAGCCCCGCCGAGCGGGCGACCCGCTGGTGGGTCAGGAAGTCGCGGACCATCGCCAGCGCTGCCTGGTCGCCGAGCAGGCTGCCGTGCAGCGCCGGCACCACCAGCACGTTGGAGGGCAGGCTGCAGGCGGGCAGGGTGACGGCGTCGGCCAGCGGGACCAGCGCCATCCAGCGCAGCCAGTGGTGGCGGGCCGCCTGCGCCGCGAACCGCGCGCCCACCTGGTTGACCGACCCGATCAGCGTCTGGGCCCCGGAGGTGCCGAACGGGGACAGGCCCCCGACGAACCAGACCACCCCCTGCAGTTCGCTCCCGGGCAGCTTCGCCGACCCGTCGCCGACCGGGTAGCTCACCTGCCCGGGCGCGACGATCGGGCTCAGCAGCGCGACGGCGGCGAGCGGGACGTGGGGGTGCAGGGCGAGCATGGCGTACACGCCCAGCGTGCCCTCGCTCTCGGCGACGACGTCCACTCGCCGGCCGGTCTTGGCGTGCAGCCGCCACACCTGGGCGGCGATGCGGTCGCCCAGCACCGGCAATGGCAGGTTGCTGTCCGCGGGACCGTACGGGAGCGGGTTGCCGGCCCGGTCCAGCCCCCGGTAGGAGAACGTCTGCACCAGCGTGTCCGGCATGGCCCGGGCCAGCGACTGGCCATGCGCGCAGCAGTAGGACCCGAACCCGGGGACCACCAGCACCGGGGAACGCCGCGACCACCGTGGGTGGCTCGGGGCGGTGGCCGTCCGCTGCGCGGCCGTGACCTGGCCCACCGCGGCCATGCCCGATCCTGGGCCGCCTTGCGGGGCGTGGACCGCGGGCACGCCCACCAGGAAAACCAGCCGGATCGCCAGGATCACCACCGCTATCACGGCGACCGTGGCCACGGGCACCGATGGGATGCGATGCAGCCAGGCCAGCAGGCCGTGGCCGCGGGCCGCGGGCGCGCGGGCCACCACAGCGGTCAGCCCGTACCAGGCCCGGGCGTTGACCAGGCCGGCCAGCCCGGCGACCGGGATCGTGGCGGCGGTGGGCAGCCGGCCGATGACCGCTGCCGCCACCGACAGGAGCGCGAAGTCGGCCAGCAGCCATCCGGCGGCGGCCGGCGAGGGCAGCCTCCGCCACCAGGCGCCCGCCATCCCGCCGTGGCTGATCGGCACCGCGATCAGCAGCATGACCGGCAGCGTGGCGAGGAAGGGCCAGGAGAAGGGAAGGATCGCCACGCCGAGCGCCAGGCTGGCGACCGGGGATATGAGCAGGCAGGCGAACACGGTGAAGCCGAGGGCGCAGCGCAGGGCCGCCAGCGGCGTGGGCGCCTCCCCGGTGGCGGGCCAGGCCAGCCGGACGAGCACCGAGTTGACCGCCGAGCGGGCCAGGATCAGCCCGGCCAGCAGCAGGGCGAACTGCAGCCAGGACCGCTGTGCACTGTAGAGCCAGCGCAGATCGTGGAAGACCGCCAGCGGCGGCAGCGCGGTGACCTGGGGCGCCAGCCCACGCGCGGCGGGTGCGAAGGCGATCAGCAGGCCTGCCTCGGCGATGGCAGCCCCGGTGGCGAACGCGATCAGCCCGCGATGCGCCAGAAACCCGGCGGCTCCTTCAGGCCTGTTTGCCATGCATCCCCACAGGAGGATCGACCGCCCCCGCCCCGTTCACCGGCCCGCCGGCGCCTCTCGTGGGCCGGTCTTCTCACTTCTCTCAGTGCGTCACCCCGGCCACATATTCCGGCGCGCCGGTTCCGCCTGCCGGGGCACATCGCCGCCGCCCCCCCGGCCGTGCCCGGTCAGAGCCGGCCGGCGTCCACGATCCGGCGCAGGAAGCGCTGGGTGCGCTCGTCTTTGGGGTGAATGAACAGCTCCGCCGGCGGGGCGTCCTCGATGATCCGGCCCTCTTCGAGGAAGCACACCCGGCGGGCGATGTCACGCGCGAATCCCATCTCGTGGGTGGCGATGAGCATCGTCATGCCGCCGGCGGCCAGCTCGCGGATCACGTCGAGCACCTCAGCCACCAGTTCCGGGTCGAGCGCGCTCGTGACCTCATCCAGCAGCATGATCTGCGGCTTCATGGCCAGCGCCCGCACGATCGCGACCCGCTGCTGCTGGCCGCCGGACAGCCGGTCGGGGTAGTCGCCGGCCTTCTCGAGCAGGCCGAACCGGTCCAGCAGCGCCCGGGCTTCCTGCTCCGCCTGGGCCCGGGGCGTGTGCAGCACCTTCACCGGGGCCAGCGTGATGTTCCGCAGCACCGTCATGTGCGGGAACAGGTTGAAGGCCTGGAACACGATCCCGACGTGCCTGCGCACCAGGTTCTGGTCGATGCCGGGGCCGGTGACCTGGCTGCCCCAGAGCCAGATGGTGCCCGCGTCGGCGGTCTCCAGCAGGTTGGCGCAGCGCAGCAGCGTGGACTTGCCCGAGCCGGAGGCCCCGATCAGGCACACCACCTCGTGGGTAGCGACCGACAGGTCGACGCCCTGGAGCACCTCGTTCGGGCCGAACGACTTGCGCAGGCCCTCGATCCTGATCGCCTCGCCGGCCGCCGGGTCGGGCGCGGTCATGTCACGCCCCCGGCCAGGCGCCGCCTGCGGTCACGCTCGATGAGGTGGTCGGTGAACCGGGCGAGCGGGATGGTGAGGAGGAGGAACAAGATGGCCGCCACGGTGAAGCTTGAGTAGTTGAAGACGGTGCTGCCGTAGATCTGGGCGGCGTTGTTCGCCTCGATCGCGCCGAGCACGCCGACCAGCGCGGTGTCCTTCTGCAGGCTGATGAAGTCGTTCAGCAGCGGGGGGATGATGTTGCGCACCGCCTGCGGCAGGATCACGTACCGCATCGCCGCCCATTGCGACAGGCCAAGCGAGCGCGCGGCCGCCACCTGGCTGCGGTGGACCGAGTTCAGCCCGGCCCGGTACACCTCGGACACGTAGGCGGAGTAGGACAGGACCAGCGCCGTGACCCCGTAGACCGGCAGCGGCTGGTGGGAGATGACCGGGAGGTCAAGCGCGGGCACGCCGAAGCCGATGGCCAGGATCACCAGCAGCAGCGGAACGCCGCGGAACAGGTCCACGTAGATCACGCCGAGCACCCGCAGCGGGAACAGCACCGGGCTGGTGGACTGCCGGACCAGGGCGATGACCAGCGAGAACGCCAGGATGAGCACCTCGGCCACGAGGAACATCCTGATGTTCAGCCAGATGGCCGCGCCGACCGAGTAGTACCCCGCCTTGGGGTTGCCGATGAACGACTGCCACATGTCATGCGGGTCGAAGAACGTGTGGCGCACCTCGGCGCTGCCGGGGGCGAGCAGGAAGATCGCCACCAGGGCGCCGACCACGACCAGCGTGCTGGCCGTCGAGATGGCGGTCGCCCGGCGGCCGCCGCCGGCCAGCAGCCGCGGGCCACGGCTGGTGGTGCCGAACGAGCCCGGCGTCGGCGAGCCGCTCAGGCCGGCCAGCGGGCCCCCGGGGCCGGGCGGGCCGCCCTGCTGGCCGCCGTAGTCACTGTCGTCCATGCCGGCGCGGGCTGGAGCCCTGGGTCAGCCCGGCTCAGGGCTTGATGGTCGGAACGCTCAGGTAGATCTTCAGGTACTGCTTCTGCAGCGACTTCAGGGTGCCGTTGCTGTTCAGCGTGGCCAGCGCCTGGTTGACGCAGGTGACGAGCGGGTTGCCCTTGCTGAACAGCAGCCCGTAATGCTCGCCGGTGCTGGGGAACTGGCCGACCAGGACCGAGTTCTTGATCTCGGAGGAGGTGATGAACTGCGCGGTCGGCGTGTCGGTGACCAGCGCCGCGATCTGTTGGGTCTGCAGCGCCTCCTTCACGTCGTTGAGCGTGTTGAAGACCTTGGGCTGTTTCTTGGGCAAGATCACGCTGTTGATGAAGGCGAGGCTGGTCGTCCCGACCTGGTCGCCGTACACGTAGCGACTCAGCTGGAACGGCTGATGCTGGGTCACGATCGGGGAGCCGGCCAGCGCCACCAGGGCCTGCTGCACGTCGTAATAGCTGGCCGAGAACCAGACGGCCTGCGCCCGCTGCGGGGTCGCGGAGATCTCGTTGACGTCGAAGTCGAACTTCTTGGGCCCGGGCGCGTAGGAGTTGTTGAACGGCTCGTACACCCACTTCACCTGGGAATTGCCGAACCCGAGCTGCTTGGCGACCGCGTAGGCGACCGCGCTCTCGTAGCCCTTGCCGTTGGACGGGTTGTTGCCGCTGAACCACGGCGGGTAGGCCGGCTTGTCGGTCGCCACGGTCAGCACGCCGGGCTGGTAGAGGAGCTTGCCGATGGATGCCTTCGAGCAGATGTTGACCGGGCTGGCCGAAGCGGCCGAACTCCCGCCGGAACTGGTGCTGCCGCAGGCGGCCAGGCTGGTGCCGATGGCCGCAGCGGCGGCCGCAATCAAGATGCGCCGCATGGAAACCGTCCTGACCGCGGGGAGCGCCGATTGCGCCCGGTGACCGTAGGCGCGAAAGCCTACCGGTTCGGCCATGTTTGCCCAACTGCCGGGCCCGGGTCGCCGGCGAAACGCAGGTAACGCTGCGCCGACCGCTGGAGCGCGGCCGCGCCGTCGGCCGCGACCACCCGGCGCCACCAGGCGCCGTAGACGCGCTCGAACAGGTACGGGGCCAGCAGCGACACCGCCCGCCGGATGACGGCGGGACGCTCCGGGATCAGGTTGGGGTAGCTGTACATGAAGCTGACCCAGCGGCGGTCGGGGACCACCGTGACGATGTCGCCGGACATCAGCGCGCCGGCCCCGCCCTCCCCGTTCGCCCAGTGCAGCACCTGGCCGCCCGCGAAGTGGACGCCGAGGTTGATGAGCGTGAGGCCGTCGCCGATCTGCCGGGTGTCACCGTCCCAGAACTCCACCGCCGGGTCGGGCCGGGCGACCCACGCGCGGTCATTGGCGTGGATGTAGACCGGGGCGCCGAACGCGTGCGCATATTCGATCATCGAGCCGTAGAAGTGGGGATGGCTGATCGCGATCGCGCTCACCCCGCCCTGCTCGCGGACCTGGCGGATCAGCTCATCGTCCAGGTAGGTGATCATGTCCCAGAGCACGTTGCCGGCCGGGGTGGTGATCAGCAGCGCCCGCTGGCCGATCGCGGTGGCCGGCTCGGCCCCGATGCCCATCACCCCGGGGCCCTCCTCGGCGATGTGGCCACGGTGCCCGGCGCCGGCGAGCTCGGCCAGCGTGGTCCATTGCTGCCCGTCCCAGCCGACGTACTGGCGTTCGTCCAGGCAGATCGGGCAGTCGTCGCGGGGCGCGGCATATTGCACCCCGCAGGTCCGGCAGATCGGAAGGTCGGTACGCATAACCCAGGTATAGCGAAACGATGATGCGTGGCCGGCCCCGGTGCCTCGCTCATGCCCGGCCTGGCCGCCCCGATGCTGCCCGGCCTGGCTGCCCGCGCTAGCCGCCGATGCGGGCCAGGCCACGCGGGTACCGGTGCAGCGGCTCCCAGCCCGACTCGGTGACCAGCACCAGCTCGCCAGTCTGGACGCCCGCCCGCTCGTCGGGCGTGATCACGTTCGGCTGGAGGACGACCGTCATGCCCGCCGCGAAGGTGAAGTTATCGGCTAGTGGCCGCCGGGTCGGCGGCGCAGCCGTCCGGCCCGACTCCAGGTCGGCCCGCGAGACCACCGGGGGCAGATAGCCGCCCCCGAAGCCGTGCATCAGGTCGTCGCAGATCGTGTACCCGGCGCCGAGGATGATCTCCGCGGCCGCCGCGGTCAGGTCGCCGGCCGCCGCACCGGCCCGCAGCCGTGCGGTCATGGCGCCGAACGCCGCCGCGGCGGCGCGGTGCAGGTCCTCATACAGCGCCGTGGCGGGTGCCGCGATGGTGAAGGTGCGCAGCAGCTGCCCCGGGTAGCCCCGATAGCTGGCGCTGACCTCACAGGTCAGCACGTCCCCGGCGCGCAGGCGGCGCGGTGACGGCCACTGCGCGGGCACGCACAGGCAGGGCTCTGCCATCGCGGTGACGCCCAGGTAGTGGATATGGGTGAGACCGCCGGCGGCGATGTACGCGCCCTCCAGGGCGGCGCAGCATTCCGCCTCGGTCATGCCCGGCCGCGCGGCGGCCGCCAGGGCCGCGACCGCGTCGTCGCTCATCGCCGCGCCAGCGCGTATCCGGGCGAGCTCCTCGGACGACTTCACCAGCCGCAGGCTCGTGTACTCGCGGTCCAGGAACACGATCTGGCCGGCGGTGGCGGCAAGCCGGTCGCTGGCGCGTGCGGGCACCGGCCCGATCACGCCAAGCCGGGCCGGCCGGGCCGGCCGTCGCGGCCGTCCCGGGCCAGACGGCGCGGGTGCCGTGACCCCCTGGTCCGCCCGGCCGGCCAGGGCGTCAAGGGCGGCGTCGAGGGCCGACGCGTTACCGGGCCGGACGTCAGCGTCCGGGGCGAGCCGGCGGGCGTTGGGCACGTGGTTGTTGAAGCATACGAACAGCAGGTCGCGCTGGCCGGGCCGCAGCAGCAGCGCGGCTTCGCGGGTGACCGGCCAGCCGGTGAGCCACTCGACGGCCGACCCGGACCGGTCGAAGCCGTAGACCAGCGCCTGATCGGCCCCGTGCTCACGGAGCAGATCGGTCAGGGCTTCCCGCCGCCGTGCCATCTCCGCCGGTGAGAAGACCGGGTAGCCATCCGGCCCCGGCGAGGGTGAGCCCGGCGGCTGCGGGCCAGGGCGCGGTTTGCCCGGTGGCTGCGGCCCCGGCGGCTGTGAGCCCGGCAGCTGTGGACCCGGGCGGTACAGGCCCGGCCGGTGCCGGCGCGGGCCGTGCGGACGGTACGGGACCGGTGGCTGGCTCAGTGCCTGGCCCAGTAGTCGTCGGCGGACATGGTCGCCGCCATGTCCTCGGGGGTCTCGAAGCCCGGCGCGAGGGAGGCGGCGGTACCCGGCATCACCTCATGGTGCCCGATGTTCAGCATCCGGAGCCAGCTCTGCTGGCCGAAGGTGAGCCCGATGGCGCAGCCGAGCTCCACCAGCTCCGGTTCGCTGAAGTGAGCATGCAAGCGCTCCCAGAAGGCGTCGTCGGTGGGCAGTTTCCAGGCGATCGCCTCCGCGTAGGCGAGCGCCGCCTTCTCCCGCTCGGTGTAGCGGCCCGACTTCTCGAAGTTCAGCAGCTCGTCGTACTTGCCCTCGGTGAGGCCCTGGGCTGTCGCCCGGACCGAGCGCTGGTTGCCGCAGTACTCGCAGTTCACCGAGCGGGAGATGTAGACCCGGCACAGCTCCTTGATCTGGTGGTCGCAGACGCCGTGCCGGAAGATCTCGTCCCACGACCGGGCGAAGAACCAGAAGCAGGCGGGCACGTGCGCCCGGACCGCGGAGCTTTCGGGGCGCGGGGTTCCCTCGCGGCTGCACCGCTCCATCTCGGCCCGCATCTGTTCGTCCATCGCCTCGAGCGGCACGTAGCTGATGCGCTGGCGGTCCGCCATCGTGGTCTCCTTCCCGCCGTGACCAGGTGCCCGGTATACCGAGTCTGGCCACAGGCGGGAAGCCCTGGCAAATACCCACCGCGCGGCGGCCGGCGATGGCACCGGCCGGCGATGGCACCGGCCGGCCGGGGCATGGGCGCGACGCTGGTGACGGGTCCGCCTAATGACGGCCGGTCAGGGCACGGGCCGCGGCCCGGACGTCGCGGTCCAGCGCCACCGGGTCGGCGGTTCGGAGCTGGCCGGCCTCCACCACCGGCCGGCCGGCCACC
>WNFX01016471.1_pt1 | contig 10566 bp, 14 predicted proteins | sample 5400111 | NCBI WGS metagenome assembly WNFX01 (sample SAMN13153363, study PRJNA577476) | soil metagenome | isolation source: 40 cm soil or saprolite under grassland replicate 1 | place: USA:California | collected 2016-06-15 | reverse complement strand
AGTCTGCTCGGGAGTGAGCGAGAGTCGCGATTGCAGGTGGCCAAGGATATGACGCGACATCTCGGGTGGCGTCGGCGGACGAAGAAATGTTCTGAATAGATGCGGACCGGCGAGTGCACCTGTGAACAAGCCAGCTACGAAGATCAGCGTCGCGTAAAGAACGACCTTCCAGGAGCGCGCCTTTGTCATCCGTCGAGCCCGGCAAGGAGGGCGGAGTCTACGATTCTGGTTTCCGGATCCAAGCGTTGCGAAATCTGCGCGATCTCCTCATATTTCCAGGCACCACCGGCCACCGCAATTACGCAAGCCAGGATCGCCGCCCAACGGAAAACCGGAAGCATCCCGATGTCGAGCTTCGAAGATCCTCGCGAACTCCGCCATTGTGCCAGGACAGCGGTCTCCATTCCGAACGGCGGCTCCGAAGGAACCGGGTCACCTACGCGGCGCGCGAGCGCGAACGCGTGGTCGAGCGATTGTTCGGTTCCTTTCATGCAATAGCTAACATCTCCCGTTCGTTAAGCATTTTCTTCATTCTGGCGCGCGCCCGAAATGCCCGGACCTTGATCGCGGACCGGCTCCAGCCAGTCAACGCGTGAATTTCCTCCACTGATTTCTCCTCCAAATGCAGCAGGGTTATGACCAGGCGGTCCTCGGGAGACAATTGAGCGATAAGTTCGGTCACCAATTTTTTGGCAACATCGAAATCGTCATTGGTCGCAGTGTCCACCTCGGTGGCAGCGAGCTTCTCGATTCCGGCGGCGATTTCTTCGCTGAAATCGCCGAGCCGCCATTCTGGACGAATCTTTTCCGCCTTCAATGCGTTGAGACAGGTGTTGACTGCAATACGGGAAATCCAATGCTCGAGCGGCATGCGACCCGTGTATTGGTTTAGTTTGTGAAAGACTTTAATGAAAATCATCTGAACCAGGTCTTCTTCGCTGATCCGCCGCGGTAGATGCGAACGAACAAGCTTAAGGACGAACGGATAAAAGTGGCGCAACAATTCCCGGGCGGCGACTTCCTCGCCCTGCTCGATCCGGTGAAGGCTATCCTCTTCGTCAAAGTTGTCATGTTGCATTGGAGATCAGTGACCGTGACTCCACTCTAGCGCTAAAGACAACGTTTTCTCATCACGGTTACACCTAATTCCGCGGAAATTAATCGCTGACCTGTAACCGCTCACCCGCGCCGGCTGTCTTTAGTGCCAACACATGATCGAAGGGAAACAAATGGGATGAAGATTAAAACTATAGTTTTTTGGATTTTGTGGATGGGGAACAACCTCACGTTGCAAACAGTTAGTGGAGAAGATCTGGAGTTGGAGCAGTCGCCTCTAATTCTGTACGGCCCGGACGATCTCGTTCTTTTATGTCAAACGCTCGACTCGGCTGCGCCACAGAAGGAGCAAGTGCCGTTGTTGGTGACGTCTCAAACGAAGTGGTGGTCCGCTTGAGAAATCCTCCGTTGTCTCAACCACACAGCATCGCGAGAGAGGCGCTGCGAAAAACGTTCGGCGGTGACGTCCGACGAGAACGAACATTTCTCCGGATTAGCCAGGACGAACTGGCGGCGCGTTCTGGATTGCATCCGCGTACGATCGCGAAGATTGAAGCGGGCGAAATGGGAATCCGGCCAGAGACACTCGATCGGATCCAGCGCGCCCTTGGCTGCACCTTCAAGAACGGTGCGATCGACAAACTGAAGATCAGAGAAAAGGAGCGCCGATAATGAAGCAATGGGACATGCGACACATTGGAATCTTCGATATCAATTTCGATACCGGCGAACACTACTGGTCGGCCGAACTCCGGCGCATCCTACGAGTGCCGGATGGCATGCCACCTGAGTTCTTAATTTTATTACAGCACGTCCATCCTGGCGATCGACGGGGGTTGGTCGCTTTCGCGATGGAGCCTCTGCAAGGAAGGTGCGCGCCACACCGCTCCTTCGAGCATCGTCTGCTCGACCCAGATGGCACCGTGCGTTGGGTCCACATCGAAGCAGGGACGGCTTTTCGTCCTGGCAGCGAACGTGACGCTGTCCGTGTAATCGGACTAGTCACGGAAATCGCGACACCGAAAACATCGGCAACAGGGATAGAAAATTTCGCGTCCACCGGCAACCGCGAGGTGGCGCCGATGTCTTTAGCGGAGAAACAACACTGCTATGCGCAAACCCCGCTAACCCACGCCTGAAATTCCGAATTCCGAACTCCGCATTTTGAGGCCTCGCCTATTCCGCTGCCCGCTCAGCCTGCCCGCCGCGGCGGGCGAAGGTTTTCGGAGCTTATGCCCCGTGATGACGACGACCTTGTCTTTGATTGCTTCATAAAGTCTTGCTGTCCGATTATCGCGCCCGAACTTTACCTTCCAAGCAACCCCGTGAACCCGAAAGGGTGATCCCAAGTCAATATAGATTAAAAAATCTCATGAACTCCTATCGTGCGAGTTCAGGGTGCGGGCCTTAGCCAGGGCTCAGGGATAAGAAACTCCTCCTGATTCCCCCTCCAATTTCCGACAACGTGCACGTTATCCACTCCCTCCCAGGTGATCGGACCCGCATGTTCTGTAACGATGATCTGGAACTCGTGGTCAACAGTATCGAGAAAATGTGATAGCGCTTGAAAGATCCGCCGCACACCTTGGATGTCAGGCGAATCGTCAGCTTTCGTTTGGCCAAACAGCCGCTCCGCTGCCGGCCACCCTTCTGGAAAGTAAACCTGGCTAGGTTGATCGATTACCAGGAAGCGAGGCACCGGGTTATGCCGGATGGTAATGAAATGCTCATGAAGCGCCAGCAGGCCTGCTATATGATAGCCGACCCAGTTTTGGCCACTGCCCACCTCCCAAAGGAAGTCTGTTCGGCCTGAGAGTGGATTGAATTGCAAAGTTAATTCACGAATATTTAAGCGCACGTTTTCGGTCGCATGTTCAAGTCTCAGCAGCTGGGCATAATGCGCGATTCTACTGGACACCGATTCGATCGCTGCACTGAGCCGATCGGCCTGAAGAGCGGGATCAAGCTCCCGTCTTAGATTAGCTATCCTCTCCGCCAGTGTCGCCACTTGGGCGCGCAACAACTCGACATTGCGACTGGCTGCGACATTCTCCAGAGCCTGCTCCACTCGGCCAACAAAGAGATAAATCTGCCGAACTTTTTGACGTTGGGCGGACAGCTCCGCCGATCGGCCTTCCACATCTTTCCGCTTTGACGCGTCTTCGATAGTCCGCCTTCGAGCTGGCGCAGTTCCACTCTAAGCGAAGCTATTTCCTGATCCAGCTTCGGTGGCGCGCGGCCTACGGATTCAGTTACCTGCTTTAGCTCACTAGCGAGTGTCCTCAGGTCGGCAAGCTGAGTATTGCCCTCTGGATGAACGGCAGCGCAGACGGGGCATCGGTCCTGATCCGCCATTCTACGCTCAAACCAACCGACGCCTTCGATACGATCCTGTTGCCCGGTTAAAGTCACTCCGTATTCGTTCACGGATGACGACAGTTGATCCAGTTTTCCTAGCCTTCGCCGAAGTGATCCGATCTGTTGCGCGAGTTCATCTTCTTGAGTGATGAGCTGAGTGAGTTCGGTAACAGCCGCTTCGGCGGTTCCCTCTTGGACATCCGGTAGGTCCATTTCGCGAACAGACCCAGGAACTCTTTGGAGTTCCAACATATAGCGGTCTAGAGTCCACCCAGCGTCTGGCGGAGGTGAACCAGCTAGCAATCCCAAGCCGCGAGCCTGAAGGTAGTAGCTTTCGATCTCCGCCTCCCATGAGCGTGCCGCATTAAGGCGGGCTTCAAGCTCGCGACGCCATCTATCGTGTTCGCGCTCTAGATCTTTGAGTTCTCGTTGCGTTGCAAGTGTACTCGAGTCGATTGCACCAAGCACGAGTGGAAAGATGATTCGGAGCTTCTCGCGGTGTTCAGTAGTGTCAGCCTTAAAGAAAAACGTGTAAGGATTCGCGACGATGTGTTGAGGCTGAAAATTGAACGCAGCCATGTCTCTGGAACTCGGTCGGCCACCGAATCCCACCGTTTCCTCGACGGAGAAGTCTAGGGTTGGTAGCAAAGCGATCTGATTGAGTCGATTCTTGAGATCGTCGATCCGAGCATTCCGAACAACACGGTCCGGAACCGAGAGATTAATTCCTTCTGACCAAAACATATCAGTCGTAGTTTGCTGCTCATCGGGGTTTCGCCGCGCGATGATCATTTCTGTGTTAGGAAGTTGAACGTGCAACCCAAACCATCCGGTGACCTCGCGAATTAGGCCGACCGGAATTGAGCACTTTCCGCTACCCAGGCAGTAATCGATGATCCATGTCAAAGTCGATTTCCCTGTGCCACTTTCGCCAGACAGAATGTTGATTTTTCCCGCAGCGAAAGGAATCACGCGCGGCGGGTGATTGGGATCCTTTGGCCAAAGGATAATCTTCAAAATGGTCAGTTTCATTAGAATCGGATGTTCAAATGTACTGCGAGTTGTACTGTGCTCATCTCTGCCAATGCGTGACCGACGCGTTTCGCCGCAGCTAGAATGGTTTTCACCTCTTCCGTGACATGCGCGATGGGGCGAGTCTTTCGACCTGGTATCAGTTGTCGTTGATGATCACTGTCCACTCGCAGCAATCCGGTCGCGAACGCGATCGAAAGACCGTGGAACGTGCGATCTGCCATCGCTTCCATCCGCTCCTGGAGGCCAACTATAATTTCGCGATCATCCGCGAGGGCTTTATAAAACGCGCCAGGCTGTGTCTTCGACGCAAGAGCTTGCGCGGTGCGTCGATGAAAAGTAAGTGGGAGGACAACAAATATTAGCGGGAGTGGAACACCTTCAGCACGGCGCTTGGCTTCGTACGCTTCCTCCACGGCCTGCCACATACATTCCGCCGCGAGGCCGGTATTCTGAACAACACGCTGCTCGAACAACACGTCGATCATGGAACGGTATCGTTAGCAGTCATCAATTGCTCGTACCGCGGATGCCATCCGACTTCGAGGTTCTCCGAGAGACGGTGGTATGTTCCCGCTGTAAGATAAACTTGATCTGTATCTGCGCCGGCGAGTTTCTCGCAGTAGTCTTCTGTCGTCTCAGTGAGTATCTCGAAACCGACATTCTCCTCCGGTGCGGAGCTATTCATACGAATCACACGGGCACGGATCTTCACCCATCGAGTGAACAACGCCGTCTCGAACGCTTTCCAGTCGTCGTCGGTAATCGTTCCTTCAGCCGAGAGTCGACTCTTCTCGATGTTACAACGAATGAATTCGCGTATCGCAGTATCGATCAATGAGTCATCATGACTAACCAAATAAAGTTGCTTCACGAATTTACTGCCACGTTTCTCTCCGACGGTGCTCTCGGGCACCGGAATCAGCGTTTCAGCGCGCTCTCTTGTGATCTGCCTACGTCGGCCATCGATGATTGCGTGGAGCTGATTGACGAAGTGGTCACGTTGAATCCATGCGGATTTGCCTTGTTGCCACTGCTCGAGAGTCGTCCTATGGAGCCAACCCAAGAGCTCGTCGACAATGGACTCCGCAACTTTGCAACACCATTCTGGTAGCTGCAGCTCCGCGATAGTCTTCTTGCGCAGGTCTCTAGCGGCGCTTGCATCGTTTGCGTCGGAAAGTCCACAACGAGCGATCAGCTGACGCAAGCTCTGCTGAGAGCCTTGTTGCAGCACTTTTTGCGACAGATCTTTGATTGTATCGGAAGGATCTTTCGCAGCGATTTCTAACGCGGTGATGCATTCCTCGATCTCGATGTCGGACTCAGCTGTGCTGATCTTTTTTGCGATGCAATCGGGAACAACCTGATTGGTGACCATCAAGAAGCGAGTGGCTTCCGCCGTAACTTCGCGTGTTTCTAACGCGTCGACCCAGGTGGCCAAGGTGTTCCATAGCGCCTTCGATCGATCAGAAAATGGGTTAATACCCTGTCGAACCGAGTGCTTATCCTGCTCCAGAGTTACGGCTCCGTCGCTAGTGCGGATTGCTACGTCATCGCCTGTTTCGATTCCAACCACGGAGCCGGCCGGCCTCTGCGCTAGCCAAAACAAAGCGCGTTCGAATTGAAAACTAAATCCCGCGTTCGAACCCGGGGCGGAATGATCGGTCAGAGCCATACTCGTACACGCTCGACGCGGAAGAGAGCGCCAGCTTTTGGAGGGAACATTGAGAGACCCTATTCGAGAATAATGCTCGGAGGCAAACGAAAACGGCCGAATAAATGGGCCAGCCGGGCCGAAAAATGACTCACTGGTGGCCCGCAAAAGGACGCGATGCGTTGGGAGAGCGATCGCCGACCCGGCGGTGTCGCATTCCAACCGCGGGGCAATTCCGAAAGCGTTCGCGAACGGGCCGCGGAGTGGAGATGGGGGTCAGTATGCGCGAAGGAGTGCCGGTCGATTGCCGCAAGATATCGCAAAATTTTCTCCAACAGGTTCACGTCACCTTTTGTGGCGGGGGCGAACATAGAGTCGGAAGTCAGATGACAGAAGTCAGCGAGGCCGTACGGCGTTTGCCAACCACGCGGCTGTTTGAGCTTGTTGTTTCGTGCTTGGCGTCGGTACCGTGACGTTCAAGCTAACGCTTCGGCCACGCGCGCAGTGCCACTTGCGCGACTCGACGTAGTTGATCGGGACTGGCGCCGTCGGCTCCCTGCACCGCCATTCCTTGCAGCACAGTCATCACGTAACGAGCCAGCTCGGCTGGATCAGCGTTTTTCGGAAGATCGCCTTCCCGCTTTGCGCGTTGAAGACGGCGGCGCAACGCAACTTCGCTGGTGGCACGGCGCCCGGCTGCTTCCTTCCGAACGGACCCCGCCGCATTTCCGACCGCCAACGCACCTTGGACCATGAGACATCCTGCTGGAAGCCTGGGATCACCCGCCATCCTGGCCGCACCGAGAAATATTTCTTCGACCACACCCCGCGCCTTCGGCGCAGTTAAAGCCTTGCCAAAATAAGCGAGCGGTCCGTTGACGTATCGATCCAGAACCTTGCGAAAGAGCTCCTCTTTGTTGCCAAAAGCTGCGTACAGACTTGGCCGATTGATGCGCATGGCTCGCGTCAGATCTGAGAGCGAGGCGCCTTCGTAACCTTTGGCCCAAAAAACGTGCATGGCCCGTTCCAAGGCCGCGTCAGGATCGAATGCACGCGGTCGTCCGGGCTGTGCCGCAGCAGTTTCTGATTTCATACCGATAGGTAAATAACTCACTTGACACGCTTTTGTCCAGCGTTAATTTTATACTCATCGATACAAAATTAAAAGAAACAGGAGAAAAAATGACTAAGAAACTGGAAGAGAAGATTGCACTCATTACGGGCGGCTCGCGCGGCATCGGTGCCGCAATCGCCAAACGTCTCGCGGCAGAGGGGGCGAAGGTGGCCATCACCTATACCAAAGGTGCCGATGCAGCCGCGTCGGTGGTCAAGGAGATTGAAGGCGCCGGCGGGAAAGCGATCGCGATTCAGGCGGACGCCGCCGATGCCAAAGCCGTTAGGGCCGCGGTCGAGAAGACTGTCGCGACCTTCGGCCGCCTCGACATTCTCGTAAACAATGCCGGCACTGCCATTCCGAAAACGTTTGAGGAGACAACGCTGGAAGAGATGGATCACGTGCTCGACATCAACGTCCGCGGCGTATTCATCGCGACGCAGGCAGCGCTGAAGCACATGAAGAGCGGCAGTCGCATCATTATGATTGGTTCCTCCGTGGGTGAGCGTGTCCTGGTGCCAGGGCTTGTCGCCTACTCGGCCACGAAGGGAGCCGTGAAGCTATTTACTCAGGCGCTGTCCAGAGAGGTCGCGAACCGAAACATCACGGTCAACAATGTGCAACCGGGTCCGATCGACACCGAGTTGAACCCCGCCGCAAGCGAGTGGGCGGTGCCGCAGAAGGCCGCTACAGCGCTCGACCGCTACGGGCACGTGGATGAGGTCGCTGCACTGGTGGCGTTTGTCGCCGGTCCCGAGTCTTCATACATCACCGGGGCGAATCTTACCGTGGATGGCGGAATGAATGCCTGAATCAAAGGAGAAATGATATGCGCGCAATGAGAGCCGAAACATTTAGTGGTTATGAAGGGCTGAAGCTCATCGAACTTCCAAAACCGGCGATTACGAAGGGGAAAGTGATGGTGCGAATCACCGCGGCCGGCGTTACGCCGCTGGACCATACGATTCTCTCCGGCAAATTTCACGGCTCGAAGGCGCCGTTAGTCCTGGGCAACGAAGGAGCGGGCGTCGTCGAAGAGGGAGGCGGAACGGATTTTCCCGTCGGCTCACGCGTGATGTTCTTCGGCACCTATGGCGCTTTTGAGGATGGAACCGATAGTGAGTGGGTTGCCGTACGGAAAGAAGACCTTTGCCTGATTCCTGACAATGTCGACGACGTGAGTGCCGCAGGTATTCCGGTCGCGTATCTCACCGCGCAGGTGGCTCTTACTCTGGCTGGTTTTCGGGCAGGCAAAACTGTTCTGGCACCAGCGATCGGAGGATCGATCGGCAATGCAGTGACGCAATTGGCGCGTGTCTTGGGCGCAAAACACGCCATGTCAAGCACGACCAATCATGCGAAAGCAGAGCAGGCGAAGGCGGTCGGATTCGATGAAGTCATCGACACCTCCTTGGAGAAGCTGGGTGACGGCGTGCGTCGTATCACGGGCGGTTACGGCGCAGACATCGTCGTCGACGGGATCGGTGGTGAAGTTTTGAGCGAGGCCCTCGGAGTACTCGCGTTGGGAGGAAGCCTCACAACACTGGGGTATTCCGCAAGCCGCAAGACAACCATTGACGTGACAAATCTCATTGTGCCACAGGCCAGCATCCGAGGTCTCAACATGTTCGCTCAGCCGAAGACGGCTATTACTAACGCTTGGAACGTTATTGTCTCTCTACTTAAATCCGGTGCGATCCAACCGATCGTGGCTAAGACCTTCCCTCTGGCCGAAGCGGCTGCTGCTCTACGTTACTTAATTGAGAGCCGCCCTTTCGGCAGAGTCGTCCTAACAATCTGAGGAGTTCCGAAAGGAAAACAAAACATGAAAGAAAAACAGATTAAGAATCCAGGTCCCGATCATCCGATTTCCATCCAGCGGAATCCAGCTCGCGTCGTAGTATCGGTCGCGGGTCGCGTGATCGCCGATACCGGCAACGCGCTCGCACTTCGCGAGGCCGACTATCCGGCCGTCCAATACATTCCACGTGAAGATGTCGATCTTACTCAATTGGAACGTACGGATCACGCTACCTACTGTCCCTATAAAGGGGACTGCAATTACTACAGCATTCCCGCTGGAGGAAAGAAGTCCGTCAACGCCGTGTGGACGTATGAGGATCCGTATCCTGCTGTTGAGCAGATCAGGGGACACGTCGCGTTCTATCCGGACCGCGTCGATGAGATAGCACAGCAACACGGAAACTGACCACTCATCCACCGACTATGAGGGAAAATTCAATGAACCCAACCGAACAAGAAAAAAATAAAGCACTGGTGCTCGAAGCGTTCGATACGTTGTTTAACAAGCGGGATTATGAAGCCGCTGAACGGTATTGGTCGCCCAACTATATCCAGCACAGCGCTCACATCGAACCGGGTCGCGATGGACTGTTCAATTTGATCCGCAACACACCCGACACTCTGCGTTACGAACATCAGCTCATAGTCGCGGAGGGCAACTACGTCATCGTGCACGGACGCTTCTCAGGAATCGGCCGGCCTGTTGCCTGGATCGCCGCGGATATTGTCAGGATCGACAACGGCCGCCTGGCCGAACACTGGGACGTCCTGCAAGACGAGGTGACAAAGGCGGAATCGAAGAGCGGCCTGCCGATGTTTGGCGATCACTTCACCGCCTGACTCAACATTCATTCATCCAAAGGTGTTGATCGTGGCCTCGTAGAAGCGCTGGATAAGCTCGGCAACGAGGTTGGCTGCCAAAACGGCCCTGTGTTCGTACGTCGTTCCGCGTTGAATTAGGCGCCAGTGGCGGATCAGAGCGATTGCGCCGGGGTTGGAGTTGGAGTTGGGCTGGCCGAGGCCGATGGTAGCGGGGAGGGGGATTCCCCCTGCGTGGAGAAATTTGGGTTAGGCAATGGGCTTTGAATTGGCATCGGGGTGAGTTGAGGCAGAATAGTAGCGACACCGGCAGGCGTGGCAGCGGCGGCGGCCGCGTGTGTTCCGGCGCTCGTGTTCGCCGGGGCATTCGTGCCAGCCCGGGCATTTGCCCCAGTCTGTGTAGTCCCTGTCGGGTTGCCGCTTGAGCCAGCAAGTCCCGGAGCGGCGCTGCCGGTGATCCCACCGGTTTGGTTGTTGATCCCGGTCTGCACACCAGGGGTTATCCCAATGTGTGCTCCGGCATTCGTGTTCGGCGCGGTACTCATACTACTCGGAGGATTTGTCCCAAGTTGGGCGGCGTTGGTGGAGTTGCCGCTCAAGCCACTAAGTCCCGCAGTGGGGCCGCCGATGATCCCACCGGTTGGATTGCTGATCCCGGTCTGCGCACCAGGGTTTATCCCAATGTGTGTCCCGGCATTCGTGTTCGGCCCGGTACTCATACTACTTGGGG
>WNFX01007071.1_pt1 | contig 10567 bp, 10 predicted proteins | sample 5400111 | NCBI WGS metagenome assembly WNFX01 (sample SAMN13153363, study PRJNA577476) | soil metagenome | isolation source: 40 cm soil or saprolite under grassland replicate 1 | place: USA:California | collected 2016-06-15 | reverse complement strand
ACCTGCGAGAGGTTGAGACGATAGGTCAATTGACAATGAAACGGAACAAGAAGCGCGACCGTACTCAACATAGAGGTAGCCGCGATAGCAATCACAAGGAAATAAAAATGCAGCAGGACGCGAAGCGTGCTTTTTTGCCGGGTGAGAGGCCGCATGGTGATGAGGTAATCGAAGAACGCGATGAGTTGGATGAACTCTTCGAGCAATTGCCACAAATACAGCCTCCGCCACAACTCATCCAAAAGATACTGAAGTCAGTCCGCCAACTTCCTAACTCTTCATCACATAAGCCAGCAGAACCAAAAGCGATAATTGAAAGGGATGCATTGGAGGGCCCGGTCAAACGCAACGAACATCTTCCACCAAGTTAAGCAAGGCAGGCTATAAGAGGTCATGGACACCATGTTCTCTTACAGCCAACCTTGCTTCGTTCAAAATCTTTCTGTTGTAAACTTACGCTGTTTGTTCGGAAAGTTTGCCGACGGCGACCAGCCAACGAACGAATTCGAGACGACGGCGATTGGCGATAGCCTCAAGTCTGGCTTTCTCGTTGTGATCTCTGCGCAACCTGGAGAGTCGATTCATTTCAACATCAGCGAAACCGACCTTACGTAACATTTCGCGATCCTCTTTATGGTCCATAAGATCCTCCTTTTTCACCGGATGAAAACCGTTACTGAGGTGTAATCGTCAACATGCGCTTGATACATTTAAGCAGTGCCTGCATTGCAAAAGGCTTGGCAAGATGATCCAGCGTTGACCTGGTTTCTCCGTGAGAACGTAAATACTTTCTCATGTCTAGAGGCATACTGGTGGTGAGGAGTACAGGTACTGCGGCATTCTTTCGCAGTGTCTGCAATACGTCCCAACCGCTCATTGAGCCTGGTAGTTCAAGATCAAGCACTACAAGGTCAGGCATGAAGCTTTCAAGCGTGGTAACGGCTATCTCTCCACTATTTGCTATCACTACGGTAAAGTTATGCGCGGCTAAAAAATGCGCTTCCAAAGTAGCAAGTGAAGTATCATCTTCAACAACGAGAATGCGGTTTGGCGTTTCTGGCGCCTCTTGCTGCATGGGCGGTGAGTCGACAAAAACATGTGTGTTGATGTATGTTGCTCCATTTACTACGCTTCTATCGCCGCCTCCCGGCATTGTGTTCGCAGCGTCCTTGTCTTGCATGACTGACACCCTGCTCCCGCGATGCTCTTTGGTTTATTTAGCAGCAACATTGCCGGTGAGACGTGAAGAGGCCATCCTCTTTATGAAAAAGTATACCCTCAACTCGGTAATAAAGCTGTGAAATTGCCTGTGAGATTTGTGAATTTGGTGTGAACAGGGCCCAATTCTCATGGCAAACGCAACGATATCTACCTCTCGTCGCTATCGTCTGGTGGAACGAAATAGCCTACTCCCGGCTCATTGAGTAGAAAGCGCGGTTCTGATGGATTGGGTTCCAGCTTGCGTCGCAGGTGCCGTACAAAGGTGCGCAGGTAGGTATTTTCTCCGCTGTAATCAGGTCCCCAGACGCGTTGTAAGAGTTCACGATGCGTCAGAACTTTGCCTGCGTTACGCGTGAGTTCACAAAGCAGATCGTATTCGGTGGGCGTCAGGTGGACGACCTGTCCACCTGATCGAGCGATGCGGTGGGCATAATCGACTATCAAACCATTTTCGCCGCCACAGCGATAGTAGGCTCGCTGCGCATCTCCGCCCATTGCTGAATTGCGTAGGCGGGCTGTCTCGTCGGCGCGGCGTAAAGCTACACGCACGCGCGCCAGTAACTCATTGAGGCTAAATGGTTTGGTCAGGTAGTCATCGGCGCCCAGATCGAGGGCCCTGATCTTTACAGGCTCTTCGTCGTGCGCGGAGAGCACGATGACAGGCGCTCCGCTCCATTCGCGCAGGCGGCGTAAAAATGTCAATCCATCCAATGAAGGGAGAGAGAGGTCGAGCAGGACAAGCTGAGGCTCGAAGATGGCCGCCATATCAATTGCCTGGGCACCGTCGCGTACAGTCTGTACCTGAAAGTTCCTGGCCTTCAATTGAGCCTGGAGAAAGGTACGCATCTGGGGATCGTCCTCAACGCAGAGGATACGAATTTTTTTATCTGTAGTGGTCATGATGCTTGCCTAACTCTCTTCCCTGTTGGTATTGCCGGCGACGGGGAGAATAAACGAAAATGATGCCCCCTCTCCTGGACTGCTTATGAGTGTGAGCTTACCGCCGTGTGCCTCGATGATGCCACGACTGATGTAGAGGCCTAAACCTGTCGCGGGACTCCAGCGCGCGCTTCCCCTGCGCCTTTCTGCTGCCGGCTGGCCAGGACGGTCTATCGCCGGGCGACTCATGGCCGCAAAAGTGCTAAAGCGTGTGAACAGCGCGGTCTGCTGTTCCATTGACATACCTGGCCCGCGATCAGTCACCCGTAACTCGACGCCCGTAGGAAACTGCTTATCCGATCCATATACTGCTTCAAGCTCAAGCAGTACCGTATCCCCCTCTGGTGCATAGCGGAAGGCGTTGCTGAGCAAATTCGTGAGGACACTTATGATGAGCTCGTAATCGCCCATCACCGCGGGTAAGTTTGCTGGCATCTTGACCTCAAGGTGACGACCAGAAGAGGTAATCAAAGCTTCCAGGCGTTCTTCCAGGTCTTCGAGCATTTCTGGCAGCAGGATTGGTTCGAGCTCGAGGCGTAACGCCCCTGCTTCAACGCGTGAAGCATCCAGGAAATGGTTGATCATCCCCACCAGGCGTTCTACCTGCTCGTCGGCTGATTGTAAGAAGTCGCGCTGTGCCTCTCTCGACCACTGTAAGTCTTCGGCAAGCAGTGCGCTCACATGGGCGCGGATGTTCGCCAGCGGCGTCTTCAACTCGTGAGCCATCGTCGTAAAAAAGTCTTCACGAGCACGCTCTAAGGTCTTGAGCCTGGTGGTCTCGTGTAAGACTAACACTGCGCTTCTAATTGTGCCATCACTCGCTCGTAATGGAGCCGCGCTGACGAGCAGGTAGAGGTTCTGTCCGCCCGGTTGTACTGCATGAAGCTCTGCCTCGCTGGCTTCACCTTGATTGAGCGCCAGCGCTAGAGGGCTCTTATCGTAGGGTACAGGTGAGCCAGAGGAAGCGTAGACCGTAGACATACGAAGCAGCTCTTCAGCATTGCCGCCAACCGCGTTTCTCGTTGCTGCATCCAGGTCATCGAGCGGTTCTATTGGTACACCAAGGTTTTGCAGGATCTGCGTTGCCTGGCGATTGATAATGGAAATGCTCCTGTCTCCGGCGGAGATAAGGATGACTCCCGACGGCAAACGCTCAAGGAGGAGCTCCATACGTGCCCTTGCCATATCCTGGGCGAACCTGGCAAGTTCTAGCGCAGCGTTGCGCTGCGCTAGCTGTGCCGTTCTTTCGATGACTTCAGCTTCAATACGTTCTCTGGCCAGCACATGTTCCGTTACGTCGTGGTAAATGACCACCGAGGCGAAGACATCCCCTAGCTCGTCGTGTATCGGCGCATAGGAGCGACTGAGTGTATAGTGTTGTCCATCTGCGCCAGTGAGCTTCACCTCGTCAATAAGCTTTACCCGTGTTCGCTCGTCAAGTTCCGATACAAAGTTAACCTTGGATTTGTAATCCTGGGAGAAAATAGCCTTGCTCTTTGCCAGTGCCTCGGTAATATGGAGGCCGATAACATCGTTTGTCCACCCTAGTAACTTGCGAATGGATTGATTCGCCTCAACCACGCGCCAGCGAGAATCATAGATGATGACGCCATCGGGTATAGCCTGCATGATGTATTCTCGCTGGCGCAGGTTCCGGCTGGCATCTTTCGCCAACTGGTCGATGCGCAGAAACAGTCGAGCGTTTTGAATAGCGAGCCCGGCCTGTTGAGCAAATTGCTCAAGGAGTTCAACCTCTTCAGCCGGAAAGCCGCGTGCACGTCGATGGTATACTTCGATGGTACCGAGCACTCTCGTTGTATAGGCGTTCTTTGCCCTGTGTGTGCTGATACCGTCTCCCAAACGCCGGTTTAGCGTTGGCTCAAAGATTGGAATACCCAGGACGGAACCGGGACGGCGGGGAGTGCCTCCATCATCAAGCAAAGGAAGTTTCATCTCTGGTATCGTGCTGGTATCGTTGATAATAAGTGTACTGCGATCACGAGCGACAAGGCCGAGCAACAGTTGCTCGCTCAACTGCGGGTGCCAGTCTTGTGAGCGGAGGTGCACTCCTTTCTGCGCTGCAATGGACACCGTAGATGGTTTGTCAGCGGCCATGTCTGTTTCGGCCCGTCCATCGTGGCCAGCATAACGGTATTCGCTGCCCGATTCCCAGTCGTCGATGAGCAAGATGGCGCAGCGCGTTGATCCGACCATTTCTTGTACAGCCTGGAGGATTCGTTCGAGCACCAGAGGTAAAGCAAAAGGTCCAACGATGGCTGAGGAGATTGAATCGATGGCATTCACATAGAGTCGTGATCGTGCCAGTTCTGTTACATCCTCGATTGTGACGAGCACTGTGTGAACTGCATCGTCGCTTTCACGTCCTGAATCAGGTTCCTGTACCTCTGTCCGCTCGATTGTTACGCGCCAGCTGGTGCGCCCGCGTCTTGCCAGGAATCCTTCGTAGGGAATATCGGGCCAGCTCATTCGGCGTCCCGTTGCGCATACCTGTTCTATGAACGGATGCGTTATCACCCATAAATCCCCCGGGATAACCTCGTCCAGGCGACGACCAATGACGACTTGAGAGAGCTGGAGTTGGTCAAGCAGCGAGAGCAGGTAGGGGTTGGCATACCGAATACGCCAGTTGGAACAGTCTATAATGGCGACCCCCACCGACATGTAGCGAAAAATAGATTCGAGTTGCACAGAGTGCTCTGGCCCCATGTCAATAAATTTCTAGTCACTCAGTGGATACACTGAAATTTTGTAAATGATACTCTTATTGTAGCATAAATGTTCAGGTCTCTCGCATCATGACAAATTTGTATCAACGGAACTATTCTGCTAAGATAAACTCGTGTCAAAGGCGCTGTTCGTATGTTTTTGGGTAGAGGATTTTAATTCTATGGATTTGCGTGGGAAGCGTGTACTGATCATGGGGTTGGGGTTGCAGGGATCAGGAATGGCGGCGGCTCGCTACGCGGCACAACAGGGAGCTATTGTACGTGTTACCGACTTGAAGTCACCAGAAATATTGGCTCCAAGTGTTCGTGCACTGTCAGGCTTACCGATAGCGTTTGTGCTGGGCGAACACCGCAATGAGGATTTCCTCTGGGCTGAAATGGTCATTCGCAACCCGGGCATCCCCCTATCTAACCCCTATGTACATCTCGCCTATGAACATGGCGCGAGCATCGAGATGGAGATCGCCCTCTTTTTTCTCGCCTGTCCAGGTCGCATCCTTGGTGTAACCGGCACGCGCGGCAAGACCACCACCTCCACGCTTCTTTACAAGATACTTAGCGAAAGCGGCGCTCCCACTGTCCTCGGGGGCAATGTAGCCGGGGTAGAGACGCTTTCATTGTTGCCGCAGATCACTCCAGAAACACTGGTCGTCCTGGAACTCTCAAGTTGGCAGCTCGAAGGGCTGGCTCCTCATAGAATCAGCCCGTCGCTGGCCATCATGACAAATGTCTATCCCGATCACCTCAATACCTACAGCGGGATGGAGGAGTATGCTGCGGCCAAGGCCAATATATTTCGCTTTCAACACCCTTCGGACCTGGCGCTTTTTAACTATGATAATCCCTGGACTCGTCGCTTTGGAGAAGAGGCCCTGGCGCAGACCTGGTTCACAAGCGTGGAGCTCGGTGGGAGCTTCAAACGAGGCTCTTCAACTGTTACTCCTTTTCTTTTGACTGATATCCCTCTGGTGGGTAAGCATAACCTTGAGAATGTGTTGCTGGCCACGACCGCGGCGCGCTTACTTGGCGTGTCGGATGAGGTCATCGCGGCTTCTGTGCGAAATTTTCGTGGCGTTGTCCAGCGGCTGGAAGAGATTGCTGTGGTGGACGGGGTGCATTTCATCAACGATAGCACCAGCACGACCCCTGTAGCAGGGAAGGTAGGAGTTGAGGCATTCTCCGGTCGCCCCATTGTGCTGGTCGCCGGCGGCAACACCAAACAACTCCCGTTAGAGAACTGGCCTGCCGCCATTGCTCGCAATTGTCGGGATGTGGTCTTGCTTAAAGGAACGGGCACTGAAGAATTAGTGCCTGCTCTGCGCGAAGAGGTGAGGAGGCAGGGAGTAAGTGACCCACTTCGCGGCATCTTTGACGATTTTACCGGGGCATTGGATACGGCAGTCTCCCTGGCACGACCAGGTGATGTTCTCCTCTTCTCGCCCGGTTTCACCAGTTTTGGTATGTTCCTCAATGAATTTGACCGTGGTGATCAGTTTACTGCTTTTGTACAGCGGCTCAAGCAGGTTTCGTAGCGCGGGTTGCGGTTCTTACTGAAGTTTGATAGACTAACAACAGGAAGGAACTGTGGTGCTGAGACTCCCTACGGCTCAAGCCGAGGGGTTCTGCTGTCGTTCCAACTCTCTCTATCCTGCGATAGAGCCTCGTTGGAGACCAACAGAATTTCGAGCCGACGCGCTCTGGCACAGAAGATGTCTATGCTTTGGAAGCAGCGCTTCCGCATTCGCACGTTGTTGGTACTCTTCTCGCGGCTCGCGCCCATCTCCAGGCGCTCCAGGGAGATCCCTGGCGAGAGAGTGAGAGAAGTGGTATGCATTTGATCGGGACGCTCATGCTTTTACTCAAAGGAGCGATTGACTTTGAAACCCGCAAACATGATTTGGTTGTCAAATGTACTACAAGTCTGTTCTTTGTGTTGTACGGAAAAGCGGAAATGGTCTCTTCTTCCCTTCCCGCCTGCGGGTGGGCGGCTTTCATCCCCACGCGTGAACGCGTGGGGATGAAAGCCGCGGTCTGGTAAGCATTGTACATCGTGCTGTAATCAACGTCTCCCTGTTCCCTGTGCCGAGACTCAAAGATGAGCCTCAAAGGAGAAATATTTATGACAATGATGATGAGTCGTAAAGCCCTGGAAGAATATGGGCTTGTGAACTTGGGTAATATTAACTGGAATCTTTCGCCACCGGAACTGGTAGAGCATGCCCTGGCGCGTGGGGAGGGGGAATTAGCTTCAAATGGAGCCTTTGCTGCTACAACTGGCTCACACACTGGGCGCTCCCCTAAGGATAAGTTTATTGTTTCAAGCGAGGAGAATGCTGCAAAGATCTGGTGGGGTGAGTACAACCACCCTATGTCTCAAGAGAACTTTGATGCCGTGCGCAGCAGCCTTTCAGCTTATTTACAGGGGCGCGATGTCTATGTGCTTGATGCTGCAGCCGCTGCTGATCCGGATTATCGTATGCCTATTCAGGTCATCACCGAACTGGCATGGCATAATCTATTTGCCCGGCAGCTCTTCCTCCGTTCAAACGAGAGTGATTTGACCAGTGGCCGCCTGGGATTTACTATTCTCTGCGTCCCGAATTTTCACACAGATCCACGCGTCCTTGGTACACGTTCAGAAGCCGCCATCATCATTGACTTCGATGAACGCCTCGTGCTGATTTGTGGGACGCAATATGCCGGTGAGATGAAGAAATCGATATTTACCGTTCTCAACTTCATCTTACCCGCTCAGGGCGTCCTGCCCATGCATTGTTCCGCCAATGTGGGACCAAAAGGTGATGGTGCACTTTTCTTCGGCCTGTCTGGTACAGGAAAGACGAGCCTGTCGGCTGACCCAGGTCGCCGCTTGATCGGTGACGATGAGCACGGCTGGGGAGATAACGGCATTTTTAACTTCGAGGGCGGCTGCTACGCAAAGTGCATAAACCTGTCGCAGAAGTACGAACCACAGATCTGGAATGCTATCCGTTTTGGCGCCGTCTATGAAAATGTCGTGTTGAAAAAAGGGACCCGTGAGCCGGATTATAGCGATGACTCGCTTACTGAAAACACCCGCGCTGCCTATCCGGTTGACTACATCGATAATGTAATCGAATCAGGGCAAGGTGGGCATCCCAAAGCAGTCATTTTCCTCTCGGCAGATTCATTTGGCGTCCTGCCTCCAATCTCAGTATTGACCACAGAGCAGGCTATGTATTACTTCCTCTCTGGCTATACAAGTAAACTGGCGGGTACCGAGGCCGGCGTTACCACGCCGCAAGCAACCTTTAGCTCCTGCTTTGGTGCGGCTTTCTTGCCCTTACAGCCCATAGAGTACGCCAATCTGTTGCGTGAGCGTATTGAGAAGTATAGGGTGCGCTGCTACCTGATCAACACGGGATGGACGGGAGGTTCATTCGGAATTGGTCAGCGCATTAACATCAACTACACTCGTTCAATGGTCCAGGCAGCTATCAGCGGCGATCTGGATCGCGTTGAGATGGTCACGGATCCTATCTTTGGACTGCGTATGCCAACCTTATGTCCCGGTGTCCCAGGCGACGTGCTCATTCCACGCAATACGTGGCAGGATAAAGAGGCATATGATATGCAAGCAGCTGGCCTTGCCGCGCGCTTCAAAAAGAACTTCCAGCAGTTTGCGCTCCCTGACGATGAGGTGCGCAATGCAGGTCCCCGCTAACTGAGCCTCCCGCAGGCTTTCGTCAGGGGGTTCTGGGTTAGCTTCCACTCTCACCATCCTATGATGGAGCCTTATGGGAGTTCCGCCAGACTTTCGGGCCGACCAACTCGAACGGTGGAGACACATGACCGTGGAGAGCGCTCTAAGCCTCTCCTTCCGTTGGTTGAGACTCTTGCTTCCGGACCCACGCCCAGCTCCGGACGATACGAAGCAAGAGAAGAGAGAGGTTCTCCTGCCCTGGGGGTATTGGCCTTACGGTCTTACAGAGCCTTGTTAGTACAAATGTACCAGATCTATAGATAAATGTCAAGCGTTAAGGAGCGGCCACAGATATTTGGAGATAAGGGAAGGAGGTGATAAACGAGAAGAGAAGTTCTATAAGGAGGGGAAGAAGATGGAATGGTATCGCAACGATAAAGCAGCTGTAGCGGAGGCGTTGAGACGAGGCGAACGCCCGGATTTGGCCACGACAATGGCCAGTGGCCCCCTGGATGAGTTGGTGGCCCTCCACCAGGAATTGGGCATCTTTGCGCTCCTGGATGAGTTGGAGGTGCAGCGAACACGAGCAGGCGTGGCCGATGAGCTGTTGCTGCGCACGCTGGCGACCTTGCCGTTTGTAGAGCAAGCGTCCTTGAGTGGAGCCAGTGAGGTGCTCTTTCGAGAACCGGCGGTGTTACTGCAACTGGGCTGGGCCCCGGTGCAGATCCGGCAAGGCAGCAATGGACGGCATCGGCATCCAGAGGGGCGACAAGAAGAGTCGCTGCCGTGTCATCCCGATACGTTGCGCGATGCGGCTCTCGCGCGTGGAGGAGTCCGCGTGGGTGCGTGCGCAAGCCGCCGGGGTGCAGTCGCTCTCTCAGCGGCAGTTGGTGCGCGGCAAGGTCTACGCCGTCGATGGCAGCGGGTTGGGCGACGATTTCCGTGTGGTGGCCCTGGTGTGTGTTTCAGCCATCCGTCCGATCATCGTGGCCTGGCGACTGTTGCGTGGGCCGTCCTCGGAGAAAGGCAAAGAAGCGGCGGTGACACGCTCGCTGATGGACGGCTCCTCGACTGGACGCACCATCGCTATGTGCGTACGATTCAAGGCCACAAGCAGGTGCGCGGGGTGGAGGTGACGGCAGCGGGAGCACTGACGAGTTGGGAGGGGTTTACCGAGGCAGCTGCCAGGTATGGAAGAGCCGATGCCAGCCTGTGGGCCTGTCTCATCCACGATGTGACGACCGCCGAGCTCGCCGCCGAGGCGCCCAGAGCCTTGGTGAGTACCCGCTCCTTCGCTGATGGGTTTGCGGCTTTGCAGGCCTATCGTCCCCGCTGGCACATTGAGGATGATACCTATCGTGAACTCAAAGAGGGCTGGGGGCTCGAGCAGCAGCGCTGGGGACGCGATTTCGCGGCGGCCCTGGGGCGCACGACCTTGACGTGCCTGGCCTTCAATACGGCCCAAGTCTATCGTTTGCAAGCCGGAGAGCGGCTGGCTGGCATGGCCATTCGTCGGCTGCGCCGACAGCGGCAGCGCGAGCTGGGAAGCGCTCCAGCGGTGCTCTATGTCGCTGGAGGCTCAGGTGTCTTCTCCTTGGAAGAGGTACTCAACGTGCTGGGTGCTGCCCCGCGAGAGAGTCTGCTGCCTACTTTAGCCAAGCCGTCTGCTCCCGACTCTCCCACCTAATTCCTTATCTCCAAATATCTGATCTGGGAACGCGATAATGGACGACAGAAGAGGCATTTGCCTCCGAAGCCCAGATTTGTATGAGGGCCAGAGTCCATCGACTCAAAAGTCTGGTAGACCCACACAAGAGCCTGATCGCTTCAAAAGCAGTGAGGAAGCGTGGAAGGAACACCAGAACCCCTGTGCATTTATGCCAGGGAGTCTCAGGATACCACTTTTGGCGGTGCTTCTGGGTGTAGCCTTCCTGCTGCCGGTAAGCGCGAGTGCAGCAAGTTCGCATACCTCAACGTT
>WNFX01007070.1_pt1 | contig 10567 bp, 11 predicted proteins | sample 5400111 | NCBI WGS metagenome assembly WNFX01 (sample SAMN13153363, study PRJNA577476) | soil metagenome | isolation source: 40 cm soil or saprolite under grassland replicate 1 | place: USA:California | collected 2016-06-15 | reverse complement strand
TCATGAGGCCATATACGCACATAACTTCCATGTCGCGTTGAAATATGGTAGAGTCGAAGTATGGCTGTGCTTTGCCATCATTTCCGTCCTTTAGAGTAAGGCGCGCAAGAGGTACCTGGAAGAAATGGATGCGACAATACCGTACAGGATTATGGAAAAACTCGGATTTTGTCAAGCTATGGCTTGGGCAGACAGTCTCACACTTTGGAAGTGGCATTACAGGCATTGCACTGCCGCTTACTGCCGTGCTCGTTCTTGCGGCCACGCCAGCCCAGATGGGTATCCTGGGAGCATTAGATGGCGTATCGGTCCTGGTGATCGGCTTACTGGCTGGTGTCTGGGTAGATCGGGTACGCCGTAGAACGGTGTTGATTGCTACAGACCTTGGCCGTGCTTTCATTCTGAGCACCATCCCGTTGGCAGCCCTGCTCGGAGTGCTGGGCATAGGGCAACTCTATATCGTTGCAGCACTGGCAGGGATGCTCACCGTCATATTCACTGTGGCTAGTTCAGCGTATGTACCCTCACTCGTACCTCACGAGTCGCTTGTTGAGGGCAACAGTAAGCTTGGCATGAGCGATGCTCTTGCGGAGATTGGTGGTCCGGCAGTAGCTGGCCCACTGGTGCAGTTGCTCAGCGCTCCATTTGCGATTTTGTTCGATGCCCTTTCGTTTCTCTTCTCTGCCTGCTGCCTGGGACTCATACACACGCCAGAGCCACACCCAACAACACTTGAGCAGAGAAAGAGCATCTGGTCTGATCTCATTGAGGGATTGCGCATGGTATTGAAGAATCCGCTGCTGCGTTCCCTGGCAGGAAGCGCGGGCATCTTCAGCCTGTTCGGGAACTTTGTCGGGGCATTGTACGCGTTGTACGTCATTCGTCAGATAGGCGCGCCACCCATCTTCCTGGGCTTGCTGGTTGCAACGGGCGGGGTGAGTGCGCTCCTGGGTGCACTCATGGCCGAGCGCGTTGTACGGCGCTTCGGCCTGGGCAAGACGGTAGGCATAGGGCTGTTCATGTACGGCGCCACCGGCCTGCTCATTCCACTGGCAGGTGGGTCCGTCGTTCTCGCTTTGTTTCTCCTCTTTCTCAGCCAACTCCTGGGCGACGCATCGATATCCATCTACTTCATAGCCGAGGTGAGCCTGCGGCAATCCCTTGTTCCGTCCAACCTGCTGGGCCGCACGAATGCCAGTATGCAGTTCTTGTCACAAGGAGTTGCTCCGCTGGGAGCGCTGCTCGCTGGCATACTGGGTGGGATAATTGGACTCAGGCTCACTATCCTCATCGGTGTGCTCGGTGTGATGCTAGCAGGCATATGGCTACTACTCTCCCCGGTGCGCAAGGCATAGAGGTGTATTTCGAGAGAATGTGGAGGGTTTTTGCGCACCTGTAGGTGCGCAAAAACCCTCCACATTCTCTCGAAAGCGCGCCGCAGGCGCGCGGAAAACAGCAACACAGTAACTTTTCCTGGCACAAAAACAGCCATATGGTATAATAGTAGTGTACCTCAAAACATCATCGGTGATGACGTAGATACAATGTAACGAGGACAACGGTGAGGGCATGTGGAGCGACGTAGATGATTCCCCTGTGATTTTAAGCGATTGAGTAAAAGAAAAACGCAATCCCCATGATAGAAATGAGGTAAATTTTAATGAAAAGAATTGTACATGTCGTAGGCCGTAACGGCAAAGAATACAACGTACCCATGACCACGGAACAAGCCGCATTTTACCTGCGTTTAGCAGAATACAAAGCTATTAAAGATCCCTCGATCAACTTCAGCGTATTGGTAGCAGAGCAAAGGGAAGAGGAGTTGCAACACCTCAAAAGCTATTACAACTAACCTTTTCTGAGAAGCGGGTATCCCTCCGGATACCCGCTTTTTTGTTGCACCCGGTTCGACAATAGTTGTAGGGGCGCAATGAATCGCGCCCTGATGGCATGCATCTACGCCCCAGGCGGGCGCAATGAATTGCTCCCCTACATTCTTCTCACACGCATATGAACAACTATCCTCACACTCTATACCCTCTACATACCCATATCTGTCAGATCAAGATTCACAACCCATCCGCCCAGCTTTTCAGGGTATAATTAGGCAAGAAATGAAATGTAGGAGCGACCCTCGCGGTCGCCCGGCAGCGTTCGTCCATTAAATAATCGCGTTATATCCTATTTCAGGAGAAGCAAATGAGAAGAACCCTCTTTACCGAGGAACATCACCTGTTCCGCGACGCCTTTAAACACTTCTTAGAGAAAGAAGTCATCCCGTATTACGAACAATGGGAAAAGGACGGCATAGTCTCCCGTGATATGTGGTTAAAGGCAGGACAGCAGGGCTTTTTAGGGCTCGCTGTCCCAGAAGCATATGGCGGCTCTGGAGTAGATGACTTTAGATACAGCGCAATCATGGCAGAAGAGTCCGCTCGGGCAGGTGTCGTCAGTGCTGGTATGGTCATTGGCCTCCATAATGACATCATCCTACCATACTTTATGGCCTATGCGAACGAAGAGCAGAAACAGCGCTGGCTTCCCGGCATGTGTTCAGGTGAACTCATCACCGCTATCGCTATGACCGAGCCAGACACAGGCAGCGACCTGGCAGCCATTCGCACAACAGCGGAACGCCGTGGCGATTATTACATACTCAATGGACAGAAAACATTTATCAGCAACGGCATCATCAGCGACGTAGTCATCGTCGTTGCAAAAACCGATCCGGCCTTACGCCACAAAGGTATCAGTCTGCTCGTTGTAGAACGAGACATGGAGGGCTTTAAACGAGGACGCATGCTCGACAAAGTCGGCTTAAAAGCGCAAGATACGGCAGAGTTGTCTTTTGAGGACGTGAAAGTACCTGTATCGAACCTGCTAGGCGAAGAGGGTAAAGGCTTCTCCTATTTGATGCGTCAGCTCGCGCAAGAGCGCCTGAGCGTAGGAGTTTCGGCAGTAGCAGCCTGCGAAACAGCGCTAGAGATCACCCTGGAATACTGCAAAGAACGCACTGCATTCGGTCAGCCAATAGGCAGCTTCCAAAACTCACGCTTCAAGCTCGCTGAGATGAAAACAGAAATCGAAATTGCGCGCGTCTTCGTTGATCGCTGTATCGAGGAATTGAACGACGGGAATCTCACACCCGAGACCGCGGCAATGGCCAAATGGTGGACCTCCGACCTGCAAAAGCGAGTTGTCGATCAGTGTGTGCAATTGCACGGCGGTTACGGCTACATGCTAGAATATCCCATCGCCCGCGCCTACCTGGATGCCCGCGTGCAAAGCATCTACGCTGGCACCAACGAAATCATGAAGGAAATCATTGGCCGCTCAATGGGCATCTAAACATCGCTAAAGGAAAATCGAAATGTCACATCATCTACAAAAACTCGCCCAAGAAGACTTCTGCTATCTCACCACCACCGGTCGCATTTCGGGCCGTCCACATACCATCGAAATCTGGTTTGCCCTCCATGAGCAAACCTTCTATCTACTCTCCGGTGGCCGTGATAAATCGGACTGGGTGAAGAATGCTCTTCATACTCCTACAGTCCAGATGAAGATCAACAGCACCATATTCTCTGGAACAGCTCGCCTTGTCATTGACGCTGAAGAAGATACACTGGCTCGCAAAATAGTCTTCGAAAAGTACGTACCCCGAAGTAGCGACGACCTCGTTGATTGGTCACGAACATCGCTGCCAATTGCAGTAGATATCGCGGGATGAGAAACTCATAGGGCACAGATTCACCAACACCTTCATCATCACAGCACCAAAATTAAAACTAGCATCACCTTTCCAGGGGTCCCTGGCGAATTGTTGCTCTTGACAACGATCTTACTCGCCAGTATACTTGCTAGTAGCAACGTTGTTACTAGCAACAATTTGACAGGGAGAGATGTGATGGATACACCGACGGCGGGGATATTGCTCCGAGAGGTCGCCCGGCTGCACGCCCACTCACAACGCGAGCTGGTGGCGTGCTGCAATGGGACCACCTCGACGCAATGTCTGATTTTGACCGAGGTAGGCCGCAACAGCCCCATGACGCTGGCAGATCTGGGACGCCGGACTAGCTTAGATAAGGGCTGGCTCAGTCGTGCCGTGGAGACGCTCGTCCAGGAGGGCTTGCTGACCAAAGCGTTGGGGGACGCCGACCGACGCACTATTCGGATCGCGTTGTCTCCAGCAGGCCAGACGCGCTATCAGCAACTGAACGAGACGTTGGATGCCCATGCCCAACGGGTGATGGCTCGTATTCCACCGGCAGAACGGGAGCAGGTGGCACACACACTTGCTCGGCTTTACCAGGCCCTCCAAGCGGAGGCGGCAGCAACAGCAGGCATCCCATCTAGTGAGGAGGAACAGCGATGAGTTCCTGGATCATGCGCCGTGCAACACCACACGATTGGCCGAAGCTTGAAGCCTTGTTGGCGACGGCTGATCTCCCCCTGGCCGGGGCGGAGGCCCATCTGTCCGATTTTTTCCTGGCCTTTCGAGATGACGTCTTGATCGGCTCTGCCGGGCTGGAGCGTTATGGCGACACCGCACTCTTGCGTTCCGTCGCGGTGGCTTCAACCGAGCGTGGGCACAGTCTGGGCCAGGCCTTAGTTCAGCAGGTGCTCGCCTATGCTGCCTCGTTAGAAGTGCGCCAGGTAGTACTGCTGACGACCACGGCGGCGGACTTCTTTCTGCGCTTTGGGTTTCGACCGATCAGCCGAGCCGAGTTTCCCCTGGCTGCACAGACGTCGGTGGAGTTTCAGGAGGCATGCACTGCCTCCGCTACAGGAATGTCCCTTGCGCTTGAAGTGGAGCAACGCTGATGGACACTTGTATTCACCTGACTCGCTCAGTGGATGCCTCTGTCATCCAGGCAATCTCTGCGCCCATTGTTTTTCGTGCGCATGTTAAATGTCATGAATGGAAAGGATAGTTATGGCTATTTCTATCGAGTCTTTGCTTGCTGCGCGGTTGTTTCTCAGCCCCAAACTGCTGGGCAATCGTCTCTTTTTCCTGAGCAATCTGGGCCAGGGTGGTCATCTAAGCCTCTACGCGATGGATGCCGGTGGAAGCGTCCCAGAGCCGCTGCTGCCGGCGCGTATTGCCTTGCAGAACCCGGAGCTCGTGGAAGGAGAAATCTTTGCATTGTTCCCCAAGCTGGGCAAGCTGCTGCTGATGCTTGATCGGGACGGGGATGAGAATTATCAGCCTATGCTCATTCCACTTGAAGGGGGTATCCCTGAACCGGCCTTTGGAGCAGCGTTTGATGGCTATCGGGTCCGCTGTCTTGAGAGCGACCCCGAGCGCAACCTGGCGTATCTCAATGCGGAGTCGCGCACCGAGCAGATGCACGTTTCGTTTCAGGCAAACCTGGAAACCGGGGAACTGCTGAAGTTGGGCCAGCACTCCTGGGGCAGCTATGTCGATGGGGTCAATGCCGATCATAGCAGGGTGATCATGAAAGATAGCTATTCGGAAGGCGACAATTCTCTCTATCAATGGCTGGCTGGCTGGCCGGAGCGCAAGCTGCTCTATGGCGTACCCCTGGAGCAGCGCGCCGCAGGGCAGGACGTGCCGCTGAATAGCATCAACCACATCTTCTTTACGCCAGACGACATAGGGCTACTGTTCATTACCTCACTCTTTGTCGATAGCTATGGGCTGGGTTATCTGAGCCTGGCCGACCCGGCAGCATTGCAGCCGGTGGAGATTACGGGCGTTCAACACAGCGGCGTGGGCGAACTGGTCAAGCTGAAGCATCTGCGCGACGCGCGCTTTGCGGTGGAATACAATATCGATGGCGACTCCTGGCTGTATGAGGGCACATTTGATGAAGCCAGCCTGACCATGAAGTTAGAGCGCATGCTGTGCGGCAGGGGCAAGCTGGCAAATGGCATGCTAGAAGCTTTCTCCTACGAGAAAGTAACCGACCGCTTCGCGCTCTCCTTCTCAACAGCCACCTCGCCCTCGCAGATTTACACTATTGATGGCGAGCAGCGCCAGACGGTGCGCCAGCACACCCGCGAGCGTGTGTTAGGCCTGCCAGAGGCATGGCTTTCGCCCGGTGAGGACGCCTCTTTTACCTCGTATGATGGACTGCGTATTTCGGCGCGGCTCTATCTACCAGCCTCCGCGCTCGGCTTTGAGGGGCCGCGCCCGCTGGTCTACTATATTCATGGCGGGCCACAGGGCCAGGAGCGACCCGACTTCACCTGGTTCTCGATGCCGCTGATTCAGTTTTTGACGCTGGGCGGCTTTGCGGTCTTTGTGCCCAATGTGCGCGGCAGCACCGGCTATGGACTGAGCTATACTAAGTGGGTAGACCACGACTTTGGCGGCAAGGACCGGCTGGACCATGTGCATGCCATGACCCAGGTCTTGCCGCAGGACAAGCGCGTCGATGTGAAGCGGGCCGGCGTGGTTGGGCGCTCCTATGGTGGCTATATGACGCTGACGCAGGCAGCGCGCCACCCGGAACTCTGGTCGGCAGCGGTGGATATGTTTGGCCCCTATGATTTGATCACCTTCAGCCAGCGTATCCCCGAAAGCTGGAAGCCCTACTTTGAACTGGTTATCGGCCATCCGGAACGCGACCGGGAGTTCCTCCTGGAACGCTCGCCGCGCACCTACATGCAGCAGATCAGATGCCCGCTGCTGGTGATTCAGGGCAAGAACGATCCGCGTGTCATTGAGCGCGAGTCGCGGGATGTGGTTGAGCAGCTTCAGGCAGCCGGAAAGCAGGTCGAATATCTGGTCTTTGAGGATGAGGGCCATGATGTGCTCAAGTACGCCAACCGTGTCACCTGCTACACCACCATCGCCGAGTTTTTCAAAAAGTATCTCTAGATGGAGCCCTTGCTGATAGTTACTATCTTTTTTGTGACGTTAATGTGATATGCTTTCCCTTATTGAGAGCAAGATGTGAGGAAAAGCGTCTATTCTTCTATCAGACCTCAGGTGGTCACCTATATTGACAGGAAAACAGAAAGGAGCAAATACGTGACGGACAAAAAGGGCAAGGAAGTAAATGAAACCCCGATCGAAGCTTTTAGCGAGGCCAGCCAGGCACTGGCAGAGAGTCTTTCTGCCACCCAGGAGCGCAATCTGAAGTACGCCCAGAGCGTTTTTGAGAGTACTATGGCTTTGCTCAGAGACCATGCAGAGAGTGCGCGTTCTATGCTCAAGCAGTGGGAACAACAAGCTCAGAAACAGCATGTAGACCCTAAAGTTGCCGAGAGCTACTTGAGCCTCTTCCGCGCTCCTCTGACTGCTTATCAGCAGACGCTCGAGGTAGTAGAGACCGCCTCACACGAAAGCATTGAAAGCTTTAAGAAGGCAGCCGAGAGCTTCGAAAAGGCCTTGCAGCAGGGACGAGAGCAATGGGAGGAAACGGCGCGGAAGGCGCAGCGTACCTTTACGGAACCTGAGAAATAATCAAGCGCTAAACTGGCAACTCATCAATAATGGCATGTAACACATGAATCGAGACATCTGTAGGGGCCGATTTATCGCGCCCATCGCCGATTCATCGGCCCTCAATGGACATTTCGATACCCCGCATAATACGTTAACAAGCATAATTGATATCGCTTCGTGATGCGGTAGTTGCATATGTTGATAGCTTTGTGATACTCATGTGCTTTACTAGTATTATGGGAACAAGCTATCAGAGAGGCCAGTCACAGAGAGGGACAGCTCATGATTGGCAGCAAAGAGACACAGCTCAAGCAGGTCTCGGAGGAAGTGACTCGTAAAGCGCAGGAGAAGTTAAGCGGTAATCGTAGCAACGATTAACGGTAGTCTATGGTGATCAGTACCAGCGGATTGAATAGTGTATATGTGCATTATTCAGTCCGTCTTTGGTTTGGACTCATCCAGGAATCACCCTTTCCTCTTCCAGATTCATCACTTTCTTTGGGGGCATGTTGCGTCATGTCCACATCTCACCTGGCTAAGCGGTTTAGCAGTAAGCGTCCAAAGTCTGCATGAGCATATCTTTGCTTTCCGATCGGGCGATCCACAAACAATATAGAGGGGCAAGAGGCCTGGTGATATGGTACGGGCCATGTGCTCAATACCATGCAGATACAGAGAAAGATGAAGGAATTGTGGTAGCATAAAACGAAACAACATTCCAATATTTTTCCGAGAGAGCAGGCAGTAGAATCTAATGCAATAGTGCAACAATGGCTACCCATCCGTATCAATGATCAGTCAGGAGGATACAACGTATGGATAACGCTCCCATTGAAGCTTTCGCCTCAGCGATCGCGATGCTCGAGGCTCTGAACAGACGCCAGGTGTCCGCCGTAGAATTGCTCGACTTGCACCTGCGCCGCATCGAGCGCTACAATCCCGCGCTCAACGCCATAGTGACCTTTGATGTGGAGCATGCGCGGCAGGCTGCCATCGCTGCCGATGAGGCAAGAGCACGGGGTGAACATGGCGCCCTGCTGGGATTGCCGGTCACGATTAAGGACACCATTGATGTCAAAGGCTTACCCGGCACGGCGGGCGTCGAGCGGTATAAAGATCGGCGACCAGCGCACGATGCTCCACTGGTGGCGCGTGTGCGAGCGGCCGGGGCGGTGATCATCGGCAAGACCAATGTGCCACCCTATGCCGGAGACTGGCAAGCGGCGAACCCCGTGTTTGGCCGCACGCATAACCCATGGGATCACTCTCGCACACCCGGTGGCAGCACCGGTGGCGGAGCGGCAGCGCTCGCGGCTGGTCTCACGCCGCTTGAATTTGGCAGCGACATCGGTGGCTCCATTCGCATTCCGGCTGCATTCTGCGGGGTCTTCGGGCACAAGCCGAGCGAAACAGCGGTACCACGCAGCGGCCACTTTCCCGGTACATCCCTGCCAAACGCCGCAACTGTCTTGAGCGTGCTTGGACCGCTGGCACGAGACGCACGTGACCTTGAACTGGCCCTTGACGTCATCGCAGGGCCAGAAGTTGGTGAAGATCTCGCCTGGCATCTGCAACTCCCTCCTGTACGTCACAAGCGGCTTGCCGATGTTCGCGTGGCGGTGCTGCCACTACTTCCCTGGCTGCCTGTAGACAACGAAATCCTGACAGCTCAGGACGCGTGTATCAGCGGGTTGCGCCGTGCAGGATGCCGTGTCGAGACTGCTGCGCCTGAGGGTTTCGGTGACTTTAGCGACTGGTATGAACTGTATCTCAAACTGTTGTTTGTGATGATGTTCGTTGGCGAACAGGACCACAAACGTCGCCAGCAGGCCGAGATGATGCGCCTCTCCGGTGACCGGTATCTGAAGGCCAGCGCCGATGGCATCATGGCCGGAGCATCAGACTACCTCATCTGGCATAGCCAGCGCGAAGCCTATTGTGCGTTGTGGCGAGTATTCTTTCGTGAGTGGGATGTAGTGCTCTCCCCTGCAAACATCGTACCGGCATTTCCTCACACCGATGTGCCATTTCAGCAGCGAACGCTCACAATCAATGGTGTAACTGTTCCCTACTCCCGGCAAAGCGCTTATGCAGGGATTGCTACCCTGGCCGGGCAACCTGCGACGGCTTTCCCGGTTGGCATGACCAGCACAGGTTTGCCGATCGGCTTGCAAGCCATCGGCCCCTACCTGGAAGATTACACACCCATCCGCTTTGCGGGGTTGGTCACACGCGAACTGGGTGGATTTCGCCGCCCTCCAGGTTATGACGAGCTCTTCTGAAAAAGGAGCTTTCAGCGGCGCAAACTGGTACAATGGTCGTGTGAGAAATGTGATGGCCGTCTTTTGAAGAAGAAGGAAGAGGAACGAGCAGGGTATAATTGAACTGAATTATGGTTCTGAGTGCGTGACAGGCAAACTTTCTCAGGGTGAGCAGGAAAGGAGCTTGAGATGTCAGATTCTATGATCCCTACCCGTGTACTGGGCCAGCAGGGCTTGATCGTCTCCGCCCTGGGTCTTGGGTGCATGGGTATGTCCCAGTCATACGGACCCGCAGACGAACAGGAGTCCATCGCCACAATCCACCGGGCCATCGAGCTTGGGATGTTTTTTCTTGATACAGCCAACGTGTATGGCGATGGGCACAACGAGCGCCTGGTTGGACGCGCCATTGCTGGCCAACGAGACAAGGTGATTCTGGCGACCAAGTTCGGCTTGAGGAGTGACGATGGCAAGCTGGACATCAGTGGCCGCCCGGAGTACGTCAAAGCCTGCTGCGATGAGTCGTTGGCACGTCTGGGCGTCGAGTACATCGACCTCTACTACCAGCACCGGGTAGATCCCGCTGTCCCCATTGAAGACACTGTGGGGGCGATGGCGGAACTCATCCAGGCTGGCAAGGTGCGCTACCTGGGTCTATCCGAGGCCAGCGTCGATAGTCTCGAACGGGCGGCTGCCATCCACCCGATCACGGCACTGCAAAGCGAATGGTCACTATGGTCTCGTGACCTGGAAGATGCCGTGCTACCCGTCGCGCACCGACTCGGGATCAGTATCGTGCCCTACAGTCCGTTGGGACGAGGGTTTCTCACTGGACAGATTACCAGCCCCGACGATTTCGCACCGGACGATTTTCGACGCACCAATC
>WNFX01007068.1_pt1 | contig 10568 bp, 10 predicted proteins | sample 5400111 | NCBI WGS metagenome assembly WNFX01 (sample SAMN13153363, study PRJNA577476) | soil metagenome | isolation source: 40 cm soil or saprolite under grassland replicate 1 | place: USA:California | collected 2016-06-15 | reverse complement strand
GGTGTGAGGTCTCCCGGGATACAGGGGCGGGACGTCGCCCGCGCGGCGGGTGATCGACGTGATGGCGGTGCGGCTGGGGTGTCGGCGGGGTCGGGTGGCTGCCAGCGCAGCCGGGCGATGTGGTCGGTGCCGTGGTCAGCGCGGGCGCGGCTGGGTCGGCTCCACCCGGGGGCCGGCGGGCGGGCGGCGACGATCCGCCAGCCGGCAGCGCGCAGGCTGGCGCCGCTTTCCCCGGCCTGGGTGTAGGTGACCAGCCGCCGGTAGCCCAGCGCCCGGGCGGCCTGCCACGCCGCGGCGTACAGCAGACTGCAGGCGTTCTTGTGCCCGTCGGTGGCGACGCGAAGAGCTTCGAGCGTCAGGCCGTCATCGAGGTGGCGGGCCACCGGCCGGCCCACGACGGCGACCCCGACGAGGGTGTCGTGCTCGTCGGCGACGCCAATGCTGAACTTGTGCCCGACCGGCGGGCCGTGGTGGCGGTGCCAGGCGGCCACGAACTGGCAGGCTTGGGCGAAGGTGACCGGGACGGTGCGTAGGCTCATCCCCGGCCACCCCCGTCAGGGGTGTGGGGCAGGTACGGGGCGAGCCGGTCCAGGGCCTGGTCGTGGAAGGCCGGGCTGATGTCGATGCCGCTGAACGTGCAGCCCCGCTGCAGGGCGGCCACGCCGGTGGTGCCCGAGCCGGAGAACGGGTCCAGCACATGCCCGCCGGGTGGGCAGCCGGCGGCGATCGCGCGGCGCGGGATGTCGACCGGGAACGGGGCGGTGTGCGCCCCGCGGTACGGGCGGGTGGGCAACGCCCACACGTCGCCGGGGTTGCGGCCGCGCCGGTGCGTGGCGGTGTGCGCCGTGCCGGTGACGGCGAGGTTGCCGCGGTGGGCGCGCATGCGCGCCTCGGTGGCCTGTGGGATGTACTTGCCGCCGCCGGTAGGGGTGCCGTAGGTGTTGCCGCGGCGGCGGGCCGACGAGTCGATGCCGCCGTGGCCTGCCTTGTTGGCGCCGCCGAAGACCCGGCTGCCGTCGGCGGCGTCCGGGTGCTTGAGTGGCAGCCGGATCGGGTCGAGGTCGAAGAAATAGTGCGGTGAGCGGGTCAGCAGGAACAGCAACTCGTAGGTGGTCGACAGCCGGTCGGTCACCGACTCTGGCGAAGGGTTGATCTTGGCCCAGACGATCGCGTTGCGCAGAAACCATCTGCCCCCGCCCTGCAGGGCCAGGGCGACCCGCCACGGGATGCCCAGCAGGTTCTTGGGCTCCAGCACCCGGGTCAGGGACTCGTCGCGTCTGTCGAGGGCGGGCAGGATCACGGCTGGCCGGGCGATGCCGTGGGCGGTGGCGTACCGGTCGCCGAGGTTCAGCCACAGGGTTCCGGTCTCGCGCAGCACCCGCCGGGCCAGGCCGAGGGTGTAGACCAGCACCGCGATGTAGGTGTCCAGGTCGTCTTCGAGGCCGTACTGCGGGTCGTGCCACCACGCGCGGCACGCCGGGCAGCGGTCGTCGACCAGCTCGCCCGGCCGGTGCCGGGGCCGCCGGCCGGGGTGCAGGTCGCAGGCGGGGTCGCCGCCGACCCATCGGCCGGTGTGATAGTCGCGTAGCTGCCAGTACGGCGGGCTGCACACGATCGTGTCGACGCTGTCGGCGGGCATGCCCGCGAGGACGTCGTGGGCCGTGCCGAGGTAGAGGCTGACCGGCCCGACCCGCCGGTACAGGAACTCCTCCGCGTCCCGCGGCGGCGGCAGGTGGTGGCCGGTCATCGGCTCACCGCCCACCGGTGCGGGCACAGCAGCAGCCGCAACGCCACCGCAGCCTGCTGTGGCACCACCCCGTTACCCAGCACCCGAAGCGCCAGGGTGCGCGGCAACGGAAGGTCCGTGACGAAGCCCCGCGGGAGCCCCTTTCGTCGGGGCGGGCTGGGTGTCGCGGACTGTCGCTTGGGCCCTGTTCTCGTCGCGTGCCCGACGGCTTGTGTCGGTGTGTCGTAGGTGTCGCTGATTGTGGCGGTCGTATCGTGATATGGCGAGGGCCGGCGGACGGGGGTGTGATGGCTGAGTTCCGAGCGTTTCCGGTGCTCCTGCCGACCGGGCCGCGCTATTGGACGGTGATCGACGAGCGATACCGAGTGGTCGCGCCGGCCGACGAGTTCCTGCTGCACATTCGGCTGGGTCGGGATCGGGCGGAGAACACGACACAGGCGTACGCGACCGGGCTGGCGCTGTACTTCACCTGGTGCGAGGCGAGCCGGCTGGACTGGTCGGCGGCCACGCCACGCCTGGGCCGGTTCATGCACTGGTTGGGGTACTTCAGCAAGGACGCGGCCGGGATGCCTGTTCCCGGCCAGCGGGTCCGTGGTGCGGGACGAGTCAACGCGATACTGGCAGCGGTACGCGAGTTCCTCAAGCACGCGGTGTCGGTAGGTGTCGTCGCGCCCGTTGTGCTGGACGGGTTATACGAGATCGTGGAGGACTGGGATCTGCCGGCCGAAGTCCGCGGTGAGAGGCGCATCGGCCTGCGAGCACGGCCGCGTCACCGCCTGCGCGAGCCGCAGCGGGTTGTCGAGCCGGCGACTGACGTGCAGGTACTGGCGCTGCTGCGCGCCTGCGGCAACGCCCGCGATCGGTTCATCGTGCTGGCGTTGTGGCGGATGGGTCTGCGCCGTGGTGAGCTGACCGGGCTGCGTCGCGAGGATGTTCATTTCGTGCCGGACGCGTCCCGGCTGGGCTGCGGTGTGCGCGGCGCCCACGTGCATGTGGTGCGGCGGGACAACCGCAACGGCGCAGCGGCCAAGTCGCCGCGTTCGCGGGCGGTTCCGGCTGACTGGCTGGTGGTCCAGGGCTACGACCAGTACCTGGCCGAACGGACCGCTTGCTCGGAGGCTGACCGGTGTGACTTCCTGCTGGTCAACCTGTTCCAGCAGCCGCTGGGCGAGCCGATGCGCCCGCAGGCACTCAACGAGTTGTTGGAGGCGCTCTCGCGCCGGGCCCAGCTGACCCGCCCGGTTCATCCGCACGCTCTGCGGCATTCTTTCGGCACCAACCTGGGCGCTTCCGGCGCGACCCTCGATGAGATCAAAGACTTGCTGGGTCACGCCGCCTTCACCTCCAGCGAGGTGTACCTGCATCCCGATGACGGGCGGTTGCGGGAAGCGGTGGACAAGGTGCCATTGCCGCGCACCACCCCACCGGTGGTGCGGTGACCCTCGCTACGGGCGCACGCCACGACGTGCGGACGTCGGCCGGGCCGCTGACCCCGCCCGGCAGGACACGTGGTGGCGACGCGTCGGCTGCGCTGGACGCGGTCCTTCAATCGGCGTTTCTGACCCGGGTCGGGTGGGACCCGCATCGTCAGGTTTTCGCCCCGTCCCGCGACGATCCGCTGCTCGGCTTGCGCAAGTGCGCTGTGGTCGACTGTGAGGCGGGCATCCGCCGGTCGTGGGCGCAGCTGTGCTCGGGCTGTGACTGCCGGTTCAAGGCCACCGGCCGACCGTTCGAGGAGTTCGTGGCGACGCCGTCGGGCAAGGCGAACTGGAACGAGCGGATCTGCCGCGTGGGCGGCTGCCCGCGACCGACGCGTGCCCGCGACCGGTTGTGTCGCAGCCACTCCGCGCACCGGCGCACCCGCCTGGACCTGCCAGTGGAGGCGTGGCTGCAGCTGCCGTCGGTGCGGCCGCTGGCCTCCTTCGGCGACTGCCGGGTGGCCTCCTGTGTCCGGGCGGCCGACGGGCAGCGGGGTCTGTGCGGCGCCCACGACACACGCTGGGCCGATCATCGCCGGGCGTGCCCGGACGCGGACTTCGACACGTGGGCGGCGGTCAACGGCCCGGCCGGTGTCGACCACATCGTGGTCCTCAAGGGCCTACCATCGCGGGTCCAGCGCGAACTGCTCGTCATGCTGCAGCAGCGCACCGACGAGGGGCTACGCACGTTCCTGACCGACGTCCGCTACCTGGCCGAACTGCTGCGAGCCCGGCGCGCCGACACGATCTTCGACCTCGCCGGGGTCAAGAGCACCGACATCCGCCCCACCGCCGGGACGCTGCTGCGGATGACGCTGCGTACCGTGCGCTGCGTACTGTCCACACCGGAGCGCGAGCAAGCCGGCGACGAGTGGGACCTGGCCGTGCTCGGGCTGCCCGGCCGGCTGGACTTCACCACGATCAGCCAACGGTGGTTGCGGGAGGCGACCAAGCACTGGTCGGCCGAGGACCTGCCCCTGCACCGCGGCCGCCAGGCCGCGTCCACCGCCCGGGACACCATCAACGCGGTCACCGAACTGTCGGACAGCCTCCGCCTGTCGCGCCCCGACCACGGTGATGATCCGGCGGTGTTGGACCGCCGCGACATCGTCGCGTTCACCAACCGACTGGCCTACAAGCAGCGCACCGACCAGATGACCGAAGCCACCCGGCTGCGCATCGCCCGCCGCGTGCGCAGGTTCCTCGACGACGTGCGCACGCTCGGCCTGACCCGGCCTGGGCAGCCCTGCGTCGGCCTGCCCGACGACGTTCGGCTGCGCCGTGGCGACGTGCCGACCGAGGCCGACCCCGCAGAGCACCCTCGCGACCTTCCCGCCACGGTGCTGCGCACGATCAACGAGCACCTGCCCGTCCTGCAGGCGCGCAGCGGCCTGGGTGAGCGCCGCATCGTGGAGCTGCTCATCGATACCGGCCGGCGCCCCGACGAGGTCTGCACCCTGGCGTGGGACTGCCTGGACCGCGACGATGACGGCAAGCCGGTGCTGGTCTACACCGACTTGAAGAACAACCGGCCCGGTCGGCGGCTGCCGATCGCGCAGGCCACCGCGCAGCTCATCGGTGTGCAGAAAGACGAGGTGCGGCAACGGTTCCCGCACACGCCGCTCGGCCAGCTCGTCCTGTTCCCTTGCGACAACGCCAATCCGGACGGCACCAAGCCGATGCACGCCGAAACGTTCGGCAACGCCCACCGGGAGTTCATCGACCAGATCTCCGACCTGCTCCTCGACGAGGACAACACGCCGTTCGACCGGCGCCGGGTGGTGCCGTATGCCTACCGGCACAGCTACGCCCAACGCCACGCCGATCAGGGCGTCGCCCCCGACGTGCTGCGGGAACTCATGGGCCACCGATCGATGCGCACCACTTTCATCTACTACCGCATCACCGAAACCCGCACCCGCGCCGCAGTGGAAAGGGTTGCCCGCCACCAGTTCGACGGCAAAGGACGACGGGTCTTCCACAGCATCAGTGGGCTGCTCGCCGACGAACACGCCCGCCTGCGCATTGGGCAGGTCGCCGTCCCGTTCGGCATGTGCACCGAGCCGTCCAACGTTAAGGCCGGCGGCCAGGCATGCCCCTTCAGGTACACCTGTGTGGGTTGCGGGCACTTCCGTAGCGACCCGTCCTACCTGCCCGAACTGAAGTCCTACCTGCAGCAACTGCTCGCCGACCGGGAACGCCTGCGCGCCGCCGCCGACCTGGAGGACTGGGCCCGCCAACACCTGTCCCCGCCCGAGGAGCAGATCAACCAACTGCGGGCGCTGATCCGCCGTATCGAGGACGACCTGACCACCATCAGCGACGCCGACCGTGACCAGATCCAGCAGGCCATCACCGTGATCCGCCAGACCCGCCAAACCGTCACGCTCGGCATGCCTGGCCTCCGTCCACCCGCAGCCGGCCAGGAGTGAACCGATGACCACACCGCATCCGTTGACCCAGGCCCGCCACCGCGACGTCGCACGCCGCCGCGAACGCGTGCACCAGGCCATCGCCGAGCTGGCCGCCGAGGCGGCTGAGATCAGCATCTCCGCGGTCGCCGCCCAGGCCCGGGTGCACCGCTCGTTCATCCACCGCCACCCGGACCTGCACGCCGCGGTCCTGGCCGCCGCCGACCCACCAGCGGCCGGTACCGATCCCGGCCAGGCCACCGCGACCGTCAGCCGCCGGTCCCTGCTGGCTGACAACGCGAACCTGTACGAGCACGCCCGCCGCCTCCAGCAGCGCATCAGGGACCTCGAGGCTCGTCTGTCCGAGTTGCTCGGCGCTCACGCGGCCGACTGCATCGGTCTCGGCCCGCTCGATACCGCAGACACCCAGCGCGAAATCGACGACCTCCGCCAACGGGTGCTCGATCTGCAACGCATCGTTGAGGAGCGCGACGAGGAACTTGGAGCCGCCCGCGAGGCCCATCGCCGGCTGATGGCCGAGATCAACCGCGCCTGATCACCTCGTCAGCCTACGGTTAGCCCCATTGACTGAGAAAGGTCATCGTACGGGTCTGGCGAGACGCCAGTTCACGCCGTTTGGTGCTGGTGGCTATCGACACTGGGACCGCAGCGCCGGGTGTCCGTTCGGGAATCGATCTACGCATAGCCGCCATCATGCCCAAGCCATCCAGCGCTTTGCCGCGTAACATCAACCCCGACCTCCCCGGTGATCGTCTTCTGCGCGGTGTCCGTGGACGCGTCCGCAGACCCCAGTTGATCTCGCAGATCATTCCGGGACGCCGGAGCCTCGCGGACGGCAGCACCGTTTGTACTTCGCGCCGGAAGAACACCAACACAGAGCATTTCGCTCCGGCGGCCACGACGTCATGGCTGAGACGTCGACCGTCCGTAGGTCCGGATAGGCGAGCAAATCCTCCTCGGACGGTTCCGTGGCACCCCGGGCTGCGAGAAATGCCTCGAACTGGTCAGCCTTCCCGGGGAGCTGACGTGCCCTGAAGCCGTTGTTGTCCACAAGCACGCAGTACCGCTCGGTACGCTGCCGGCACGCGTCCCACGTCGCGCCCAGCGCCGCCGTCAGCCGTGGCCATCGCGTGATCATCGCCCGGTGCTCGGACCGGGACCAGAACACCGCCAAGGCCACCGATGGTTGCGGCTGGGGACCGTCCGGCAGGAACCGGACCAGAGTCTCGTCACTGGCCACGGGTATCTCCTGTCATGCGGGCAAGCGCACTTTGTGCCCGAGCCTGCAGGTCATCGGGTGTGTCACCGGTAGCGGCCAGGCTCGTGGCTCGCAGCCCGACGAGCTGTTCCAAGGCGCACTCGGGGTCGCCGGTGCGCAGCGCCAGCTCCATCCCCGGGCTCAGCCAGGCCAGCGCCGTGGAGTGAGCGCCGAGGTCGCTGTACTCGATTCCGGCCTGCACGTAGATCCACACATCGTCGGGAAACGCATCTCGGGCCTGGCTCCACAGGCATCTGGCCCGTGGTTCGTGCCCGCAACGCATCAGTTTCTCCCCGAGCGCACAGAGCATCTCGGCGCCCTCGCTGTGCCCGCCCCGGGTCGCGTCGGTGACGACCCGGACCGCATCCTCCACCCGCCCCAACGCCAGGTAGCTGTCAGCGAGGGTCTGGCTCCAGGCCCCGATGTCGAAGAAGAACCCTTCCTTGCCCGCCCCCTCGACGTCGGCGAGCCGAAGGTACTCCTCCAGCACGACGACCAGCTGCACGTGGTCGTCACCCGCCTGATGAACCCGCTCCATCATCGCGTCGACACACCGCTCCAGCGCTGACTTCCTCGGCCACATCAGGTGCACCGTACCGGCGCGGCCCCGGCGGGCGAATCCGAGCAGCGGCACCTGAACGGGACCGCACCCGATGGCGCTCATGACCGCGCGTGCACCCTGCCATGCGGGTGGCACGATCAGCGGCGGCGGGTCGACAGCCACACCTGCCCCACAAGCCGGTGCCTACTGATCCGGCCTGTGGCACGTCCCCGATCGGCGTCCTCGTCGACGTCAGCGGCGCACGTGACGCGCCGTTCGAGCGTGCGGGCGCTGTCAGGGTTCATCGAGGGCTGCGCCGCGTGCCGCAGCCACGCCAGGCGTCGAGAACATCGTCGATGTCGGCTCGAACCTGCCGGCGGGCCTCAGCGCGGTTCACGCCGGACATGAGCAACGCGTCGTAGCGGGTGTCGTCGTGGCGTACCGAGGCGACGACCGCACTGGTGACCGCGTCGGTGTCCAGGGCGCGGGCGGCGGCGGTGCGCCCGACCCGGCCGCTGCTACGGGTGGCGGTGTGGCGGGCGATCGCAGCGGCGCGATCAGCCGGGCAGCCCGGGAACAGTCGGCGGATCTCCGCGGCCAGTTGGGCCTGGAAGTGCACGTCGGCGTCGACGCGACGCTCGCGGTCACGCTCGCGGCGACGGGCGCGGGCGGCGTCGTCGGACAGGCACTGCCGCTCGGCTTGTTCGAGGGCGCCGTCCTCGACGAGCAGGCCCTGCCGTTCGTAGCGCTTGCGGGCGCGGCTGAAACGCACGACCACGGCGGACAGGCGGCTGGCTTGTTTGGCGCGGCGGGTCAGCGCGGCGTCGCCGGCGGGGAGGAAGACGAGGTGGTCGAGGTCGGCGCAGGCCAGGCACAGCGGCCCGGCGTCGTCCATGGTAAGCAGGTCCGCGTCGCTACCGCTGCAGCCGGTGCAGGTAAAGGCGTCCAGGGGCTGGATCACGACCAGGTCGGGTGGGCGGCTGTGCCGCGCGGTGAGCCGTTCCCGCTGGGGTTCGGGCAGTTCCGGGGGTGTCCAGTGGGTGCGGTAGGCGCGTTCGGTGGCCGGGTCGCCGTTGGCGGTGAAACGCAGCGGCCGGTGGTCGCGGGTTGCGGCCAGGTAGGCCACCTCGTTCGGCGTCAGGTGCGCCGACTGGGTGAAGCGGTGGAAGGCCGTCAGCGCGGTGGCCAGCCGTGGTGGGGGTACCGCCGCGACCGCCTCCAAGTGGTCGACGCGCCCCCGCCGCCAGTCGGTGACCAGCCCGGCCGGCAGCCAGCCGATGCCGGTCAGCACATCGAGCGGGCAGACGAACCGCTGCCGGGCCAACGCCGCCTGCGCGGCGGCAACGACCCGACGTTCCAGCTTCGACACGAGGCTCTGGCCAGCCGCGGTCGGGTTGGTGGACAGCATCGTCGCGCTCCCACGTGTCGGTTGCTTGCCTGATAGCACCGTATCGCGTAGCGCGCAACACCAGGCAGTCCACAGCGGCGCTCGTACGGCGGTCGGGTTGGATCGGGTTGTCGGTCGATGCCCGGCGGCCGCCCGCCCACGGCATGGGTCGACCAACAGCGCGGCACGCTCGGCCGGCAGACTGTTCGAGGGCGCGGACCTGGGTGTCATTCCCGGGCTCCGAGCCGGCTCACAGCTGGTTGCCGTGTCAGGAGAGAGTATGGCGAGGAAGAAGCCTGCCCATGTCCCACCCGTCACCGCTGACCGACTCGTCAGCGGCTGGGCCGGACCGGGCGGCACTCATATCCGGCTTGCCCGGCCCCACGATATTGAGCAGATCACGGGGCTGCTCGCGCTGGCTGGCATCCGCTTGGATCCCGTGGTACCCGCGGTGATCGAGGCGGGAACCGTGGCATCCACCCTGCTACTGGGTCTGGACCATGGCCCCGAAGGCATGCTGGGTCCGCTGGCTGAGGCCGTAGCCGCCAACAGACCTTACGAAGCTATGCCGGGACTGGTGTTCATGCTGGTCGCGGAGGATCGGGACGGGTCCATGTGCGGGGTACTGCAAGCCGTTCCGCCCGACAACGTCCTAGCCGACGGCATCAAAGCCGGCGTACCTGTGCTGAACGCGGTGGTCGGCGCGTCCAAGGTCGCCAAGATCCGGGCTGTCGCGGTCGCCGAGGACGCCCGCGGTAACGGGATCGGCGAGACGCTGATCCGACGTACCGTACGAACCTACCTCCAACTGGGATTCCTGCTGATCTACGGTCAGTTTCCCGTCGGGTCGGGTCTTGAGGAGTACTACGCCCGTCAGGGCTTCACCGTGCTTGACGAGGGCCAGGACATCGACCTCAGGCGAATCAACCTACCCATCCTCATCCGCACGGATCCCTCGGATCCGGAACGGCTGTTCGTCCGTTGGCGTTGACGGCAGACCAGATCGCGAGACCCCTTTCGTGCGGGAAGCGCATGCGTCCGGAAACGATCCCGACGAGCGGCCACTACCCGACCTTGAGCGGCAGATAGCCGTCACCATGTCTTCCAAACTGTCCGTTGGGGGTTCCCAAACGGACACCCGCGAGAGGCGTCACTCGTCGTCGGGCCCGCCGGGATCACGCCGGCAAACGGCGTCCGATGGAAACCCAGGTCGGCCCCTTGTCCCAGGCCGGCACCGTGGTCACGGGCGCCAACGGCCGGGCGAGGCCATAGTCCCAAGTGCCCGACATGTGTCGGGCACCACAACCACGCCGATCTCCCCGCCTTGGCCTGCAGGAACGGCTTGCCGTGTTGGCCGGCCTCCAGTTCCGACCCGATAGAAAACCCCATCAGCCACTCCACGAACGGCGGCGCGAGCACCGGCTTGCGGTGGGTGCCGGGCTGGGTCGGTGCCGGTACCGGCCGGCCCAGCAGCACCTCCCACCGGGCCACCACCTCGGCGTACGGCCCCCACGCCCGAGCCGCCTCGGCGTCGGCGCGTGGCTGCCACGCCGTGGGTGCCTCGTCCCCGGTGCCGAGTTCGCGGGGCAGCACCCCTGCGGCGATTTCAGCCGCTTGCTCCAGCGACGGACCTGGCCGGGAGGTCGGCGACGTCGCGGCGTGCCGGCCCGTGCGGGTCGCGGCCTCCCGCGGGGTGGGTAGCAGCGGGCCTTCGTCGGCGTCGCA
>WNFX01027494.1_pt1 | contig 10569 bp, 7 predicted proteins | sample 5400111 | NCBI WGS metagenome assembly WNFX01 (sample SAMN13153363, study PRJNA577476) | soil metagenome | isolation source: 40 cm soil or saprolite under grassland replicate 1 | place: USA:California | collected 2016-06-15 | reverse complement strand
GGGTTCACGATTCTGCCAGAAAATGGTCACGAGGATTTTTACGATCGGAGCACGGCCAACGCTGTCTCTGACAATGGACGGGTGGTTGTCGGAGCGCTTACGGCGTGCTCCCGAAGTGAGGGTGACCCGCCTGACGTAGGCTTTGTATGGTCAGCAGATACAGGCCTGACACTTGTCGACGATCTTATACCTGACCAGCCGAACCCTGATTACTGGAGCGCCGATCAGGTAAGTAGCGATGGGAATCGCGTCATGGTTACGGGCAACGCCCGCAGCCGTTCAGGGAGTGACGACCAGGACAGCTCCGAATTGATTCTTGATCTGGCGTGGCCTAACGCGACTCCGACGCCAACTCCGACCGTAAGCCCGACGCCGACTCCAACAGCTACGCCAACGGCGACTCCTTGCCCAGCTTCGTGGCGGTTCGTTGCGTCCATGCCGGTGGACGTCTATGGCGCGGCGGGCGCTTCCGACGGCACGTATGTTTATGAGGCCGGCGGCTATTCCTTCAGTTCTGGCGCCACCCTGGACGTCTTTAACCGCTATGATCCGGTCGCCAATGCTTGGACGACACTCGCTAGTATGCCGACTGCGGCGTTTATGGCTTCCGCCGTTTATTACCCGCCGACCAACAAGATTTACGTGTTCGGCGGCGAAGACGCTATAAGCGGCACCAATTACAACATCACTAGGATTTATGATGTCGCAACAAGCACATGGTCCACCGGCGCAAATATGCCGGACGTGCGAAGCTTTATGGCGTCAGGCTACAACAGCGCCAACGGAAAGATATACCTAGTCAGCGGCTACAATACCGGGGACGTTACCAGCGCCCAGCCAAATACATGGGAGTATGATCCTGTTGCTGACACGTTCAGCGAGCGCGCACCAATTCCCCACGCAGTAGGCGGCGCTGCTTCTGGCATCATCAATGGTCACTTGTACGTCGCCGGTGGGCGCGATGCGACTAATACGGTTGTTAATCTCGTCTGGGACTACGACATCGCTGCTAATACGTGGGCGCAAAAAGCGGTGACGCCGGCGGTCCAGAACAATGGCCTCGGCAGCGCTGTTGCACTCGACAGACTTTGGGTTTTCGGCGGCGGCAACCCGTTTGGCCCCGCTCATCAGAGTTCCAGCAACGCAACATCAGTAAGGAGCATGGGCCCGGTGCCGGTGCCGAACGCCTCAAGCGGCAACAATAACAACCAGGTTCCCGACATCAGCACGACAGCATTCGTGTACGATCCGGGAACCGATAGCTGGTCGGACGCTCCGAGTATGAACCAACTGCGTTCATTTGCATCGGGCACATCGATTGGCCCGAAAGTATTCGCAGCCGGCGGACTAGGCGGACTACACGGCAGCCTGTCCAGCGTAGAGGAGCTGGATGCGTGTGTTCAACAACAGCGCTGCCCCAACCCGACCACAGTGTTCAGCGAGGACTTCGATGGGGTCACCCCGCCTGCGTTGCCTCCTGGGTGGACTGCCACGAATGCGATCGACCCCGATGGCATATTGTGGGTCACTTCAAATGATGGAGATCCCTTCCCGTCTGCTGATTCGCTGCCTAATGCCGCGTTCGTTAACGATCCGGACGCAATCAGCGACAAGCGGCTTGATTCACCTAGCATTCCCATCCAGAGCGACTCCGCTCAGTTGACCTTCCGCCAGAATTTGGACCTTGAAAGTGGATTTGACGGCGGTGTCCTGGAGATCAGCGTCGGTGGCGGAACATTCCAGGACATCCTTGCTGCGGGCGGCAGCTTCGTGCTTAATGGGTATAACCATACGGTCAGCAGCAGCTTCCAAAGCCCGATCGCTGGTCGCCATGCCTGGAGTAGCTACTCCGCTGGATTCATTACGACGACGGTAAACCTGCCAGCGGCTGCGGCTGGTCAAAACATCGTGCTCCGTTGGCGCATGGGTAGCGATAACAGCGTCTCTGCCGCAGGCTGGCGGCTCGACACGGTCAGGATCACTGAGTGTCCGGCAACGCCGACCCCGACGCCAACACCCACAGCGACACCGACGGCGACGCCCACTCCGACACCAACAGTGACACCGACGTCCACACCGACGCCGACGCCAACGCCCACACCCACACCAACGCCGACACCCACGCCTACACCGACTGCAACGCCTACTCCTACACCTACGCCCGGGCAGATCACGCTGCACGCGCGTGGCTACAAAGTGCACGGCCTGCAGACGGTGGACCTCTCCTGGAATGGAGCTACCTCGAACAACATCGACATTTATCGCAACGGCGCGCTGATTGCCACTGTGTCGAACATCCCCGGGTTCTACACCGATCACATCGGGGTGCGTGGCAAGGGCACGTACACCTATAGGGTTTGCGAAGCAGGCACTCAAAACTGCTCTAACCAGGTCACCGTGAAGTTTGGCGGCGGGTAGCGCGGCCTTGAATTCTAGGAGATCGGTGATCGGTAGTCAGCTTGCTCGCGGTAACCTTGGCCGAAGACGGGTGATCTGTTGTGCACGCGGGCCTATCAAGGAGCGAGTATCGAGTAAGAGGCAAAACGACCACCAGCCACGGCTTAGCGACAAGCTTCGCGTGGGGCTTCGCCACTCTAGGTCCCCCCGGAGTCACAAAAATGCAACAAAAAATTTTCGGAAAAGTATTGACGCCCTGTCGCGATTTCTTAGTATCAACGGCATTCCACACCCAAACCATTCCCTGCGCCACTGAGGACAGTGGCGTTCGGGGATTCTCACCGACGTGAGGAAGATCAGAGAAGAATTCGACTATGATTAAGCGAACCGCCAAAAATATCAGGGCCCACATCCATTGGGCCGCCGGAATATTCGTTCTTTTAGTGTTACTGGCCATCCCGCTGCTCCCGGCAACTGTGACACCGGCGCCGACTGCAACTCCCACGCCAACGCCGGTACCGACACCTGGGCAGATCAGGCTCACTGCGAATGGCTACAAGGTAAAGGGGCAGCACACAGTGGACCTCACCTGGCCCGAAGGCACGTCGAGCAACGTCGACGTCTATCGCAACGGCGTGCTGATTGCCACAGTGCCCGAGATTCCCGGTTTTTACACCGATCACATCGGCGCCAAAGGCAGGGGAACCTACACGTACAAGGTGTGCGAAGCGGGCACTCAGAACTGCTATAACGAGGTCACAGTTAGGTTTGACGGCGGTGGGTAGCACGGCCTTGTAGCCCGGAGATTAGATGTGGTTGTAGCCGGGATCCTAGACTTAGGCTCTTACAGTTCTGACCTCTGACGCTTTTTCGTGAGCATGCTCTTTGGGCCCGCCATTAAGTCTGCAAAGGCGCAAATATCAGACGGCAGAGCCGCAGTCACTTTGCCAACACGTCGAGTACAACGCGTTCCACCTAGACAAGGAACTCGCGAGTTGCCTCCTGAGTTGCCAAACTCACCCGATCACTGATCGCTAAGTCATATCTCACGGCGTCGGCTAGGAAGAGAACGACTGGCTAACGATCTGCACCAGCGCGGCGGCCGGGACAGCGAGAAAAACTCCCAGCAGCCCGAACAAGGTCGCGGTCGCGAGCGTGAAGAACAAAATGTTTGCCGGATGCAATCGCATCTCTTTGCCGAGCACGCCCGGAACAAGAAGATTTAATTCGACCTGGTAAACGAGCACAATCACGCCGAGGGCCAGCCAGAATTTTGTCGCGCCCAAGCTCAGCGCGACCAGCAGAATGGGAATGGAAACAAGAAACGCGCCGATATTTGGCAGAAACTCACCCAGAAACGCGAACACGCCGAACATCAACGCGGGCTGGACGCCAATCAGCCAAAGCAACACGCCTATCGAGACGCCAGTGATGACACCGTTGATGGCGACGCCGCGCGCCCAGGCGGTCATTTGTCGCATGAGCCGCGCAAGAGTGCGATACGCTTGCTCGCGGTAACGATCAGGCGCGAGTGCCAGATACGCGGCTACCAGCGGGCGCGGGTTCGCCAAGACAAACACAAGCAAAAGAATCGCCAACACAAAGCTGGCTATGCCGCCAACGAAACCAATTGTCGATCTGAGCAAAATATTTCCGACTGTTCCAGCGGACGCTCCGATTTTCCCGGCGATTTCGTCCGTGCGTGGCAACGCCTCGCGAACTTCTGGATAATTTTTTGTGAGCGATTCGATGCGAACACGAATTCCCTGCCAGACGCTTGGGGTACTCCGCACCAGTTCCTGGGTTTGCGTGGTCAACGGCGGAATCGCAAAGAGTACGATGGTAGTGGTGACAGCGACGAGCGCGAGCATCAGCAGGATCACACTGATAAAGCGCGGGATATGATGTTTCTGCAGCCAGACCACAATCGGGTTCAGGACCATCGCAAGAAGGAAGACCAGCGCGAAGAGCAAAATTATCGGTTCCAGCGCGCGCAGGATTAACCACACAACGAACAGTAAGAAAACCAGCCAAACGATGCGGCGCGCGCCGTGATAACTCAGCGGCGCGTGCTGATTCTCATGGTCTGGTTCTTTCATGAGCAAGGAGTGATGGTTCCCAAGCCATCATGCTCCTTTCCTTCTACTAACCACGAATGAACACTAATGGACACTAATTTTTTGTAGGGTGTCCCTGGCCGGCAGCCTGTGCTCCCCAGAAGCGAGAAGCCGATCCCGGCCACAACGACTATTCGACGATCACTGATCACTGAAGTGACGGTTCTACGCCGTGGGGCGAGGCGCTGGAGTGGGACGAGTCGGCGGTGTGGAAGTAACTCTCGGCGCAGGCGTAGGCGTTCCTGTAGGTGTAGGTGTGACGTTGCCGTCGGAGTTGAAGTCGCCGTCGCGGTTGGCGTTGGGGTCGGCGTCTGCGTTGCTGTTGGCGTCTGGGTTGCCGTTGCCGTTGGGCTAGCTGTAGGTGTAGGAGTCGGTGTTGGTGGCGGACCGGATTGTGCACAGTATCTCCCGCCGCTATTCAAATCGCTTCCGCCCCAGACGATCATTTCGCTGCCGGTCCAGATTGCCGTGTGAGTGTATCGGGGAAGGGGTGCATCGATGTCGCTGGTAGCCGTCCAACTGAGAGGAAGCAGATTTTGTCCACGAATAACGCGAATAGAAGCGAACGGAAGAGATAAGAATGCCGAACCGGATTTTCGCGTGAATTCGCGCCTGCCTCGCCGAAGCTTTAGCGAAGGCGGGTGATTAACGGGCAGTCTCTTTCTAGGTTCGTATTGATTCGCCTGCCACGCCAAAGCAGGCGAAGGCGGGTGTTAATTTGTAGTTTTCTGCGTAGGTTGCGAAGCCGTGTCATTTAATTACTTTGGACTTTCGCCTGAGGTCGTGCGCGGGACGCAGGCGATGGGATTCGTCGAGCCAACACCGATCCAGCTCCGAGCTTTTCCAATTGTCCTTGCCGGAAAAGATTTGATTGGCACGGCGCAGACCGGCACTGGCAAGACCGCGGCGTTCGCGCTGCCGATTCTGACATTGCTGGCGAAGCATGGGGCCCGACGCTCTAAAGATTCGCAGGCTCGCCACGGGACGAGTCCGTCCGACTGGCGGACAGGATTGCCTGCGTCACTGGTGCTCGAGCCTACGCGCGAACTCGCAGCGCAAGTGGAGACCGCGTTTCGCGATTATGGTCGCTTTACTGATCTGCAAGTAGGCCTTGTGCATGGCGGCGTTGGTTACGGGAAACAACGCGAGGCACTCAACCGCGGCGTGGACATTCTCGTCGCTACGCCGGGACGGCTGCTCGATCTGCTCGAACAACGCGCACTGACTTTGCAATCGGTAAAGATTCTCGTGCTCGATGAAGTCGACCGGATGCTCGACATGGGTTTTCTCCCGGACGTGCGCTGCATTGTTGAAAAAATCCCGAGAGAGCGGCAGACGTTGCTTTTCTCAGCGACTTTGCCGCCGGAGATCGAACGCCTGGCTGCATGGGTGTTGCGCAATCCCGTGCTGGTAGAAATAGGAGCGCGCCGTTCGCCGGCGGAAACCGTTACACACGCAGTCTATCCCGTGGCAGCAGAACAAAAATTCGATCTGCTCATGGCGCTCCTGGAGCGGACAAATTTCGACAGCGTATTGATTTTTTGCCGGACGAAACAGAACGCTGATCGGGTCGCGCACTTCCTCAAGCATGCGCAGCATGCCGTGGCCGTGTTGCATTCCAATCGGACACAGCGCGAACGGATCGAAGCGCTCGAGGGATTCAAGAGCGGCAAATACGAGGTCATGGTTGCGACCGACATTGCATCACGCGGTCTGGACATCGCCGGTGTGAGTCACGTGATCAATTATGATGTGCCCGAGCATCCGGAAGATTATGTGCACCGCATCGGGCGCACCGGCCGGGCGCAAAATGTCGGCGACGCATTCACGCTCATGAATGGACAAGAACTGCCCGCGTTGCAGGCGATCGAACATTTCATCGGTCAGAAAATTCCGCGACTGAAGCTGGAGAACTTTTCCTATTTATACACGGCGCTGTTTGAACCGGAATCTGGGACGAGCGCCCGTCGCGCAGTTGGTGGCGGCAGAACCCATCGCGGATATTCGTTCGGACGAAGGCGATGAGATTGACTATGAGACACGAATTTCACGAAGTCACACGAATTGGCCAAACCCCTTCGACTTAAATGGTATCAGATTCGTGATAATTCGTGTAATTCGTGTCTTGACTTATGCCTGAATCGAAACCGGTTTCCGTGTCCCAATCCGAATTTGACCGACTGCAGAAGAAACTGGTTCCTTTGTGGAAATCGATCGAGCGATTTAATCAGGACCCGCAGACGATCGTGGTTGTGCCATCGATGTCCATCGACGCGATCGGCTCGGGCACACTCATGCAGGCGTATGAGGAACGTTTCCTTTTCCTTCTATTGCTGCTACGCCAACCTCGGGCGCGGCTGATCTACGTGACGTCGCAAATGATTCTGCCAAACATCATCGATTATTACCTTGATCTTCTGCCCGGCGTCATCCCGAGTCATGCGCGGCCGCGGCTTTTCCTAATTGCGCCTCTCGACGGATCAGCGCGTCCACTCAGCGATAAGCTTCTCGATCGGCCACGGCTGATCGAGCGTATTCGCTCCTTGATAATGGATCCTGCTCGCGCGCACCTTGTTCCTTTCAACACGACCAGCCGCGAGAAGGAACTGGCGCTACGGCTCGGCATTCCCATGTACGGCGCCGATCCGAAATTTTTCCCACTGGGCACAAAGAGCGGTTGCCGGAAAATTTTCATGGAAGAAAATGTTCCTCATCCTCTGGGCTATGAAAATCTCGTAAGCAAAGAGGACCTGATCGAGGCCATCGCACAGATGCGTGCGCGAAAGCCTTCGATCAAGCAGGTCCTGGTGAAGCTGAACGAAGGCGTCTCGGGCGAGGGGAACGCTATCGTCGATCTAACAGGGCTTCCACCTGTAGCCGGCATAGGCTCGTCCGCCGTAGCCTCGGCGAAGGCGGATGATGCCGGCGACAAAGACGCGTCCACCCGGCCGGGATCACCGATCCCGGCTACAACTACCAAGCAACGCGCTCTGTTAGAAGAACGCCTTCGGGCCATGCGGTTCGAGTTAGAGGGAGTTACTTACGAGAGCTACATGAAGAAGCTGCAAGAACGAAAGGGAGTCGTTGAAGAACGCATCATGGGAGAAGAGTTCAGGAGCCCCAGCGTGCAGCTTCGCATCACGCCCTTGGGTAAGGTTGAATTGCTATCCACACATGATCAGCTTCTCGGTGGTCCGTCGGGACAAAGCTATCTCGGCTGCGTGTTCCCTGCCGATACGGGTTACGCTGCGCTGATCACCCGGGAGGCTGCCAAGGTAGGCAGACGTCTCGCGAAGGAAGGAGTGATAGGGCGTTTCGCTTTGGATTTTGTGGTGGTACGCTTGAATGGAAAGTGGGAGCCGTACGCCATCGAGATTAACTTGAGAAAAGGCGGGACCACTCATCCATTTTTGACCCTGCAATTTCTTACCGACGGAAAATACGACCCAGACACTGCGATCTTCACGGCCCCAAATGGGCAGCAGAAGTTCTTTGTCGCCAGCGACCACGTCGAGTCGCCAGCGTACCGTGACGCCGGACGACCTTTTCGACATTGTGGTGCGGCACAACCTGCACTTCGGTCAAACGCGTCAGACAGGTGTCGTCTTTCACATGATGAGCGCTCTCGGTGAATTGGGAAGAACAGGGCTGACCGCAGTGGGCAACTCACGCGACGATGCTAAGGCCCTCTACGACCGTGCAATCGCTGTGCTGGATCAGGAAACGCGGGGCGAGTGAAGCGTTAAAACATTAAAGCCAAGGGAGCGTTAAAGCGGTGGAGAAGGGGCAACGGTGGACGTGGATTTCGCAGTGCCTGCCCGCCGTGTGCGGGAAGTCCTTTGGTGAGTACGATGCGTTCTCGCATCGCTTTTGGGCGTATCGCCTGCGACGGTGGATCGGCTTCTCCGAAGACGATGATGTTTCTGCCAACACACGGTTAACCCTAGCAAGTGGCATTGGTTTGGTACATTTTCGGTAGCGACCAATGGGCGGCTCGATGCTGTCTAGTTCGGCACGCGAAACGCTGCTAACAACACCGATTCCCAGCTATTCAATTCTTTTAGCACGGACGGACGGCGTGACGTGGTCGGCGAAATGTTGCAGTGAGCAATTCGTTTAATCCTTTCGAAAGGTATCCGAATCAGAGCAAGATGGGCGATTACATCACCATCGTCTCGGACAACACGGGTGGCAACGTGCCAACATCTTTTTGAAGTCTTTGATTTGACCACGGATTACGCAGCGCGGCTCCGCCGCAACCAAAAACGTTTAGCCCGCGAATGACCAGCCTTCGCCAAAGCTATGGCCAGGCAGGCGCGAATAAACGCTAATAAAGAGCCAGAGAAGCGGCGGTTTAACAACCGCCGAGATTACGATGGTTTTGCACAAGGCTCTCCTCTGTGATTCGCGTCAATTAGCGCCTGCCGCGCCGGGGCGGGCGAAGGCGGGTGATTCGCGGGCAACTGATCACCGATCACTAATCCCCAATCGCCCGCCTTCGCGACGGCTACGGCGCGGCAAGCTGGGAATGACGGGCTACCGGTCGCTAAAACGTCAGAATGTCACCGTCGCTTGATTGGAACAGGTCTGGCTGCCTTGGTTGCACACTCGGTACGTGTAGGTGCCACGGCCACGCGCACCGATGATATCGGTGTAGAAACCGTCATTGGCGGTGGTAGTGATCAACACGTTGTTGCGGTAAACGTCCACGTTGGTCGACGTGGCGCCACTCCACGAGAGGTCGGCCCTCTGTCGTCCCTGCACTTTGTAGCCGGACGCACTGAGTGTAATTGCCGTTGGCGTCGGGGTCGGAGTTGAAGTTGGCGTAGCCGTAGCGGTAGCGGTGGCTGTAGCTGTAGGAGTTGCGCTCGGAGCTATAGTTGCCGTCGCCGTCGCGGTTGGGGTGGCCGTAGGCGTAGAAGTTGGTGTCGGCGATGCCGCACCTACCGACTGCCTATCGTGGAAGGCATCTTGCTGGGAACTGCCGCTGATGGCCACGCGTCCGTCCACCCATGCATGCAGGTGCTGGTTGGACGAGGCCGTGGCATAGTCGTAATCGCCGGCATACGTCGCCTGAATGCCCGGGTCAGGTTGCGCGGGCAGCGGGCTAACCACGTCTGAGAACGTCTGGTCAGACAACCAAGTGGCGCCATTGTCGGTGGATCTGCGCGCCCACATCCTATAGCAGGGAACGCCCGGACTGCCCCTGGTGCAGCTGGTGCTCTCTCGCGCGTCGTACCAAACGGCGAAGAGGGTGCCAGTCGGGCTGACCGAAATGTTAGGCTCCCACTGAGGACGCGTAGTAGCATCAGTGTTCAACTTGAGTGGCGCGCTGAAAGTCACACCACTGTTAGTAGAACGAATATAATAGACGTCGCCAGGGTCGCTGCCGGTGCCGTGCTGGGCATAGACGTAGGAAACTACGTGGTTGAAGGCGGCTGGCTCACCCCAGCCCTCGTGCCGCCAGTAACCACCGCCATCCGGAAACATGCAGGCGAAGTAACCGACGGCGGTGACGCCAGGACCAGGAAAGCTGGGACCGGTGTACGTATTGGTCCAGGTGTTGCCGCCGTCGGTGGACCTGAAGATGAGGTTGGAGTCGTTGTGGGGGAAGCCACCACCCCCTTCGTTCATGCCTGCGATGTACACGTCGCCTGTGGCGAGGTCGCCGGTGATCTGGACGTCACGGATGAATGGGGTGCCGGTAGTGATCTGTCGCGCGTTCGTCCAAGTGAGACCGTTATCAGTGGAATAGCGAACGAAGAGGGCTCCCCCTCCAACATTGAAATCATTCCAGGAAACGTACATCCGCCCGTAGAAGGGAGAGGATAGATTGTTATCGGCCCAGCCAGATTCTCGGTCATCATTGTTGCTATTGTGAATGCAAAAATGGGTCCAGCTATTCGCGTTCGAAGGGGTAGTGGACTTGTATCCGCCGAGACCTTGACCGCCGCAGCCCCCGTCAAGCCAGACGGTGTACCAGGTGCCGGTTGGACGATTGTATAGAATGACAGGGTCGCCCACGGTGTTCGAGAATGGGCTTTGACCACTGCCG
>WNFX01013137.1_pt1 | contig 10569 bp, 6 predicted proteins | sample 5400111 | NCBI WGS metagenome assembly WNFX01 (sample SAMN13153363, study PRJNA577476) | soil metagenome | isolation source: 40 cm soil or saprolite under grassland replicate 1 | place: USA:California | collected 2016-06-15 | reverse complement strand
CAGTGCGCGCCACCCCACCGACGATCAGCGCACCGCCGGTGAACACCGCCACCGGCGCCGCCCCGTCAAGCAGCAGATAGCTCAGGTGCTCCGGGGTGTGCCCCGGCGTGGCCAGCGCCCGCAGCGTCAGCCCGCCCAGGTCCAGATCCTGCCCGTCGCGCAGCTCCTGGTGGCCGAACGCCAGCCCGGACCCTACCGGGGCGAGCAGCCGCGCGCCCAGCCCGGCCAGCTCCCGGCTGCCGGAGACGAAGTCGGCGTGCACGTGCGTGTCGGCGGCGAAGGCGATCCGCAGCCCGTGCGCGGCGGCCAGGGCGAGATAGGGGCGGGGGTCGCGGCCCGGATCCACTACCAGCCCGGTCCCGGCAGCAACCTCGGCGAGGTAGGAACCGTTGCCGAGCCCCTCATCGACGACCGGCCATACCCGCACCATCGCGACCCTCCCGCGTCCTGGCCGGCCCGCCGCCGGTTGGGTGATCACCCAAGGCCTGTCGGGGAGCCTGGCTGGCATGGCGCCCCGCGCAGGCACCGCGCTAAGCTCTCAATTCTCTAAAGAACATTTGAATAGTAGAATGGCGGTCGTGTCAAACGAACGCAAGACCGCGCTGCTCGCCCAGTTCGCCCGCGTCGGCAAGGCGCTGGCCAACCCGGCCCGCCTCCAGCTGCTCGACCTGCTGATCCAGGCCGAGCGCAGCGTCGAGGCGCTCGCCGCCGCGGCCGGGATGCCGGTCGGCAACACCTCCGCCCAAGTGCGGGCGCTGCACGCCGCCGGCCTGGTCACCTCCCGGCGCCAGGGCACCCGGGTGTTCTACCGGGTAGCCGGCGGCGACGTGGCCGCTCTGTACCGGGCGCTGTGCGAGGTGGCCCGCACCCACCTGCCCGACGCCGAGGCCGCCCGCGCCGCCTACCTGGGCAGCGACCAGCCGGCGCAGGCGGTCAGCCGGCCGGAGCTGCTGCGCCGCGCCGAAGCCGGTGATGTGTTCGTCATCGACGTGCGGCCCGCCGAGGAGTACGCCGCCGGGCACATCCCCGGCGCGGTGTCGATCCCGCTCGGCGAGCTGCCCGCCCGGCTCGACGCCCTGCCAGCGGGGACCGAGATCGTCGCCTACTGCCGCGGCGCCTACTGCGTCCTCGCCCCCGACGCGGTCCGGCTGCTGCACGCCAACGGCGTGCCCGCCCGCCACCTGGCCGACGGCATGCTCGAATGGCGGCTGGCCGGCCTGCCCGTCGAAGCCGCCTGACGTGGCCGTGACCGGTGCCGGGGATCCCGGCGGCATCGTGTGGGAGCGTCAGGCCCGCGGGCTACCACCGCCGCCCGTGCTCGCGGCGTAGCCCGGGCCGCATGCCATGAGCACATCTGAGCGTGCCCCGGGCCTATGGTCCCCGGGGCACGCTTGGGCCGAGTTCAGCGCGCGGGTGTTATGAGACGTTCAGCGCGTTGTCGTCGATGACGAAGCTGGTCTGGAGCGAGACGTCCTCGGTTCCGGTGAATTTCAGCCTGATGGTCTGGCCGATGAAGCCGGCCAGGCTGAAGGAGTGCTGGGCGTAGCCGGAGTTGTGGTTGAGGTTGGAGTAGGTCGCCAGGGTCGAAAGGACAGTTCCGCTGGAGTTGAGGACCTGGACCCTGAGGGTGTCGAAGGCGGTGCTGGTGGTCGTCTCGGAGGTGTCGATGTGCAGCCAGAACGAGAAGGCCGCGGTGCTGCATGTCGATGGGATGCTCACGGTTTGCGAGGCACTGTCGGTGTGGGTGAAGCCGTAGCCGTCCAGCCATGCGTCCCAGCTTCCCGTGTGCGCCGGCTCGGCAGTTGAGCTGTTGATCACGCCTGCCGTCAGCGACCAGGGGGAGGCCGATCCGGTCTCGAATCCGGGGTTGCCGATCAACTGGGCGGAGGTGCAGCCGCCGCTGGTCGAGCTGATCGTCCAGCTGAACGTCGCCGATCCGGAGGCGTTGGTGGTGTCTTTGGCGGTGACGGTGACGCTGGAGGTTCCGGCAGTGGTCGGGGTGCCCGTGATCAGTCCGCTGGAGGAGTTGATGGACAGGCCGGCGGGCAGGCCGGTGGCGCTATACGTGAGGGTTTGCCCGGTGGCGGAGTCGGTGGCGTGGATCTGGAGGCTGACCGCGGTGCCGACGGTGCCGGTCCGGTTGCCGGGGTTGGTCACGGTCACGGTGTTGCCGCCGCTGCCGCCGCTGGCGAATGCGGTGACCCCGTTGGGGGTGCCCAGGCCGGTCGGTCCGTCGTAGCCGGGCCCCGCCGTGCACAGGTAGGACGGGCTGCAACTGCCATCGGATCCGCTCGTGACGTCGTTGAGGGCGCTGGTGTGGGCGTAGGGGTAGGAGGCGGGGTAGGTGCCGGCGGCGGGTGCGCCCGCCAGCGCGTATACCGAGCTGATGACCGGGGAGGCGACGCTGGTGCCGCCGAATACCTGCCAGCCAGTGGTCTGGTAGGTGTCGTAGACCGCGACCCCGGTGTTAGGGTCGGCGACCGCAGAAACATCGGCGACGGTGCGCCTGCTGCAGCCGGTGTCGTGCTGCCAGGACGGCTTGGCGTCATCGGCCGAGCAGCCAGCGCCAGCGCCGTTCCAGGCGGTCTCGCTCCAGCCGCGGGAGTTGGAAGCCCGTGACAGCGAGCTGCCGCCCACGGCCGTGACGTACTGCGACGCCGCGGGGTATTCGACGCCGAAGCCGCTGTCACCCGAGGAGACGGTGACGGCCACGCCCGGATGATTGAAGAAAGACGAATCAGTGGAGGGGTCGGAGGTCGATTCGGACCCACCGTAGCTGTTGGAGACGTATTTGGCGCCCAGGCTGACCGCCGTGTTCACCGCGGTGCCCAGGTTGGAAATCGTCGCTGAGGTAGCCTCGACCAGCAGGATGTGGCAGTTCGGGCAGATCGCCGACACCATGTCGAGGTCCAGGGATATCTCTTCGGCCCAGCCCATGTCAGGGCTGGGAAAGCTGGTGCCGCCGCTCTGATTAACCTTGCGGAAGCAGCCGTTGGCTGTCGTGCACGAGCTCAGCCCGAACTGTGACCGGTAGGTCGCCAGGTCGGTTTCGGCGTTGGGATCATCCTGGGCATCGACGATCGCGACGGTCTGCCCGGAACCGGCGCCGGAGGACGGCAACGCGTAGGCCGACTGCAGATCCGCCGGCCCGTACCCGGACGGGGTCGCGTTCGGGATGATGCCGGTACGCGCGGCGACGTTGGTTCGCACCAGCGCCAGACAGGCCATCTGGCCCGGCCGGGTCGGCACGGCACATACCCGGCGTACATCGGTGGGGAGTTCGAACGTGCTGCTGCCCTGCGCGGACGCGGCTAACGAGCGTGCCACAGCCGAAGGGGCGCTAGCGGAGGTGGCGGAGCGGGCGGAGGTGGGCTGGGCCTGGGCGGGAGCCACGGCGGCGAGCCCGGCGACGGTCAGTGCGGCAGTGGCCAGGAGGATCGTTGCGGCGCGGAGCGATGGGCGCCTAACTCGGATGTGGGGTGTCATCCTGCTCCTTCGGAAAAGGACAGGCCAGGCGTTAGCGGTACAGCACTGGGCCGCCGGTCGGCGTGTTGGAACCCTGCGCGGGGAAGCCTGACCCTGATTTGACACCACGATCAGTGGTGTATTCCGATGCGGACGCTAACAACCCAGTACAGATCAGTCAATATGCAACTACTTACAGTTAAGATGGAGCAAGTTGGACGATGCGACGGCGCGGCGACACCGCGCGGCAGCCGTTCGGCATGGGTTCACCGCGACGGCTGTGCGCATGTGGCCCGAAACGGCGCCGAAATAAATGCACAACGGCGGAAGCCGTGGAACGCGTGAACCGACCGCGGCCGCCGTTCGTGACAAGTGGCGGGGGCTACGGCGGTGAAGGGGGACCTGTCGTGCAGGTACGGCTGCTCGGGCCAGTAGATGTCGTCGTTCATGGCCATCCGAAGCAAGTGCATGGTTTGCGGCGTAAGGCGGTGCTTGCCGTCTTAGCGCTGCATGGCCGGGAGATCGTCAGTACTGGCCGCCTAGTGGAGTCGGTGTGGGGGGACGCGGTGCCGCCGACCGCGCTGAACACGCTGCAAAGTCACGTGTCGCATCTGCGCAAGGTTTTGGGGAGTAAGGCGGCGATCATCGCGCGGCCGCCCGGCTATGTGCTGGACCTCGGCGAGGACCCCACCGATGTGCACCTTGTTGAGCGGCTCTTACGGCAGGGCAGGCAGTCGGCTGATCCTGGGCAGGGCGCACGGTGCCTGCGGGCTGCCCTGGCGCTGTGGCGTGGGCAGCCGATGGCGGATCTGGCCGGCCTGGCGTGGCTGGAGGAGCAGGCAGAGCCGCTCGATCTGCTCCGGGCCGAGGTCGAACGGGCCTTATTCGAGGCACAGTTGGCCGCGGGGGAGCACGGGTTCCTGGTTCCGGATCTGGAGCGGATGGCGGCCCGGCATCCGCTGGATGAGCAGGTCCACGGGCAGCTCATGCTGGCGCTGTACCGCAACGGCCGGCAGGCCGATGCGCTCGCGGTGTACCACCGGTTGCGGCAGACACTCGACGAGGAACTGGGGATCGGCCCCGGCCAGCAGCTTCGCGATCTGGAGACGGCAATCCTGCGCCAGGATCCGGCCCTGGCTGCTGCCACCCCGGCGGCGAATACCGAGACGTTACGCTCCGCAGCCACGCTTGAGCCGTGCATACGCGCGCCTGGCCCAGTCGCCGGGGCGCTGCCGACGCCGTTGACGTCATTCATCGGCCGGGTCGCCGAACGGGCCGCTCTGGCCGCTGCGCTCTCGGCACACCGTCTGGTCACGGCGCTGGGGCCGGGGGGGGTCGGTAAGACACGCCTCGCGCTGAGCGTCGCCGCCGAGGTGGCCGACCGGTACGCCGACGGTGCCTGGTCTGTCGACCTCGTGCCGGTCACCGACCCATCGATGATCGCCCCGGCGATCGCGGCAGCCGTCGGCCTCAGCGAGCATCAGGGCCGCTCAGCGGAGGACATCGTCCTTGACTGGCTGGCCGCACGGCAGACGCTGATCGTGCTGGACAACTGCGAGCACCTGCTGGACGGCGTGGCGGCCCTGCTGGAGCGGCTGCTTGCCGGCAGCCCGAAGCTATCGGTGCTTGTCACCAGCCGGGCCAGGTTGCTGGTGCCGTTCGAGTGGGTGTTCACCGTGCCGGGGCTGTCGGTTGAGACGGACAGCGGTGGGCCCGGTGATGCGGTGGAACTGTTCCGGGTGCGCGCCGCCGCAGGCGGGAGCACACTCAGGCCGGGCGACATGAAACGCGCTGCCGCCATCTGCGGTGAACTGGATGGCATGGCGCTGGCGATCGAGCTGACCGCGGCCCGGGCCGCCTCGCTCGGCCTCGACGGGGTCGAAGCCGGGCTCACCGACCAGCTACGGCTGCTGACCGGGGGAGAGCGCGCGGACGGCCGACATCGCTCGCTGCGGTCGGCGCTCGACTGGAGTTATGCGCTGCTTGACGAAGCTGGCCAGGCCATCCTGCGGCGAGTCTCGGTGTTCGCCGCCCCGTTCACCGCCCGTACCGCGGTGGCGGTGCTCGGAAACTGGCCGCCGATGGCCGGGGACGCCATTCCAGCCGTTCTGGCCGGGCTCGCCGACCAGAGCCTCCTCGCACCAACAGCGGATCCGGCCGGGACCCGTTACCGCGCTCTGGAGACCATCCGGCAATACGGCGCTGATCGGCTGGCCGATGCGGGGGAGTCGGCCGAGGCGCATTCCCGGCATCTGAGCTGGTGTCTGGACACCGCCGCCGCCCTCGGCCCTGCTGCGAGTGATGATGATGCCGGTGCCTGGCGATCGGCCTTCGATCAGATCGCCGACGAGCTACGCAGCGCCCTGGGCTGGGCGGCCAGCCATGCGCACCATCGCCAGCAGGCGTTCCGGCTGGCGGTGAGCCTGGCCGAACTGTGCTTCGCCCGCGGCATGCCGGGGGAGTCGCAGGTGCGGTACGAGCAGGCGGCAGAACTGACGACGGGCAGGGCCGCGGCGGCCGCGCTGCACTACGCGGCGGGTGCCGCGGAGGTCCGGCATTTCGGCACCGAGGCGCTGCGGCTGCGCCGGGCGGCAGCCGGCGCAGCCGTGCGCGCAGGCGATGGGGCGGCCGCGGCGATGGACCTCGCCCGCATGGCGGAGTTGATCAATCGTGGGGCGGGGCTCATGGCCACGCCGGCCGCCACTGATGAGGTGGCCACGCTCCTGGCGGAGGCAACACGGCTCGCGGCCGGCGACCCGGCCGCGCAGGCCCGGACGCTGACGGCCATGGCGTTCAGCCTCGACGATGCCGACCCGGCCGCCATCGAGCTCATCGGGCGCGCCACGACGCTTGCGCGCCGGGCACGCGACCCGCTGACCGAGAGCGCGGCGCTGGATCATCTCACTGCCTTCCAGCTCGCCCGGGGCGAGCTTCGTGCCGCCGCCGCCAGCGCATTGCGGCGCACCGAGTTGCTGGCCCCGTTGCGGGCGACGGCCGCGGTGGGGATGGAGTTCTACGATGCTTTCAGCATGGCGGCGGAGTGCGCCATAGCCGCTGGCGATCTCCCGGCCGCCAAAGAGATGGCCAAACGCGCCGGGGACCTGCCCTCGCACCGGGAGGAGGGGCACCTGGCCACCGCGCGGCTCATCACCGTGGCCGCGCTGGCCGGCGATTGGGAGGAGGCGCTGGCCTTAGCCGAGCGGTTCCGCGAAGGATGGGAGCGAGCTGGGCGGCCACGCGCCGGGAACCTCAGCCGTGGCGCGTATGCGGCGGCGACCGTGTACGGACTGCGCGGAGACGACAGCGCGCGGGCCCGCTGGCTGGGGATCGTGGCCGCGCTGTCGACGCCTGGGCGGCCGTTGTCGCGGATCCACGTCGGCGAGTTCTTCGACGCCTTACTGCTGCTGCACCAGGGGCGCCCGCAGCGGGCGCTGCAGTTGCTTCGAACACCGCCAGAGGAGTTCCGCACCTGGTTCAGCGGGATGTGGCGGCCATGGTACGCCGCACTGTGGGCTGAGGCAGCCGTCCTCACCGGCCACCGGGACACCAACGGTCGCATCCACCGCGCACGCCAGATGACCCATGGCAATCCGATCGCCACCGCGATCGTCGACCGGGCGGCGGCTCTGGCGGGCGACCGCAGCGAACTTGCCCCCGCGGCGGCTGCGCTGGCTGCAGCCGGCTGCCGCTACCAGTGGGCCCGGACGCTTATTCTCGCCAGCGGGGCGCAGCGAGCGCGAGGTGAGTCCGTGCTCTCCTGAAGTGTTCAACCGGATCGCTACGGCCGACCGCACCCATGAGGTCGCCCAGCGGGTAGCACCGGAATCACGGATCGTCTATGGGGACAACGACCCCTTGGTGCTGGCACACGCCCGCGCCCTCCTGACCAGCAGCCCAGAGCGGTGAGGCAGCTTACGAAGGGTCGGCGAGCAGGAAGGCGCGGGCGATTACCCCATAGCCGGCCTGGTTGGCGTGCTGGTTCGGCCCGCGGGGCGGCGGCGCGCACTGCCAGGTCCACTGGCAGATCGCCGCGACATTGCGCGGCAGGGTGCCGAACCCCGCCACGGTGGCCAGATGACCGAAATCTGCGGTGTGGAAGGCGCTGAACACGTCGGCGACTTGCGCGCCGGACGTCTCGTAGATGTGGGCCAGAAGGCCGTTGTAGGCGGCGGCGAGCCGCGCGCTGACGTGCGCCAGCGCCTGGCCAGCCAGCTCGTTACGCCACGCGGTGAGCGCAGGAAGGTAGTAGTTCATCCCGATGATGCGGGCGCGGCCGGCGGCCTCGCGGAGCCTGGTCATGATTTTCCTGAGGTTGCTGGTGGCGTCCGGGACGAACCTGCCAATGCAGGACGCGATGGTGCGGACGCTGGGTGCTGTGATACATGAGCTGGGATCGTTGCCGCCGATGTCGATGGTGATGAGCCAGACCCGGCCCTGGTGGGCACGAAGGAACGTGAGGGCGGCGGCCAGCTGCGATCCGGCAGGATAGGAGCAGATCCCGCCCTTGATCATGGTGGCGGTGGTCTCGCCCGGGCAGCCAAGCTTGGCCAGGCGCACGCCTGGATGGCGCCGGCGCAGCGCCGGATAGAGCTGGTCGGCGTAGCCATGCCGGGTCGGGACGCTGTCACCCGCCGAATTGGGCTGGACCCCCTGAGACAGCGAGTCGCCGAGCGAGAGATAGTAGCTCGCCGGTGGCCCGCCATGCCCGGCATGCCCGGCATGCGGGGCGGTCGACGGCGTCGAACAGCTGGTAAGGGCGGCGAGGGCGAGCACGAGGGCAGGCGGGACGTGGCGCATTGCTCCCCGGCCGTTCACTCGTGAGTAACGCTGCCGCTTGTCGCCGTCAGCAGATTGATGATCGTGTTTCCGAAATCGAACACGGCCGAGTTGCTGTCCTCGAACTTCACCGGCAGGCCGAAGGCCTCCCGGTCGAATTGCTTCGCGGCGTCCAAGTCCTCAACGAAGAGCGTGATGGCACCGATACCCCTCGGCCACGAACCCACTTCCGCACCTCTTCCCGGAGTCACTAAATCGCCTTACCCGACGCATGCCTACCACCCCAAGACGACGTCGGCCAATCTCGCCATCGCGACGGCGGGGAGGTTGCGGGCCACGGCGGCGCGGCGCAGGCGGGACGGCCGGGCAGTGGCGGTCCGCCCGTCCGCTGCCTTCGCCCGGGCCGCGGTTTCATGATCGCGGTGGATTTTATGCGCGATGTGTAAAAAATCCACCGCGATCATGGGGAATCTCAGCATACGAGCAAGATCAAACTCGCATGGTGAGAAAACATCGGCGCGGCCTATGCGCGCCGCCCTAACGACCGCCGCCATCTATGAATGGGCCGCGACTCGATGGCCGGACGGGCCGGGCACCGGCCGCGCTCACCAAATCCACGGCAGCGCCCCATTACTTGACCGGCGCTCCAGTGAGGCCAGCCTCGGACCGCCGAGGTGGGTAGCGGGGGTGGGCGTGGTTCTGGCGGCTCGTCGGTCACCGCCGACGGGAGGAGGGCCCCGGCCCTGCGGTTCGGCGACCCTCGGGTCATGGCCCTGGCCGGCGCTTTGTCCGCTGTCCTTGGGTGCCGTCACCGGCCTCACTAACCGGAGCCTTCGCGCCCGCGTCGTCGGACTGCTCGGCACGGACTACACCGCCGCCCAGATGGGCTACGACCTGCACCGGCTTCGCCTCAACGGGATCGAACGCGTCGGTGAACTGCCCGGCCCGGCATCCGGGGACCACGCCGGTTACCTGGTCGATCCTTCGGACTGAGGACGTCCACGTCGGCCGGAGCGGGCCGACCTGGACGTCATGATCAGACGACGTCGAACCGGTCGAGGTTCATCACCTTGTCCCATGCCGCGACGAAGTCGTTCACGAACTTCTCCTTCGCGTCATCGCTCGCGTAGACCTCCGCGAGCGCGCGCAGCTCGGAGTTCGACCCGAAGACGAGGTCGACACGGCTGCCGGTCCACTTGGCCTGGCCCGTGGCGGCGTCGCGACCCTCGAACGTGTTCGCGTCCTCGGACGTCGCCTTCCACGTCGTGCCCATGTCGAGCAGGTTGACGAAGAAGTTGTTGGTCAGAGACCCGGGGGTCGTGGTGAAGACGCCGAGCGGCGACTGCTGGTAGTTCGCGCCCAGGACGCGGAGGCCGCCGACGAGGACCGTCATCTCGGGAGCGCTCAGCGTCAGCAGGTTCGCCTTGTCGATGAGGAGGTACTCGGCCGCCAGCCGGTTGCCCTTCCCAACGTAGTTGCGGAACCCGTCCGCCTTCGGCTCGAGCACGGCGAACGACTCCACGTCGGTCTGCTCCTGCGACGCGTCGGTGCGGCCCGGCGTGAAGGGGACCTTGATGTCGAAGCCGGCGTTCTTGGCGGCCTGCTCGACACCCACACCACCGGCGAGCACGATCAGGTCGGCCAGCGAGACCTTCTTGCCGCCGGCCTGGGCGGCGTTGAAGGACTCCTGGATCCCCTCGAGGGTGCGCAGCACCGTGGCCATCTCATCGGGGTCGTTGACCTCCCACCCCCGCTGCGGCTCGAGGCGGATGCGCGCGCCGTTGGCGCCGCCGCGTTTATCACTGCCGCGGAACGACGAGGCCGACGCCCACGCGGTGGAGACCAGCTGCGAGACAGACAGGCCCGAGGCGAGGATCTGGCCCTCGAGGGCGGCGACGTCCTCAGCGTCGATGAGCTCGTGGTCCATCGCCGGGACGGGGTCCTGCCACAGCAGCGCCTCGGCCGGGACCTCAGGGCCGAGGTAGCGCGCGATCGGGCCCATGTCACGGTGGGTCAGCTTGAACCACGCGCGGGCGAAGGCGTCCGCCAATGCCTCCTGGTCCTCCATGAAACGCCGCGAGATCGGCTCGTAGATCGGGTCGAACCGGAGCGAGAGGTCGGTCGTCAGCATCGTCGGGGCGCGGCGCTTCGACGGGTCGTGGGCGTCGGGGACGGTGCCAGCGCCGGCATCGCCCTTCGGCTTCCACTGGTGCGCACCGGCGGGGCTCTTGGTCAGCTCCCACTCATAACCGAAGAGCGTCTGGAAGAAGCTGTTGTCCCAGGTGGTCGGGGTGCTGGTCCAGATGACTTCGAGGCCGCTGGTGATGG